>Ga0316204_10001186_pt1 | contig 75785 bp, 69 predicted proteins | sample 6monrhotite_MG_2_FD_205661 | JGI IMG/M metagenome (GOLD analysis project Ga0316204, IMG submission 205661) | Microbial mat bacterial communities from mineral coupon in-situ incubated in ocean water Damariscotta River, Maine, United States -... | ecosystem: Environmental > Aquatic > Marine >...
AGGCGTGACCTATGCCCATAAAATTGACAAGAAAGAAGCTGAAATAGATTGGCACAGACCCGCAGAAGACGTGCGCAATCACATCCACGGCCTCAGCCCCTTCCCCGGGGCCTATAGCACAACAGGCAATATGCGTATCAAGATGCTCCGCGCCGAAGTGGTTGAAAATACTGGCCCAACAGATCATATGACCCCAGGTCATGTCATCGCAAGCCCCCTGATCATTGCCTGCGGTGATGGCCGGGCTATAAACATCCTCACGGCGCAGCGGGCCGGCAAAGGCCGGGTACCGGCAGAAGCCCTTGTCCATGGTTTGCCCATGCCGCCGGGGACGGTCTTTTCATGACCGAAGAACAGACTATTTTCCGCTATAAACTGACGCTGGAATTCTTTGGCACAGGTCTTGTCGGCTGGCAAAAGCAAGATAAAGGTCGTTCTGTGCAGAGCATATTGACCGAGGCCGCCAAAAAATTCTGCCGTGAAGAGGTCACTTTTTACGGCGCGGGCCGGACAGATGCCGGGGTTCACGCCTGCGGCATGGTCTGCCATGTGGATCTGCCCGCGCAATATCCGGCCTATAAGGTCATGGATGCGCTCAATTTTCATCTCAAGAAACAACCGGTATCCGTGTTGGCCTCAGAACAGGTGACCGCAGAATTTCAAGCGCGGTTCTCCGCCACAACGCGCCGCTACCGCTATCATATCATCAACCGCCGCGCACCGCTGACCTTTCAGGCGGATCGGGCGTGGCACATAAAATTTCCGCTGGATGCAGCCCTGATGCATGAAGCGGCACAGATTCTGGTCGGTCATCATGATTTCACCACCTTTCGCAGCGTTGAATGTCAGTCAAAGTCCCCCATCAAAACCCTTGACCAACTGGATGTGCGGCGGGACGGCGAGAATATCTATATCGATACTTCGGCCCGATCATTTCTGCATCATCAGGTGCGCTCCATGGTCGGCTCGCTCTATTATGTCGGACGCGGTAAATGGCGCAAACTAGACCTCAAACACTCCCTCGAAGCCCGCGACCGCCGCCGCCTCGCCCATAACGCCCCGCCCGAAGGATTATATTTTATGAGCGTGGATTATCCTGAGGATTCGTAGGGATAAGACCGCCCGGATCAAAAAACCCGAATGATGATCTGCATGACAGACAGGGTGAAGAGGGCTTTGAAAATCATCACACCGAAAGCGAGCCAGCCGCTGATTTTTAAGGATTGTTTAAACAGAAACCATGCCACATAAAGTTCAAGGTAAATCGCTACGACCATGACCACAAGCGTGCCCGCCTCCATGGGCAGAATGCCAAAGCTTATCAGCATAGACAGCGGTAAGATGGTGTAATTGGCGAGCACCCATAACCAATTAAATGCGATGATCATATCCGAATAATGGGCATCAACTTTCAGAAATTTGGTGAAAAATATCATCACCAGCGCAATCAGAGGCAACCGTAGAAGAAACTCAATGATATGGGCCGTAAGAGAGATTTGATGGCCCTTTTCCACCGCCATGTCATAACTGACATACAGGCTGAAAAAAAACAACGGCGCGACCAATGCAATAGCCCAAAATGATTTCCAAAAACCATCAGCGGATTTATCAAAATAATCCATGGCATGTGGGTTAAGCTTAATCAATTGCCACGCGCCGGTGAGCGAGCGGATAAAATGATCAATCAATGACGGTTTTGCTTCCATTCAATCAGCTCTTGTCATTAGTGTGGAAAAAAGTGGTTAATAACTCACGGTAAATCTTGGTCAATTGGGCAAGGTCGTCAAGATGAACAGATTCATCGACCTTATGCATGGTTTTATTGACCAGACCGAATTCCGCCACCGGGCAATGATTTTTGATAAAACGCGCATCTGACGTGCCGCCGGAGGTGCTGAGTTCCACGGCCTTGCCCGTAACCTTTTTTATCGCACCGGCAATGACATCACTCAGCCTGCCGGGCGGCGTTAAAAACGCATCGCCGGACGCCCTCATATCCAAATCAAAGTCGCCGCCAACCGCATCACAAACCGATCTGATCCAGCTTTGCAAGCCTGCATCACTCTGCTGATCATTAAAGCGGATATTAAAACGCGCTGTTGCCTGTGCCGGGATCACATTACTGGCCTCATTGCCCACATCGATCGAGACAATTTCCAAATTTGATGGCTGGAAATGGGCCGTGCCGTCATCAAATTTACGCGCCAGCAAGCCATCCAGCATATTCACCAGACGCGGCAGGGGGTTATCGGCCAGATGGGGATAGGCCACATGACCTTGAATGCCCTTAACGGTCAGTTGACTATTCAGGCTGCCGCGCCGTCCGATCTTGGCCATATCGCCGATCTTGCCCGGATTGGTCGGCTCGCCCACCAGACAATAATCCAGCTTTTCACCCTTTTCCGCCAGCCAATCCAGCATTTTTATGGTGCCATTAATCGCCGGGCCTTCCTCGTCGCCCGTGATCAAAAAACTGATCGAACCATCAAAGTCACTTTCTTCAGACAGAAACTGAGACACCGCAGCAACAAAAGCGGCGATTGCCCCCTTCATATCCGTCGCCCCGCGTCCGTAAAGCACGCCGTCCTGAATGACGCCGTCAAAGGGGCCATTCTGCCACAAATCCGCCCGCCCGACAGGCACCACATCCGTATGCCCGGCAAAACAAAAATTGGGCGCCTGCGTCCCGCGCCGCGCATAAAGATTATCCACGGTTGCTGTGCCAGTCTCGGAAAAGGACAACCGATGACAGGTAAAATCCAGGCTTTCCAGCGCCGCCTGCAGAACATCCAGCGCCCCGGCATCCTCGGGCGTTACACTAGGGCAGCGGATTAAATCCTGAGCCAGTTTTACCGAATCAACACGCATTACTCCCTCAATAATTCATTGATAGAGGTTTTCGACCGGGTACGCGCATCCACCCGTTTGACAATCACTGCCGCATAAAGGCTGGGCCCCGGCGATCCGTCTGGCAAGGGCTTGCCCGGCAAGGAACCCGGCACCACCACGCTATAGCTCGGCACCCGGCCCATGAAAATCTCGCCGGTCTCCCGGTCAATGATCCTGGTGGACGCGCCGATATAGACGCCCATGCTAAGCACCGCGCCCTCCTCGATGAGGACACCCTCGGCCACTTCGGAGCGGGCGCCGACAAAACAATGATCTTCGATGATAACCGGGCCTGCCTGCAAAGGTTCCAGAACGCCGCCAATACCAACGCCGCCGGACAGATGGACATTCTTACCAATCTGCGCGCAGGACCCCACGGTACTCCATGTATCAACCATGGTGTTTTCCCCAACATGGGCCCCCAGATTGACAAAACAGGGCATTAAAACCGCCCCCGGAGCAATATAGGCGGAACGGCGCACAATGGCACTTGGTACGGCGCGAAAGCCAGCCTGATCAAATCTGGTCTGATCCCAGCCGTCAAATTTTGACGGCACCTTGTCATACCAATTGGTATTTTCCCCCGGGCCGCCTTTGATGACCGTCATCTCATTGAGACGAAAGGACAATAGAACAGCTTTTTTTAACCATTGATTCACAATCCATTTGCCATCTTCTTTAACGGCAACGCGGGCCGCACCGCTATCCAGAAGATCAAGCGCATGATCAACGGCGTCTCTTACTTCACCCGTGGTTGACGTGCTGATTTCGGCCTGATTCTCCCAAGCCTGATCAATCGTATTTTCCAATGACCGGTCCGTCATGAATATTCCTTATATCTTGCTATGTTCAACTTTTTCACGACAATACTGATTAGCCGTAGACTGTCAATCTTTTCCCATAGATTTTAGGGTCTGATCTTAAGTTCTGGCCTCAAAATCTGGCCTTACTATTTGGCCATAAGCCACGCCGCCAGATTGGGTACGGTATAATTAATATGACCGCTACTATGACCATCAGCAGACCAATGCTGATCTGTCGGCACCCAGACCGTTTTCATGCCCATGTCACTGGCCGGCACAAGATTACGGGCGATATCTTCCACCATGACGGCCTTCTGCGGATTGATACCAAAATCACGCACCATCTTATGATAGCCTGCCGGATCAGGTTTGGGCCGGAATTCTGCTGAATGAATGTCGAAAATATTCTTGAACACCCCCTCAAGACCGATTTTTTTCAGCACCTTCAGCGCGTAATCGCGGGAGGCATTGGTATAGATGATCTTTTCGCCCTTCAGGCCATGGAGGGCAGCATTCAAGCTGTTGTCTTCCTGCAGAATGTCAAAGTCTATATCATGAACATAGGTCAGAAAATCCTGCGGCGGGATGGCATGTTCCGTCATCAACCCACGCAGCGTGGTGCCGTAAGTGCGAAAATACTGCTTCTGAAGCTTTTTGGCGGCCGCCAATGGCACGTCAAACCGGTGTGAAATAAATTTCCCCATACGGCTATCCACTTGGGAAAAAAGGTTATTTTCTGCCGGATATAATGTATTATCCAGATCAAAAATCCAATGTTCTATATGGCCCAAATGCGCCATCTCTTTTTCCACAAGTTTCTCCATAATATTATGGGTCAATAACCTCTTGTTAAGGCGCGTCATATAAAATGGTCTTTTAGGTCGTTTTAATCTGAGTAACTGTCCATGGAACCCAATATCGCACGCGTTTTGCTAAATACCAAAGATGACAATAAAAAGCAAAATGAAACGCCAGTTCCCAGCTTCCAATTCGCGCCGGCCATCATGGTTGATATGTTTCCGGGTCCCGCACTGCTGGTTGATGGTGAGATGAATGTTAAATATCATAATATGTTTGCCAAGGGCCTGATAGGGCCAATGCAAGACAAAGAAGTCTTCCTGAAAAGTATGATTGCAAGATGCTTGTCCAACAATTGTCCTGATACCCAAAAAGCGACATTGGACGACAGCAGCGGGTTGCGCCATTATGACCTTTATGCCTTTCCGCTACAGTTAAATCATACCAGTGCGCCGCCTCTGGTGTTTTTATTTGGTCGGGAGACCACCGTTGAACATAATCTGACCAATGCCCTGGTTGACTCCCGGCAAATGTTTAAAGATCTGGTCAGCTGTTCGACCGATTTTGCCTGGGAAACAGATATCAATGGTAATTTCATCTATGTCTCGCCAAAGGGTATTCTGGGCTATACCGCTTTTGAGCTGAACGGAAAAAATGCCCGTGAGATGATCATCGGCGGCAATGATCAAAATCCCTTTGACACCATGGATAAAGTCACCGAAATGGAACTATGGCTCGGGCGGGCCGATGGCTCGATGGCCTGCCTTCTGGTATCAGCCGTGCCCGTGCTGGATAGTATGGCCAAATGGCAGGGCGCACGGGGGGTATGCCGGGATATTACCCATATCCGTGAAAAAGAAGCCATATTGCGCCGCGCCAACAAACGCGAACATGTCCTGAATAATATTATTGCCACAATACGCAATATCGTGGTGCCGACAGATATGCTGGAGAATGCCCTCAAAGCCGCGATGGAGGGTATTAAAGCCGACTATTGCTGTATCCTGCAAAAATCCACCAGCCCGGACGGCGGCCTCACAGCAAAGGTCAAGCAGGAACAGGGGACATTGATCAATCCGGACCTGATATATTCCCTGTGCCAGAAAGCATTGGAGGCTTGGCAGAATACGGGTGATAACCCCAATAATACTCAGGTATTTCAGCTGGAAAACCAGCAGATCTTTATGGGCATCACACGCCATCACGGCAAAGATAATGGCACCATTTTCCTTGTCAGACATAACGGTAATAATTGGCAGGAGGATGAAACCCATCTGTTTAACGGTATCACGACCCATCTTGGCATTGCCATCGAACAGGTGATCACCCACAATGAACTTGAACGGCGGGCCTTCACCGATGAGTTGACGGGCCTGCTCAACCGCCGGGCCTATACAGCGGAAGTCAATAAACGCATCAAAAATCAATATCGAAGCCGCAAGGCAGGGGCGTTGTTATATATTGATCTGGATAACTTTAAAAATGTCAATGACACCAAAGGCCATGCCACTGGTGATAAAATTCTGACCGAGCTGGCGCGAATCATCAACGAAAATATTCGCATCGGCGATTATTCAGCCCGCCTGGGCGGCGATGAATTTTCTATCTGGCTTGATGATGTGTCCCCACAGGATGCCCGGATTAAAGCCAATAATTTTGTTCTGGCCTGCGCTGGGTTATCAAAGATTGCAGAAGTTACCGGCCCGCAACTGTCCGTCTCCGTGGGGCTTGCCATGTGCGATGCCGGCGGCGGGAAGACATTTGACGATCTGATGAAGGATGCCGACGCGGCCCTATATCAGGCCAAAGATGCCGGCAAGGGCTGCTGCGTTATATATGGCGAGAATGGGCCACACTCAACAGAAGAAGGGGATAATGATGCTTAAAAATATTTTCCAACGCCTGCGCGGCGAGAATAGTAAACCATATTCCTATGAAGAGGCCCGCGACGTGCTGGAAGAAAAAAACAAGCGGGATAAATCCCGCCTTGCCGGCCATGAAGATACCAAACCTGAAATCCTCTATTATCTGGCAACAGATCAGTCCCCCGAGGTGCGCCGCAAGATTGCCACCAATATCAATACGCCCCATCAGGCCGATGGCATACTAGTCAATGATGACGATATGGAGGTGCGCGCGGAGCTGGCGCGAAAGATTGCCCGCATGTTGCCAGACCTTGGGCAGGATGATGTGAGCAAAATTCGCGAACAGGCCATTAATATTCTGGAGAAGCTGGCCAGTGACCAGCTGCCCCAAGTGCGCCGCATCGTATCGGAAGAACTGAAAACCTTCGACTGCGTACCGAAACATATTGTCATGGGGCTGGCCCAGGATGAGCTGCTGGAGGTCTGCGCGCCCATACTGGAATATTCACCGCTGCTCAGTACGGAAGACCTCAAGGAAATCATTGCCGCCACCACCGTCGATGGTGCCTTGACCGCCATCGCGAGGAGAGACCATGTTGACGAGGATGTTTCTGAGGCCATCACCGCCTCGCTGGATATTCCCGCCGTTTCTGCATTGCTGGCCAATAAAAATGCCCAAATACGCGAAAGCACGCTGGATGCCATCATTGATCAGGCCACAGAAATTGAAGATTTGCACCGCCCCCTGGTCTCTTGCGCCAATCTGTCCATTCGGGCCATCAAGCGTATTGCAGGTTTCGTCGCCTCGTCTTTGGTCAACCAGATGATCAGTTCCTATCAGCTTGATGAGGATGTGGCCGAAGACCTTCTGTCCCGCGTTCAACAAAGAATCAAGGAAATTGATGTTAATGAAGCGGATAAAGAAACACTCGAAGAGCAAGCCAGAAACTTTTACGAACAGGGCTTGCTGGACGATGCCTTCATTGAAAATACCATTAAAAATCGTCAGCGCGAACTGCTCTTTCACTGCCTGTCGCAAATGTCAAAAATGCCGGTAACATCCGTCCGGAAAATTATTGGCAGCAAAAAATCCCGGCGGATTGTCGCCTTGGCCTGGCGGTGCGAACTTAACATGAGAACCGCCATCAAAATACAGCGGGAGATCGCCTGTATTGCGACAGGCCAACTTTTGAACGCCAAAGACGGCCGTGATTTTCCCTTGTCGGAAACAGAAATGGGCTATGATCTGGCGCTCTATGAGGGGGGATCGTAATATTATTTATTCTTACGGATCAATGTGCCAACGCCATGTTCGGTGAATAATTCCAGCAGCAGGGCATGTTCAACCCGCCCATCAATGATCACGGCACCGCCAACGCCATTTTCCACCGCATGAATACAGGTGTCGACTTTCGGGATCATACCACCATGTATCGTGCCGTCCGCAATCAGGTCGCGGGTTTGACTTTCGGTCAATTCCGACATGAGGTTTTTATCCTGATCCAGAACGCCCACAACATCGGTCAGTAAAAGCAACCGCGCCGCACTGATAGCCCCGGCCAAGGCACCCGCCATGGTATCGGCATTGATGTTATAGGTCTCACCATTCTCCCCAAGGCCGATCGGAGCAATCACCGGGATGATATTCGTATTCTGAAACATCATCAGAAAATCCGCATTGACATGCTTGGGATAACCCACAAAACCCAAATCCAGCACCTGCTCTATCTGGGAATTTGGGTCTTTTTTGGTGCGCCGCAATGGTTCCGCCACCACAAGGTGATTATCCTTGCCGCTCAAGCCGATCGCATGACCGCCAACATTATTGATCGCCGCAACAATGGATTTATTGATGTTGCCCGACAGCACCATTTCCACCACCTCAACGGTCGCTTTATCGGTCACCCGCAAACCATCAATAAAGGCACTTTCCATTTTCAAACGCGCCAGCATCCGGCCAATCTGCGGGCCGCCGCCATGAATCACGATCGGATTCATGCCGACCTGTTTCATCAACACCACATCATGGGCAAAGCTTAACGCCAGATCTTCGTCCCCCATGGCATGACCGCCATATTTAATGACAATTGTTTTGCCACTATAACGACGCATATAGGGCAAAACTTCTGACAGAATGCCAGCTTTTTTAATCCAGCTGGCTTTTCGTTTTTCCCTCGTTAGTGCGATTTTATCAGTCATAAATATCTAACTCCCAAAAACAAGATCCGCTATGGCGCCGCGCAGTTCCGCAATGCCATCACCCTTGGCCGCGCTGGTCACAAGCACATCCGGATGGGCCGCGACCTTTTTAGCGATTGCGGCCCTCGTCTCTTCTAATATCTTTTCCTGCGCTGATTTTTTTATTTTGTCAACTTTTGTCAACACAATCTGATAAGAAACCGCACAATCATCCATCATATCCATGATTTCCCGGTCACTATCCTTGATCCCGTGACGGCTATCGACCAACACAAACGCCCGGCGCAGATTGGGCCTGCCGCGCAGATAGCTTTTCAGCAGCTTGGTCCATTCCTTGACCAGACTGCGCGAAACCTTGGCGTAGCCATAACCCGGCAAGTCCGACAGATAAAGCCCATCCTCGCCTTGCGTTCCCAAGGAAAAAAAATTCACTTCCTGAGTCCGGCCCGGCGTATTGGAGGTGCGTGCCAGACCATTTTGGCCGGTAAGTGCATTAAGCAGGCTTGATTTTCCGACATTGGAGCGGCCGGCAAAGGAGACTTCGGCCCGATCCGCTGGCGGTAAATGTTTCAGGGCCACAACGCCCAAAAGAAAATCCGCGCGTTTGGCGAATAACAGGCGCCCCCGTTCCAATCTGGCCGCCCGTTCCTCTTCTGTCAGACCATCTAAACTCACTGTTATGAGGCCTTATCAAGGGCCGGAACCTGTTCCGCCCGCCGCATCAACACCCATTGCTGGAGAATGCCCAGAATGTTACTGAACGTCCAGTAGATCACGAGGCCAACAGAAAATTGCGACAGCATGAAAGTAAAAATAACCGGCATGAACAACATGATTTTCCGCTGCAACGGATCACCCGAAGCCGGATTCATCTGCATCTGTAGCCACATGGTAAAGCCCATAAAGATCGGTAATATACCAAGGGCGAGGAACCCGGTCGGCTCCCAGGGGATCAGACCGAATAAGTTGGTCACCAGCATGGTATCCGGCGCCGACAAATCCTTGATCCAGCCAAAGAAAGGCGCATGACGCATATCAATGGTCACATACAGCACCTTATAGAGCGCGAAAAACACAGGGAATTGCAAAAATATCGGCAGACAGCCGGAAACCGGATTGACTTTTTCCTTTTTGTATAGCTCCATGGTGGCTTTTTGCAATTTGACTTTATCGTCGCCGCATTGTTCCTTCAGAGCCTGCATCTTGGGCTGCAGGATCTTCATCTTATTCATCGATTTATAGCCTTTGTTGGCGATCGGGAACAGGGCCAGCTTGACAATGGCGGTCAAGAGCAGAATGGCCACCCCGAAATTCCCGGCAAAATTATTTAATATCTCCAGAAGGTAAAAAATCGGTTTGGTCAGAAAATCAAACATCCCCCAGTCAATGGCATAGTTTAACAATTTGACGTCTTGCGTTTCCGTATAATGATCCAGCAAGGAAACTTTTTTTGCCCCGGCAAACAGACGCGACTTTTCCTCGTAACTCTCGCCCGCATTCAGGGGCGCCCAATTGTGAAAATAATTGGCATAAAATTTTTCGTTGGCCTCATCCCCGCGCCGATAGACTTCTGCGTTGAAATTCCTTTTCTGATCAGGGATCAAGGCCACCAACCAGTATTTGTCCGTAATACCAACCCAGCCACCGGCGGTCGCCTTGGCGGTATTCTTCTCGGTCTGGCCCAAATCCTCAAGGTTTGAATAGGTAAATTCCTCAATGCCCTCGTCCAACGACCACATCGGCCCTTCATGGAGGATATAAAGCGACATACCGCCCGGCCGGCCTTTTCTGACAATTCGGCCATATTGGGCGACCTTGACAGGCGCGGCCATGCTATTGGTGACTTTCTGGGTGACGGAGAACATATAATCCTGATCAAGTCCGATTGTCCGGCTGAACAATAGGCCTGCGCCATTATCCCATGTCAGGGTGACCTCATCACCAGCAGCCAGAGTATCATTATCGGCGGTCCAGACGGAATTCGCGTCCGGCCCTGCGCCGCCATCAACGGCCCAATTGAAATCAACATAATAAGCCAGCTCAGACCCTGTTGGGTTAAGCAGGGCGACATCTTCAGATCCCTCATCCAGCGTTTCTTTGTAATCCGACAGCGTTAGATCATCAATGCGCGCGCCCTTCAGGGCAATCGACCCCTTTAAATGAGGGCTGACGATCGTCACCCGCGCACTGGCATTCAGCGCATCATTCCGGTCGAGCAACGCGGGCCCACCGCCCAGATGGCTTTGCCCGGCTGGATTCCCTGAAATATTTTCGGCAGAGCCAAAGTCCGGCAGTTCCTCGCCCTTCTTTTGAGCTTCTGCAATAAGCTGCTCCTGACGCACCTGTTCCGCCACTTTCTGTCTCGGCGCGTCATAAAAATAGGTGTATCCCAGCAGAATAGCCATGGTCAGGGCGATGGCGAGTATAAAATTACGGTTGTCTTGCATGGACTTCTTCTCTAGTTGTTTTTTATCGGGCCGCCTGCCTTAAACTTTGGCCTTAACTTTGGCCTTGGCCTTGGCTTTGGCTTTGGCTTTGGCTTTGGCCCTCTTCTGCCTCTGGCACCGGATCAAAACCGCTACCGCCCCAAGGATGACATCGGCCAATACGCCTGAGCGCCAAAGAGCCGCCCTTAAAAGGGCCAAAACGGTCGATGGCTTCATGAGCATAGGCCGAGCAGGTCGGCAGATAACGACAGTTTTTCCCCAGTAACGGCGAAAGAATATATCTATAGACTGTGATCACGCCTTTCAAGAGCCAGATGAGGATATTCATCTTTTCCCCCCTTCATCGACGGGTTGTTCAGGTTTTCCGCGTCTTTTGCCCGGCTTATCAAGCTGATTATCCCCCTCAGTGGATAGGTTTAATCGCTTCAGGCACCAGCTAAAGTCACGAATCAGCTGATCAAAGGGCAATTCCACCGTGGCCGAACGCGCAATCAATACAAAATCATACCCCTCCCGTCCGCTGTTTGGCAGCACATGGCGTGCCACTTCACGCAAACGCCGCTTGACCCGGTTACGCAAAACTGCATTGCCGACTTTCTTGCTGGCGGTATAACCTACTCTGATATCTGTGATTTCATGGCAGCCTTCCGGCCGCTTTGCCACCTGAACAATCATACTGCCCGAAACCCATTTTATGCGCCCGGCCGCAATGCGCAAAAAATCCGGCCGCTTGGCTAACGTGGAAATTCGCACAGGGGGCTGTTCAGAATTATATGCCGTATTATGTTCGGGCTGTTGGGTCATATTTTCTCAAAATCAACCATGAAAAACAACAAAACCGGCCGCTGAAGAACAGGGCCGGCTTCTTAAAACCATTCTATAAACCCCGAGAAACCCCGGGCGTCAGGATTTATGCTGACAGACGCTTACGTCCCTTGGCCCGTCGGGCCGATAAAATCCGGCGGCCGCCGACAGTGGCAGAGCGTGACCGAAAACCATGACGGCGTTTGCGAACCAGAATACTTGGCTGAAATGTACGTTTCACTGGACTACTCCATTAGGCTATTCATTATTTATATTACGGTATTTATATTACGGTACAACATACCGGTCGCCAAACCACAAAAAGCCGGACGCTCACTCACAGATGGGGTGTATATAACCATTCTTTGGCCAAGTCAATTACCAAACCCATCATTATTTAAGAAAATTTTTTCTCCTTTTTGTCAAAAAAAACAGTAAACTTGCCGCATATGACGTCAGTATCACAAATAATAAATCCGGATACGCCCTATTGATGCTTAAAAGACTAAAACATCTGTCCATAAAATCAAACCTGTCCATGCAGCTTCTCTTGCTGACCATGTTTTTTGTCTTGCTGGCTGAGGTTTTGATTTATGTGCCCTCAATCGTTAATTATCGCAACACATGGCTGGAAGAAAGACTGGCCGCCGCCAATATTGCCATTTTAGCCATCGAAGCCGCCCCTGATTATATGGTCAGCGAAATGTTGTCAAAAAAACTGCTGAGCAATGCAGAGGTCAAGGCCATCAGCCTGAAACAAAAAGATAAAAGGCAACTGGTTCTGAATACCGACCAGCCCCTGAACATCGCCGCACGCTATGATATGAGAGAGGCCTCCTATTGGGAAATGATCATCGACACGATGAAAATCTTATCCCATGCCCACCCCCATGGCAGCCTGATTGAGGTCACCGGACATGCAAATTTCATGCAGGCCAAGGAGGGCAGTTTCCTTCAGATTGTCTTCGATGAAGAATTATTATGTATCGATATGTATGGTTTTTCTTTCAAAATCATGCTGCTGTCGATCATCATTTCCCTGATTACCGCTGGTCTGGTTTATTTCAGCCTGTCCTTTCTGCTGATCCGGCCGGTACAAAAAATGACCCGCAGCATGATCGCTTTCCGCGCCGCGCCTGAGGTCGCCACAGAAGATTTATCCGCCGGCGGCCGCCGGGATGAAATCGGCATCATCATGCGCGAGCTGGGCATCATGCAGCATGAAATCCGCAATGCCCTAAGCCAGAAAAAACATCTGGCCCAGCTGGGGGAAAGCGTCAGCAAAATCAACCATGATTTGCGCAATATCCTGTCCAGCGCCCAGATGGTAACAGATCATTTGAGCAGCATTGATAATCCCGTGGTTCAAAAACTGACCCCTCGTTTTGTGGCGGCAGTGGACCGGGCGATAAGATTATGTGAAACCACCTTGAAATATGGCCGGGCCGGGCCGGAAATTCCTAAACTTTCGGCCGTTGATATGCGCCAGGTTGCAGAAGAGGCGGCAACCTCCCTTGGCATATCTGACCTCTCAGAAATGCACTTCATCAATCAAGTCCCCGAAGATTTCACCATTGAAGCGGACAGCGATCAAATATTCCGCGTGCTGCTCAACCTGTGCCGTAATGCCCTGCAGGCCATGAAACAAAAAGGTCAAATCACCCTCAGTGCCCACCGGCATGAGGGTAAAAACATCATCGATATTATTGATAACGGCCCCGGTATCCCCGCGCAGATCAGAGCAAATCTGTTTCAACCCTTTCACGGCAGCAACAACGGCGGGTCGGGCCTGGGCCTTGCCATATCAAAAGAAATCATTGAAGCCCACGGCGGCACGCTGAAGCTGGTAAGTTCCGACGCGCAAGGCAGTCATTTCAGGATTACTCTTATTTAGGGGGGAAAATTCCCCCGTGCCGTGGGCACTCCCCCCCTCGCATAAGCTCGGGCGGCCGATCGGCCTTGCCTCACCCTTGTCGGGTTCGGGTGTTAACACTTGTGATTGCCTTGCACCAATCTAGTTGGGGATGGTTAATTATTCTAGCACAGTGCCTTCGCGCCGCTTGTCTGCCCCACCTTCATATCTTGGCCCGTCTTTGTCATAATGGACGATGATGCCGTGTAGGCCGCTGTTGGTGATTCTGGTTTTAACCTCGTGGCCCATCTGGCTGAGAGAGGCCGCAATATCCGCGATGGCCGTATCCTTCTCCAGATAGACCGCCCCGCCCCGTGTCAGAAAATGCGGCTGATCAATCGCTTCCTGCATGTCCATATTCCAGTCCAGAACATTGATAATGGTTTTAGCAACATAAGCGATGATGCTGTTGCCGCCGGGGGAGCCGATGGCCATGATCGCCCGCCCCTGATCATCAAGCACAAAGGTCGGCGACATAGAACTGCGCGGTCGCTTGCCCGGTTCAATGCGGTTGGCAACCGGCAGACCGTCCTGTTCCGCCAGCAAAGAAAAATCTGTCATTTCATTATTCAGCATGAAACCACCGACCATCACCCGGCTGCCAAAAGCACTTTCCACGGTCGCCGTCATGCTGACCATGGCGCCCCATTGATCCACGATGGAAAAATGTGTGGTCGACGGCAATTCCGGGGTCAGCCCCAGCGCATAAGCGATACGGCTATCCATGGGCGGTACGCCTGCCGTTGCCTTGCCCATGGATTTTCCCATGTCAATTTTCTTGGCCCGCTGCGCCAAATAAAATTGATCGGTGAACATGTCCACCGGCACCGTCACAAAGTCACTATCAGCCATATACATATCCCGGTCAGCATAAGCCAGCCGCTGTGCCTCCAATATCACATGGACGGCCTGCACAGAGTTTGGTGTCATGGATGTCAAATCAAAAGACTGCAATATACCTAAAATGGACGCGACCGCGCCCCCGCCAGACGATGGCGGCGGCATACCGCAGATGGTCCAAATTCGGTACGGCCCGCAAATGGCCGCCCGCTGTTTCGGCTCATAATCCGCCATATCCTGCATGGTAAGTTTGCCCGGATTAAATTCTGATCCATTCACGGCAGCAACTATTCTCTCGGCCAGACCACCCTGATAAAAACCATCAGGCCCCTGATCAGCAATCAGGCGCAGGCTTTTGGCATATTCCGGGTTCTTTAACAAATGGCCAACCGGCCATGCCCGGCCCAGAGGATCATAGAAATAATCCCGCGCCACCTTCATTCTCGGCAGTAATTTATCCCGGTTGATCAGAAAATGCAGGCGCGGCGATACCTTAAAGCCTTTCTCCGCCAATCTTATGGCCGGGACGAACAAATCTTTCCAGGGCAGCTTGCCCTGTTTCTGATGCACCATAAACATCATCGCGATCACACTTGGCGTCCCGACAGAACGCCCGCCTAGCACCGCATCGTAAAAACCTTTATTCTGCTCAATCACATCCTTGAACATATCTGGGGTTGACGCTGCCGGGGCCATCTCGCGCCCGTCATAAGCCATCACCCGATGGCCCTTGGCGGCCTTGGGGTCATAATGCATCAGGAAAGCCCCGCCGCCGATGCCCGATGATTGCGGCTCGACCAGGCTCAGGGTCAACTGGGTCGCGATCGCCGCATCAACCGCGCTGCCGCCCGCCTTTAATATCTCCATCCCCGCTGCTGCCGCATGAATATTGGCGGCCACAACCATTTGGCGCGGCGGATTTTCTGCGCCAGCCCAAGCAGGGCTGAACGTCATGAGACTTAAAGCCGCCAACAGACATGAATTTCTTAAAAAATACGTCATCATAGTAAAGCAGTGTCCTTAATGAAATTCAGTTAAATATTTCTGGGTGCGGGCAATATGATCAATAATTAAAGTCCGCAAATCGCGGCTCTGTACGAGCAAAGCTTGGTCCGCGCTGGCCGGTTCAAGCCGGTTGATGGCCTGTTCCATAGCCTTGTTAAGGCTGGTCAGGCGCGATAGATAGAGCTGCATACTACGCCAGCGGGCTTGATCATCCTCGGCTGTACCGGTGGATTGCGATAATTTCTCGAGGGATGTGGTGATCACTTGATATTTCTTCTGCGCCGCCAACAGGATGCTGCGATCGGTATCACTGTCCCCATTGGCCGATAAATCAGGCGAGGATACCACAGGCATGGCGTCTCGAATTTCATCGGTCTCGCCATCTGAGAGGCCGCTGGCGACAACCGGCAATGGCTTGTCTCTTTCTGCGGCCATCTGGTCCCAAAGATCATCGGCATTGAGGGACGGGCCAGCGCTTTCATCTACGCTTTTATCCACGCTGGCATCTACTCTGGTATCCACCGCCCTATCTAGCCGCGTGCAGGCGGCCAAGAAGAAAGGAAAAAAGAGAATAATCAGGAGCATCATCATCGACGACTTTGCCAATGGCGCCCTTGCTAACCCATTATATATCCGCATTTTTTTCTGTTGTTTTCCCATTTAATCCAACCCGGCCGCTCCAGAGGCCCCATCACTGTATGTCATGATCATGGCCATAACAAGCCCGGGCCACAGCGAATTTACCAAAAAAATCAAAGCTTGCAAGATAAAGCGCTTGCAATCCCCGCCCGATAACAGTAGCTTGCGCGCCACGGGACATAAACATAATCCCGGAAAATATGGCCTTCATGCGCTCGTAGCTCAGCTGGATAGAGCACTAGACTACGAATCTAGGGGTCGGGAGTTCGAATCTTCCCGAGCGCGCCATTATTTGATAGTTTCCGCTCCGCTCAGCCCCTTGATTGTTATTAAAGTCGGTATTGGGGGCTGTGCTCACATGAAACGCGCTCAAGGCTGTAGCGTTCGAGCTTTTTCCCTTCAGGTGCGCCATTCTCGATTGTTTGGAAAGTATGGATTATTTTTTTACCATCAGGCCATTAACAATCATTGCGGAGATTGTTTTCAGGGCGGCTTGATAATCATCTTCGTCCAGTTTGTTTTTCCCCAAGAGCAGTTTGACGGGCACTTCGTGATCAGCATAATATTGTGTCATGGCCCAAATCATGAAAAATATATGGGCGGGGTCTACTTTAATAATATGACCTTCGTCGATCCACTTTTGCACTAATTTACAGGCATTAAGAAAATTCTGGCGCATTTCCGTTTTGACATATTTTCGCGTAAGCGGCGCCCCAGCAAGAACTTCAGCTAAATAGACACGAGAAAATTTTGGATGTTTCCACGAACTGGTCAATTTGGCACGAACATATTTCATTAATTCTTCAGCGGGCTCGCCTTCCGGGTCAACCTCAAGGAATGCATCATACCAATTTTCATTTACCTTTAAAATGGTGGCCATGATCAGGTCATTTCTTGACGCGTAGTAATAATGAATATTTGTCCGGGAAATGCCGGAAAGTTGGGCCACCTTATCAATCGTTATTCCATGAAAGCCGAATTCTGCAATCACATCCATTGCCGTATCTAATATAAGGTTGATGTTTTTTTGTTGAATTCTTGTTTTAGGCGGTTCCACGTCTTAATTTCCACATTTTTTCGTTAAGCGTTCGGATCGTTACGGACAAAGGACACTTTAAAGCAATATTCAACCTAGCACCTTATTTTTACTATCACAAGTATATATTATTGTTATACATTTTTCTATATTTTGACATTATAGTAAAATTTTTTTGACTAATATGTCAAAATATGTAACTATGATCCGCAAGAGTATAATAAGGACTAAATATATTAATAGTGCGTGCATGGGAGAAATATGATGAATAAGCGAAATAATTTATTATTAGGTACGGCCTTAGGTATGTCTTTAGTTGTTGGTTCGTACCAGGCGAATGCGTTTCAGGATACGGCGGCCAGGGCAGAAGAAAAAGTTTCTTTTGAAGAAATAGTCGTTACGATCCGTAAAAAAGAAGAAACCATCCATGAAACGCCCATAGCGCTGTCTGTATTCAACGCTGATGATTTATCAAAGGGAAATATCGATGATATTTTTGATATTGGCAAACATGTTCCCAACTTGAGCGTTAATAATTTCGGAATTGGCAATATATCTCAAATAGGCGTCTTTATACGCGGCATTGGGCAGCAGGATCATTTGATCACAACAGATCCGGGCGTGGGGCTTTATCTGGACGGCGTCTATCTGGGCCGTAATGTTGGCGCTAATCTTGATCTGATAAATGTGGAAAATGTTGTGGTTGCAAGAGGGCCGCAAGGTACTTTGTTTGGCCGAAATGCAATTGGCGGCGCTATTAATGTTGTGACAAAGCAGCCAAATACTGATAACGCCGAAGGTGAAGTTCGGCTACAGGCTGGCACCCGTGAACGTGTGAATGGTGCATTTTATGCGAACGTCCCTTTAAGTGATACCGTTGGATTGATGGTCAGCGGCGCCTATAAACACCGGGCTGGCATTGGCGAATTTCTGAATCTGCCCAATGCCGGTGTTGAGGTCGGCGAAATTGATCAGATATCTGCGCGGGCCGCGATCCTGTTGAAAGCATCAGAAGATTTGTCCCTGATCGTCTCTGCCGACATCACAGATGGAAATTATGGGCAATCTTCCAATTACCTTGATTTGGTTCCCGGCTTTGGCGCGATTGACCCTTCTGAACTTCCACAAAATAATGATGACTCATTCGTAAGCCGGCAGGATGTTATTCGCAGTTCAAGTTCAGTTTCCGGCGTTTCTCTTACCATTGATTATGACATAGATGACACTTATGCGTTTAAGGCGATCGGCAGCTATCGGAAAAATGACTATACCGGCGGCCTAGATATTACAATAGCACGAGATTTCATTGCCTTTCCAGAGAGCGGTGAAGCGGAACAATTTACCGGCGAGTTGCAGTTAAATGGTACATTTGATGGCTGGGACTTTGTCGCTGGCGCCTATTATTTCTATGAAGACGGCGGCAATTTATCAGCGCCTTATACTTTCTTTGCCCCGGGGGGGATTCTCGATCTTAATCAAACAACAAACAGTATCGCCGCCTATGGTAGTGTTTCAGCTGATCTGACAGAGAAACTAAGTGCGACGGCCGGCATCAGATATACCAATGATAAAAAAGAAGCCGATACATTTATCAGCGGTTTTGCCCAGCGCGAGTTTCGTGAAGATGACTGGAATGCAGTGACATGGGATGCCTCTCTGGTTTACCAGCTCAGCAGCAATAGTAATTTATACGCAACCATACAGCGCGGATATCAGGCCGGTGGTTTTCCTCCAAGAAATTTTGGCGGCCCGGCAGGATTTGTGTCCTATAACCCACAATATTCTCAAAACTATGAGATTGGGCTAAAAGGGTCGATCTCCTCCAACCTCTTCCTGTCACTGGCTGGTTTCTACACAGAATTTACAGACTTGCAGGTTCAGGTATTGGATGTCGGGCCACTCGGTTTCGCGTCATTTACGGATAACGCCGGTAAGGCCCGATCAATGGGTATTGAACTGGACAGTGTAGTGTCGTTCGAGAATGGGTTTGAAATCAAATCTTCATTTGGATATCTGGATTCTGAAATTCGATCTGTTGATCCGACAGTTACCAGTACAACAGTTGGCTCCAAACCTCAGTTATCTCCCAAATGGACGGTCTCTATATCACCGCAATATGAGACGGAATTATCTAATCAGTCGACCCTCAGCTTTCGAGCGGACCTATCCTATCGCAGCAGCACATTTGGTAACGTTCTGAATGAAGTTCCGATCCCCGGCGTCACCCAAGGTAATATTATACCTAGCAGGACATTGGTTAACGTCAATATCGAATATGAGGCACCGGATGGGTCATGGACCGTGGCGTTATACGGCGATAATATATTGAACGAAGTTTATATCAATGCGAGCTCAACGGTCAATTTCCTGGGCTACACACAAAATATACTCAATAATGACCGTAGCGAGTTTGGCATTAAATTCAGCAAAAAATTTGGCCTTTAAAATGCCGCGAAAGCTATCTTGCAAAATATTAGGTAACATAATTATATGACCGATGAGGATGTAAAAAAACCTATGGAACCCTCCACATTTTTTTTTTGGAAGGCCTAAAGGATAGGGAAAATGTCGACCCGCAGGTTGATGGGATAGAGGCGTTCAGGGCGGCGACATCACAATTACAAATAGAAACATCTGTCAACCCCGTTGCGCTCGAGACCGTCCATTCCTTTTCAATCGAGGGGCGTGAAAGCTCAATTCCAGCGCGGTTTTATGCGCCGTTTGCCAAAGACGAAATGACGGCCTTGCCCATCTTGCTTTTCATTCACGGCGGGGCCTGGGTGATTGGGGATCTCGATTCATATGACAGCCTTTGCCGATATATTGCGGCAAAGGCTGAGGTCATATGTATCTCTGTTGATTATAGATTGGCCCCCGAACATCCTTTCCCGGCTGCGCTGAATGATTGCATGGATGCCCTGCATTGGATTGCGCGCAACGCTGTGGATATTGGCGGTAGTCCTGATAAGATTTGTGTCGCAGGCGATAGTGCTGGCGGGACACTTGCCGCCGCCTTATGCCATATTTTTTCCCATGATGAGACGGTTAAAATTGCGCGCCAGATACTTATGTATCCCTGCCTGGACCCTTTGGACGGCGTCGAATATCCATCGCGCAAGGCGTTTGGCGGCGGCGGGTTTTTTTTAGAAGAAGCCGGATTGAGATTCCTATGTGACCTATATATACGCGATCAGAAATATCATCAGGATCCTCGAATGTGGCCCGGGCTGTCACATGATTTAAGGTTTCAGCCCAATACGTTAATGATTCTGGCCGAGCTGGATCTGCTTCGGGATGAAGGCTTGAATTATGTTAGCCGATTAAAAGCCGCGGATGTGCCGGTTGAATGTATCGTCTATGACGGAACAATTCATGGCTTTATTTGTTTTGCGGGCGTCATTGACCCCGGCCTTCTTGCCCTGGGTAATATTGTGGATTTTATGAAAAAATGGTGAATTTAAAAAATATTAAACCGATGTTTGATCATGGCGTGGGGGCCGCCATATTGATTTTCACGGCTGGCGGTCTCTTCTTTGCCGTACTCCCCATACTTGTCAGCGCAGAAGCACAAGCTTTTAACTTTTCAACATCGCAGCTTGCCTTGCTCGTATCGATATATATGGCCGGCTATTTTTTTACTTCCTTAATCGCCCTACTGTGGATACGGATGGTGCCGTGGCATCATATATTAATACTATCTGCGGCGGTAAGTCTGATAAGCGGTGCCATGATTGGCTTATCAGATATTTATTGGCAGTTGTTAACCGCACATTTTCTCGCAGGTCTCGTGACCGGGGCCTGCGGTGCAATAGCCAATCAGGTTTTTGGCAAAAGCCCCAATCCGGGGCGTTCCTTCAGCATCGCTTTCACGATCGCTTTTTTGATACAGGCCCTCATCGCTTATTTTATTGCCAGCCTGGTCGTGCAGCATATGGGCTTGAGGGGGGTTGCGTTTATATTCGCCGCCGTCGTGGCCATTTTCCTCTGCGCTGCCTACCGGTTTTTACCGAAGATTAGCCTGCCATCAGAGAGCAATGTGAATGAACTTAAAGCCGCGCTGAAACCGTCATTACCCATTATATTCTGCCTGTTGGGGATTTTGCTGTTTCAGGCGGGATGGACATCAATCTGGTCCTTTGCAAAGATCATTGCCGACCAGCAGGGCATATCGAATGATCTCTCGGGACTTTTGCTGTCCTTAGGCTTGGTCATGATTGCCCTCGGGGCTTTTATAGCTTCCCTCATTGGCGCGCGCTTCGGACAGAAATTACCGGTTATCTTTTCCAGCGCCGTCGTGATCACCGCCATGTTACTCATTGCCTCCGCCCATAATAATATTTTTTATGCTATCGGTATCATAACATTCTGCCTGGGCTGGGGCGGCGGCGTTCCCTTTCAATTGTCCGTACTGGCAAAGATAGATAGCCAAGCCCGGTTTCTTGTTTTAATCGGCTTGTCACAAGGGCTTGGCTCAACAATTGGCCCCCTTGGCGCAGGGGCTGTCAGCCAGTCATATTCATTAAATTCTATTGGCCTTTATGGCGGTTCTCTCGTCCTTGTTGCCACCTGCCTCATTATCGGCTGCAGCCGGTTTATGGATAATGTGAAAACAAACCATTAATTTAGCTTTGCCTTAAATATCAAAGGAGAGGACAAATAAAAAAGGTGATCCGAAGATCACCTTAATCATACGCTCAAGATAACTTGCGTTAGCTTAACGGCGACGCATTCTTGTGACACCAAAAGCAAGCAGACCAAGCCCAAGGAGGGCGAGGGGAGCCGGTTCAGGCACATCATTTACGCGATATGATGAGCTGTATGTGGCAATTGTTGCGGCTACCCAACCCTGAACACTCGCCCTGAAATTTGATCCAACAGATTCATGATAATCTAAATCAAAATTATTTGAAAAATCCATCACAAAACCAGTCCAAGCCATGGGAAGAGCTTCCGGAAAATTGAGGGTTGCATTACTGTTAAAAAGAAAATGCAGCCCACCTGCACTGGTAAAGAAACCTGTTGCCGTGTCCGCAGCAACTCCCGCAAAATTGGATGAATTCCACAACCCTGCTACACCGTCATAGGTTGCAGAACCCGTCAGACCATTTTCAAATTCCACATATATACCTATCCTGTCCGCAGAATCTGTATCGCTGGTCCCCCAAATCATGTCCGGCATATCCCCGGCCTGATTTTCAAGGTCAGTCCATTGTTTTATTAGGCCCAGCCCTTCCAAACTAACCGGTACAGCCTGTGCAGGGACTGCAAATGATGCGCCAATCAGAACTGATAGGCATAAAATAACTTTTCTCATAATATCACGCTCCACTATATAAATTGATGTTTTACTTTGTATTCGCATTAATTTTACGCAATATTCATGCCATCTTCCAAAAATCCTATGTTTTGTGCCATTCATTAAGTTTACAACATAATATAAACAACCAAAACTGTAAAATATCCTGACAGTTTGTCAGGATATTTTACACATTATATCATTTAGAACCAATATAAACAGATCATTTAAGTCAGATAAAATACTGGATATTCTTCGCCGCTCGACTATTTTACCGGCGTTAAGCGCAAAATTAAAGACGGGCCTTGGAGCAGTAAATATATCACGCCTTCTGGGGACAGGGTAACGCTACGGATCCTGCCGATGTCCTTGAGCAGGATTTCCTGATGGGTAACTTTGTCGCCGTCCATAACCAACCGTCTTAAATCACGGTATTTCAGGGAAGCCACCAACAGGTTATTTTGCCATTTTGGCAGCATTTTTCCGTCATTAAAATCAATGCCGGCCACGGCAATTGATGGCGTCCAATGAAGGGCCGGTTGTTCCATGCCCAACTTCTCGGTAAATTCTGAAATGACCGAGCCATTATAATTCACCCCGTAAGTAATCGCCGGCCAGCCATAATTCCGGCCCGCCCGGATATGGTTAAGCTCATCGCCGCCCATGGGGCCATGTTCACTGGCCCAAATCGCTTTGCTCACCGGATGAATGGTCATACCCTGCGGATTACGGTGACCATAACTATAGATGGACGGCAACGCGCCCGCCTGCCCGATAAAGGGGTTATCCTTGGGGATCGCGCCATCCGTATTTATGCGGTGTATTTTACCGTTAGGACGCGACAGATCTTGCGCCTGATCAGGTTTGCGGCGATCGCCCACAGAAAAATATAAATGACCTGTGCCATCCAAAACAATCCGCGAGCCAAAATGGGCGCGAGAGGTGCTATAGAATGCCGCGTCCGCCTGATATAAAACCTGCTGATCAACCCAATGGCCCTCTTTCACCCGTCCGCGCACAATGCGGGTCATGGTTTTGGTTCTTTTCAGGAGGCTTGCTGAAGCTAAACCATGACTATAGGAAAGATAGACCCAGCCATTTTCCGCATAGTCAGGATCAACCGCCACATCAAGCAACCCGCCCTGCCCGCCCACAGCTATATCATCCGGCATGCCCTTAATGGCCTGTTTTTGAACCACACCATTTAACATCAGGTATAATTTTCCCGATATATCGGTCACGAGCGCGCGATCTTCGGTGATAAAGGCCATGGCCCAAGGGGCCTTCAGGCTATTATCCAGCACCTCAATCCTAAAATCATATAATTCTGTTTTAATCAGGTTGGGTACGGTCGGCACGCCAATCATCAGGGCAAGAAACGTCATTTTCACAGAGACCAGAATACTCATATCATCCTCCTATCAAACCGTTAATAGTCTTATATTAAACGGTGAGGGCCATCCGGCGCAAGCGATTCCGGTTTTTTTAGCATTGACGCCCCTTACCGGATGGGCCTAGGATCAAATTATTTTCAGAAAAGGAACATAAATTGCGCAAAATTCTACTACCGCCCGTCATGCTGGCCTTATGCCTGATTAGTCTTGTCGGGGTTAACTATTTTAATATTGCCGGTATAATTTTATTTTCTGCACCGGTCACCTATGCCGGTTATGGCGTGATCCTGCTGGGTATATTTTTGCCAATCTGGGGGGCGCATCTGTTTCGGCAACATGAAACCAATATTCTGCCCTATAAAGACCCGGATCATATTGTCACCAGTGGCCCATTCGGTTTTTCTCGCAACCCCATGTATCTGGGCATGCTTCTGGTGCTTTTCGGCGTTGCTCTCATGTATGGTACGGCCCTCGGTTTTATCTTTCCGCTGGCCTATTTCTGTGTTGCCAACTGGTGGTATATTCCCTATGAAGAAAGCCGGATGACAGAGGCTTTTGGCGAGAAATTCATCGCCTATCAAGCAAAAGTACGCCGCTGGCTCTAGGATTTTGATGTCTTTAAAAGGAAAACCTCTATTATGACATCTGTATTTTACCGGGGCGTGACCTCAACATATCCCAAGGCTGTCCATGCTGAGGGCCTATATATTTTTGATGAAAATGGCAAAAAATATCTCGATATGAGCGGCGGCGCGGCGGTTTCCTGTGTCGGTCATCAACATCCGCGCGTGCTGGCGGCGCTTTGTGATCAAATCAATAGCATGGCCTTTGCCCATACGGCTTTTTTCTCAAACGCGCCGCAGGAGCAACTGGCCGACGCGTTAGCCGAAAAATTTAGCGCGGGAGAATTGGGCGAGACAGGCGCAAAGGTCTATTTCACGTCCGGCGGGACAGAGGCCAATGAAACCGCCTTCAAAATTGCCTGGCAATATTGGCGGGCAAAGGGGCGGCCCTCAAAACAGAAGATCATCAGCCGTCATCACAGTTATCACGGCAACAGCTACGGCGCATTATCCATCAGCGGCAACCGGCCGCGCCGCCGTGTCATGGGGGAGATATTACTGGACTGGCCGCGTATTGATCCCTGTTACGCCTACCGTTATCAGCAGGCGGGGGAGACGGCAGAAGACTATGGCCTGCGCGCGGCAAATATTTTGGAAGACATGATTATCCGGGAAGGCGCGGAGAATATCGCGGCCTTTATCGCCGAGCCTATTGTCGGTGCCTCATTGGGCGTGGTGCCCGCGGTGCCCGGTTATTTCAGGCGCATTGCCGAAATTTGTCATGCCCATGACATCCTGCTGATTGCCGATGAAATCATGTGCGGCACGGGACGAACGGGCAGCTTTTTCGCCCATCAGCAGGAAGGATTCCTGCCGGACATTGTCACCCTTGCCAAGGGCATTGCCGGCGGTTACCAGCCCCTGGCGGCAACGATAGTCCGCGCCCCACTCCATGACGTCTTTGTCACCAGCGGCAAAGGATTTGACCATGGCCATACCTATGTCGGTCATGCCAGCGCCTGCGCGGCGGGATGCGCTGTCCTCAAGGTGATTGATGAAGATAATCTACTGCCAAATGTCAACCGCATGGGCGACCTGATCCAGCAACAGCTGGAACTTGCTTTTGGCACGCACCCTCATATCGGCGACATTCGCGGTAGGGGACTCTTCCGGGGCATTGAAATTGTCGCCGACAAAATAACCAAGGCCCCCTTCCCCGATGAAGCGCAAATCACCAAAAAACTTAAAGATGCCACCATGAAGCATGGCCTGATCTGTTATCCCGGCGGCGGGTCACATCAGGATAATCTGGGCAGCAACATACTTCTGGCCCCGCCCTTCATTGCCCAGCCCGATCATGTTGATCAGCTGATTGACAAGCTGCGCCTCATATTTACCGAGGTTCTTGATGCCTGATCCCTTGATCATCATGTCAGCCCCTAACGGCGCGCGCAGGCAAAAGGCTGACCATCCGAATATTCCCCTCAGCCCCGGCGAGATGGCCAGATGCGCCGAGGAAATTATTGATGCCGGAGCCAGCATACTGCATCTTCATGTGCGGGATGATCAGGGCGGCCATACGCTGGACGTGGGCCGTTACCGGGCGGCCATCGCCGCCATTCGGGATGCGGTCGGCGATAATATCATTATACAGGCCACTTCAGAGGCCGTTGGCCAATATTCCCGCCATGAGCAGATGGCCATGGTGAAAGACTTAAAACCGGAGGCCGTCTCGCTCGCCCTGCGCGAGCTATGCCCGCGTGATGAGACTTTAGGCGAATTTTCAGCCTTCATAGACTGGATGTCCGATGCCCATATCTTCCCGCAATATATTCTTTATGACGAAGGTGACTATTTGCGTTTTGAGGCTTACCGCCAGCAAGGCCTTTTTATGGATGATCACCCCTTCACCTTATTTGTGCTGGGCAGTTATCAAGCTACGTCCCCGGAACATGATGCCGCCGCAGAACGGCTGAAACACTGCACCAGATCGGCCCAATTCCCCTGGGCTGTCTGCGGCTTTGGGGTCAATGAAATCCATGCCGTAAATCATGCGGCGGATCACGGCGGCCATATTCGGGTTGGTTTTGAGAATAACCTCTGGCGCAAGGACCGACAGCTACTGATCAATAATGCCGAAATGATTCAATATTGTACCGCCGCCGCCGCGAAATCAGGCCGCGCGGTTGCAACCGCAGATGACGTGAGAAGTCTTTTGTCATGGTAAGCCATAAAATAAGCCATAAAATAAGGCTGACCGAAATAATCCGGTCAGCCTTATTGTTAAGTCAGATATGCTTGCCTTAGAAAGTGAAGGTACCTTTAATGTACCAAGACCCACCTTCATAATTGGCCGCAGACCGGCGTGGATATTGCAGTCCGACACCAATGCGGTTTGGCTGTGCAACACCATTTGCGTCTAATTCACCAATTTCGTCAATGAAACTGTCAAACACATTGACCGCACCGGCGGCCAGTTTGAAATTTTCCGTGATCTGATAACCAAGCTCAACATCAAAATATACCGATGCACCAATTTCTGCACTGTTCGTTGCTATCGTACCGCGTTCATCATAGTGGGAACCATAATAGTTAGCCCGGGCCATGAAGTTCCAGTTTTCACCAAAAAATGTATTGGCCGTTACGACAAAACGTGTGCTGGGATAGTTATTTTCGATGTCTTCGATTGTATCATCATTTACAACTCCCGTGTTTTTACTTTCCGCATCAAAATCATTGTAACTGAAAGCAAAGGAAAGTTGTGTACTGGCTTGTTCGGACCATTCCATATCAGAAGTCAAAACCACATCTATACCCTGTGACAAGGTGTCCAGGGCATTGGTGTAATAGGATATGGAGACGCCCGGTGATGGTGCCAGATTACCAATACGGTATATGCGATCATCCACCTCGATCCGGTAGAAATCAACGGTCAAAGTCGTGCTTTCACCCAGATCGGTGGAGAAACCAACACTATAATTAATCGATTTTTCTTCCGTCAGGGGTAACGCGCCATTGGCAATGGCAACGGGATTACTCGGTGCGATCAGCCCTTCTTCGACCTGCCCGCCACCTGGGCCATCAAAAGTTGTGATGGTTGAGGTAATGTTGGATTGACCCGGAGTCGGCGCATGGAAACCTGTTGAAATCGCGCCGCGCAATGTCACTGCATCGGAAACACTGTAACGTGCCGCCAGTTTACCATTGATCGTGCCGCCAAAGTCAGAGAAATTTTCATAACGACCGGCATATTGCAGCATGAAATCATCACTGATGTCATGTTCCACATCCACATAGACCGCCCAGTTATCCCGATCAAATGAACCATCCTGATTAACACCCGCAAATCCACTGGAACCACCGCCCACACGGGAATTCGGCTCGCCAACTTCCGTTGAGAAGGTTTCCTGACGCCATTCAGCACCAAAGGCAAGGTTTAACGTGTCAGAAAGCGGATAGGAGAAATCAGCATTCAGATTGATCTCTTTTTGGTTATAACCACCCACATCAAAATCACGTTGTGGCGCGCCGCCCATGGGATCCAATTGCCCATTCAGCGTATTATTGAGGAAATAATCCAGTGAGTTTTTACCGTAAGCCACACTGAAATCATAGGTCATTTCATTATCGAATTCACCCTTGACACCACCAACAAGGCTGATGTCGGTTTGATGACCGTCAAGAAATGGTGTAAAACCCGCGGGCAAGAAACCGGCATCCACACCAAAGTCATTCTTCAGAGCCGTAATTGTAGAATGATCGGGCGCACGATAGAAGAAACGGTATCTACCGTCCGTATCAGCGTAGTTACCATGAAAATAGAGCTGGGCATTATCACTGATGTCAACACCAGAATTGATAAAGAAGCGTTTGGCGCTGGTTTCCGGGCGACCCCAGGTTTGCACAAACGGGGCATCCCCAAATGGGCTGTCCTCACCGACACCTTGCACACCATTATCAATAAGGTCTTGCGCCACTTGACGTTGAATACCCCGTGACAGGGCATCGTTATCGACATATTCAGCACTGATATTGACAAAACCATTTTCGCCCAATCCAAAGCCGGCATTTGCCGCTATCTTGTAGCTTTCTTCACCTTCGTAAAATTGACCATATTGGGCAACGACTGAGCCGCCTTCGGCGGCATCCTTGATTTCAAAGTTTATAACGCCGGCGATCGCATCAGAACCATATTGGGCCGCCGCACCATCGCGCAGAACCTCAACACGTTTCAGGGCGATACTTGGGATCATTCCGATATCAACGCCGTGCGATCCATTACCTGCCGCCGGGGCAAAGAATTGTACCAATGCGGAGCGATGACGTCGTTTGCCGTTCACCAGGATCAATGTCTGATCCGGCGACATGCCGCGCATGGAAGTCGGCCGCACAAAAGCACTGCCGTCACCCGTGGCGGGCGTTGCCGTAAAGGAAGGCACAAGCGACTTCAGGTTATCTGTAATATCCGCTGAATTGCCGCCCGCGTTAAAGTCATCAGCGCTGATGACATCAATTGGAACCGGCGAATCTGTCGCCGAGCGGGGTTTGTTGCTTCTGGAACCAAGTGTCACCACTTCTTCCATGACCACTTCTTCTTCCGCAGCCATAGCGGGCGCGATAGAAGCCGTCAGCAAGAACGTCGTGCATAGGGCTGTTGTCCCCATGGCCTTGCTTAAACGATTTGAAAATAATTGAGTGTGAAACATTTATTTCTCCCTTGAAATATAATATTTAAGATTTTCGATTTTTCAAAAAAGCCGCCATCAGAAAAAATTGCGTTATCAAGCCTGCTTTCCCGTAAAGACGAACCGACCTCGGAAAAGTGGAAGAAATAGTTAATAAATGTTACCTTAATTCAAGACCCGCATTATTTTTCAATTATTTTTTCCACTATTTTGAAAATAGATCGTCTTAAATTATCTAGTGAGGTACCGTCAAGGATATGAAAAAGCGCCCAAAATCAAACCAGTTAAAATTGGTGCCTGCCCCAGTGCCGGGCCAGGATGAGATTACAACGCTGTATCAGACGTATAATGAAACGCTTGTCCGGTATCTTACGATAAGGTTACGCAGCGAACAGGATGCTATTGATGTGGCGCAAGAAGCCTATATTCGTCTGATGAAACGGGAAAATCTGATCGAGATTGGCTGCAAACAGTCCTTTTTATTCCGGACGGCGACCAATATATCCATTGACCTGCAAAGACAGCGGACGCGGCAAGCCAAAAATTTCGCCAATAGCAAAATGCTGTTCGCCGCCACTGACGAGATTACGCCCGAGCGATCCTTTACAGCCCGGCAATCACTAGCCGCGCTGCAAAAGACTGTGGAGGCCTTGCCGCCAAAATGCCGCCGCGCCTTTATATTATATAAGTTTAAACATATGACGATAGAAGAAGTTGCCCAAAAAATGGATCTTTCCACAAGTTCAATAAGAAAATATGTTACCCAGGCTCTCGCCCTTTGTATGGCAGAGTTCGATCAATAGATTTAGCAAAGAAGATACAGAATAAAAAAATGAAAAATACAAAATTAATAGATGATAGCACCCAGGAGGCCGCAGAATGGTTCCTCAAGACTCAGGGTGGTAATATGACGGAAGCAGACTATCTGACCTGGCAGGAATGGCTTGCGGAGAATGACACCAACCAACAGGCTTTTGCCAAGGCAGAAGACTGCTGGCATGCGCTGGACGCTATTACAACGCATCGTGTAACACAAGGTACCATAAACCGCTTTATGCCGATGATGGCCAAGGTGGCAGCAGGTATCGCCGCGAGCCTGATCATTGCCCTGTCGATTGGGTTTTTCTATCAAAGTGATCATGCCGTCCCACTGCAGGCGACAACATATCAGACCGACCGCGCAGAACATAAAATCATTCAGCTGGAAGATGGGTCAAAAATTAATCTTGGCGCAAAATCAATCATCAATGTCAGTTATGATGACGCAGAACGCCATATCACGCTGGTACGCGGCGAAGCGGTTTTTGACGTTACCAAGGATAAAAACCGGCCATTCGTCGTCAAAACCGGCAAGGGAACTGCCACGGCCATCGGCACAAAATTTAATATCCATACCAATGACCACAATGTGGTTGTGACTGTGATTGAAGGCCTTGTCGAGGTCAATCCTGATCCCGGCAATATGGACGTTCCCCGGCCAAGGGTGAGCGCAGGCAAAGCCATCTCATACCAGAGCAATGGCCATATTTCAGAGATTACGGCAACAAATGTTGACGCCGCAACCTCATGGGAAAAAGGTCTTCTGGTGCGCGTTGATACCCCTCTTTACAGCGTGATCGAAGATGTGAACCGATATTCCTCCCGGGAAATCATTATCGGTGATCCGGACCTGAATAACATCAAATTCACCGGAACCATCCTGAATGACGGCATTGACAACTGGCTGCAGGGCCTGTCTATCGCTTATCCCATAATAATCCTCGACAGCGGGCAGGATGCTATATTATTATTAAAAAAACAGCGTAACATAATCAATTAGGCTTACAGGTTATAATAATGAGATGGTCTTTCAAGGCCACTAACCAGAGAGGAGCGCATGTCAAACAGCAGCCTATTCGTGCCCGCTGTACGGCGGCATATGGCTATTTGGGCCATATGTGTTGCTGTCGTGTTTCATTGTCCTGCTTCTGCCTTTAATCAGGATCATCCTGATAACGAGCCGGAAAAACCTGCAATAAAAATAACCTTCGCCATTAAAGCCCAGCCTTTAAAGGCAGCCCTGCTTGATTTTTCAAAGCAATCCGGCATTCAATTGATTTATGTGGCGGGCGATGACGATGGCGTTCTGTCCCCCGCCGTTAACGGCAACTACAGAATTGAGCAGGCCCTGCAACGCTTGCTGCTTAATTCTGGTTTTGATTATCAATTTTCCGAAGAAAACACAGTTACCGTACGCAACATCAAAAAAAATCAGGCCGCTACTTTAGAAAATAACCCTATGCAAAACTTCGCACAAACCGAGCCCGGAGGCCCCCATGCCAATGATTCAAGCATAGAGGAAATCATATCCATCGGCAGCCGCGCAAAAGGACGCACAGCCCTAAAAACTCCGGTTCCGGTCGATATTATCACCAGCCATAATATCCTCGCCACCGGCGAAAGTGAGACAGGCCGCATTTTGCAGTCTCTTGTCCCCAGTTTCAATTTTTCCAGCTCCAGCATTTCCGATGGCACCGATGCGGTGAAGCCGGCTACTTTACGCGGACTTGGCCCTGACCAAACGCTGGTGTTGATCAACGGAAAACGCCGTCATACCAGCGCATTGATCCATGTTAATACCTCGGTCGGACGCGGAGCAACGGGCATTGATATGAACGCCATCCCGCCCAGTTCGATCAAACGGATAGAAGTGTTGCGTGATGGGGCGTCAGCGCAATATGGCTCCGATGCCATTGCGGGGGTGATCAACATCATCCTCAAAGACCAGAATGACGGCGGGCAGATATTGGCTTCATACGGGCAAACCCATACAGGTGACGGCGATACGGCCATTGCCAGCGCAAGCTACGGTTTTAAGCTGGCTGATCACGCCAACCTTACTATTTCCGCAGAATATCGTAACAAAGAACATACCAACAGGGCCGGGCTGACGGGATGCCTGCAATATGATACGGGCGGACAAGCGGCCTGCGCTGCGGGGAATAATGCTGTTGATCCCCGGGAAGCCGATTTTGATCGCCAGAATTTTCGCATCGGCGATTCACAGTCCGAACAAAAATCCCTTGTGGTGAATATGACCCTGCCCTATGGCGATAAGGATAACATCTATTTCCTGGGCAGCTATTCAGATCGCGCCAATCAATCGGCCGGATTTTACCGCCGGGCTAATGAATATAGCCGCACTGTGGCGGAACTTTATCCGGACGGGTTTCTGCCGCTGATCAATAATAAAATTCGGGATTATTCCCTGATGGCGGGAACCCATTTTACTGTTGGTAATGACTGGTCAGTTGATACCAGTATGACCACAGGCGGTAATAGTTTCCAATTTTTGATTGCAGACTCGCTCAATGCCTCTTTTGGCGCGAACAGCCCGACGGCTGCCGATGCGGGAACCTTAAAATTTATTCAGACCACAATAAATCTTGATGTGACCAAATCATTTAACTTTGCCAATATCGCCTTCGGCACTAAATGGCGGCAGGATAACTATCAGATCATTGCCGGCGCACCTGTCTCCTATGAAAATGGCGGGCAGCTTAATCACAATTGTCCCGGATGCGCGGCGGCCCCTATTGCCTATGCGCCGGGATTTCAGGTTTTCAGGGGTTTCTCGCCGGACAATGCCGTTAATGAAAGCCGCACCAACATTGCTTTTTATACAGATATCGAGGTGGAATTATTTTCCAGATTACTGCTCAATACTGCCGTGCGTTATGAAAGTTACAGCGACTTTGGCAACCGCATAAACGCCAAATTTGCCGCCCATTACCAACTTGCGGACGGATTTGCAGCGCGCGGTTCCATCAGTTCCGGCTTCCGCGCCCCCTCCATGCAACAGAAATTCTTTAACAGCACGAGCACACAATTTATCGAGGTCGACGGCGCGACCGTGGCCCAGGAAAGAGGCACCTTCCGCAATGACAGTGATGTTGTCCGCGCGCTGAATATACCGGAATTAAAAAAAGAAACCTCCGTCAACTACAGCCTGGGTTTTGCCGGCAGCCCAATGAAAAACCTGACCCTGACGGCGGATTATTACCGGATTCACATCGCTGACCGAATTGCCATTTCCGGCAGCATCCCGATCAGCGATACTTTTCCCCTGGTCACCGCCGCGACCGGGGCAACGGACGGGCAGTTTTTCACCAATATGGCCAATACGACAACCCAGGGCGTGGATATTGTGGTCAATTATGATCTACCGATGCCAGCCGGGCAAAGCCTTAAATTTTCCCTGGCCGGCAATAAAACCGAGACCGTGATCGATGAGGCATCAATCATATCCCCGCTGCCCGGTATTGATGGCGGCATATTATTCAGCCCTCAGGACCGTTCCATCATTGAAGACTGGCAGCCGTCTTCACGGGTTAATTTTACCCTGGAATATCATGTAGGCGGATGGTTTATGCTCCTGCGTAATAATTTTTATGGGACGTATATGGTCTGCGAAGGCACCTGTGATGTCCGCTCCGGCGCAGGCCAGAATATCCAGAAATTCAAATCCAAACTGCTCACCGACTTGCAAATATCCTATGATTTTGAAGATTTAAGAATGAAACTAACCCTTGGGGCAAATAATCTGTTTAATATTTTTCCTGATGTCAACAGGATTGGCCAAGCCCGCGCCGGCTCGATAGAGAATATTATATCCTCACCGGGCGTATTCACCTATTCCCGCCGCTCCGCCCCCTTTGGTCATAATGGCGGCTATTATTACCTGCGCATGACAAAGAATTTCTAGAGTGTTTCCATAGCTATTGACCTAAAGCATCAGCGAGTAAGATCTTTGCTGATGCCTTGGCATCCATGGCCGGATTTCTGGTCATTTTCAACTGGGCGGCTACAATGGCCCCCTGTTTCAACAACAACAGACCACTGGCCAGAGAATCAGGATCTGCCGCCCCCGCCTTTTGAGCGATTGCACTGAACTTGCTGAATAAAAGACGTTTATGAGTCACGGTCAATATATGAATCGGATCTGCTTCTTCCTGATATTCCGCAGCGGCTTTCATCAACATACATCCGCGAAATTCCTCTTGGGCAAACCATTCCTTCAGGGCATCAAAAAGGGCAATCAACTGACCCCGCGGCGTGGTGCCAAGCTCTTTCATACGGCGAAACAACCAGCTGCGAAATTGCTTGTCGCGCAAGGTAAGGGCGGCAAGGATCAAATCCTCCTTAGTCCTAAAATGCTTATACATGGATGTTTTTGAGATGCCGGTTTCTGCCACAAGCCTGTCCATACCGGTGACATGAAAGCCATTGCGGTAAAATACCGTCAATGCCCTTTCTACCAATTCATCCCGCTTAGAGGGCCGCATGCGCAATTCCTATATATTTACTGATCGGTACAATTTAATTATCATATTTAGCCATTTTGTCAATCTAAGGCAGTAAAATTACCGATCAGTAAAGTTTGTTTGTTGGGCAGGACAGGCAACATCTCCGCTGTATCAGGGCCATAAGTCAATCTATCTTTTGCAGACCCCCATACTGTACGCCGGACAGTTCAGCCATGGATTTATGCCATGTGGTGATATCTTCGGGATTGAATTGATTAAGATGGTCATGGCCACAGGCACGGGCCATCACCTTCATTAAATCCACGGAGGCCGTCAAATATCTGGCCAATCGCTCTGCTGACTGCTTTACGTTAATCCTGGCGCGCAATTCCGGTTTTTGCGTGGCGATGCCGGCCGGACAATTGTTGGTGTTACACATGCGTGCGGCGACACAGCCCACGGCCTGCATGGCCGAATTGGCCAGAGCAACACCATCAGCGCCAAGGCTCATGGCTTTGATAAAATCGGGGGCCGTTCGCAGGCCGCCAGTGATGATCAGGGTAATATCCGGCCGCCTCAGATAATCCAGATGACGGCGCGCCCGGGCCAATGCCGGGATTGTCGGCACCGAAATATGATCGCGGAAGATCAACGGGGCAGCCCCTGTGCCGCCGCCGCGCCCGTCCAGAATAATATAATCAGCCCCGGCCTCAACCGCAAAACTGATGTCATTCTCAATATCATTGGCCGAAATCTTATAGCCGATTGGAATACCGCCGGTAATTTCCCGCACCCGGTCGGAGAATCGGGCAAAATCCGCCGTGGTGATCAAGTCATCAAAGGTTGGCGGCGATACCGCCGGGGTTCTTTCCGGCAGATTGCGCACTTCGGCGATTTTACCAACCACTTTATTGCCCGGCAGATGTCCGCCCGTCCCGGTTTTTGCGCCTTGGCCGCCCTTAAAATGAAAGGCCTGAACCTGAGTGAGCAAATCTTCCTTAAAGCCAAAGCGGGCCGAAGCTAGTTCATAAAAATATCGGCTGTTGGCCATCTGCTCTTCGGGCAGCATCCCGCCTTCACCGGAACAAATGCCCGTCCCGGCCAGCTCAGCCCCCTCAGAGAGGGCGATTTTGGCTTCCTCCGACAAGGCTCCGAAGCTCATATCCGAAACGAAGAGCGGTATTTTAAGAATCAGCGGTTTTTTCGCCTTGGGGCCAATGATCAATTCCGCGCCAACGGCAATATCCTCCATCAAGGGTTTGCGGGCAAATTGCGCCGGTAATATCTGAATATCATTCCAGTCCGGCAATTGCCCGCGCGGCACGCCCATCGATCCCATTTCACCATGGTGACCCATTTTGCTTAACCCGTGTTTTGCCAGCTCATGAATGGCCTTGACGCTGGGCTCTTCGATGGTCGGTTCCGCTTCGGGCATGCCGCCAGAACTGTCGCCTGAGCTGGCTCCAGACCTGGCACCAGAAACGGCCTTCTGGGGCGGGGCTTTCTCTTTGGATAATTGAGCATGGGAGCCATCACAGAAAGGGGCATTCTTGGTATGTTTACACAAACAAAGATAAGCAGGCCCCTCTTCTTCTGCGGTAAAGGCTTTGGGTGCAAAAGATGTCCCCCGGTGGGAGCCATCACAGAAAGGCTGGTTTTTTGACCGGCCACAATTGCACCAATAATAAGTCTCACCCGCCTCTAAATCCACTTTAGTCGGCTTGCGGCCTGCTATAACGACATCTGACATTTTTTCCCTTTCCGAAAATATTCATTAATATTGTATCCCTCATGTCCTAAATAGACAAACGATCATGGGGCGCAAGATAATCAAACTGCGGCCCCAGCGGTACCACGCCGGTCGGATTGATCATATGATGGCTGCCATAATAATGATGTTTGATATGCGACATATTGACCGTTGCCTCCACCCCCGGCTGTTGATACAGATCGCGTAGATAGCCGGACAGTTTTGGATAATCAGCAATGGATTTCAGATTACATTTAAAATGCCCGACATAAACCGGATCAAAACGCACAAGGGTGGTGAATAACCGCCAATCAGCCTCGGTGACCTGTCCTCCGGTCAGATAAGGCGCCGATGACAGACTATCTTCTAACCAGTCAAGACATTCAAACAAGGGACGAACAGCTTCTTCGTAGGCCGCTTGAGACGTGGCGAAACCCGCTTTATAAACGCCATTATTGACCGTATCATAAATACGTTCATTCAAGGCATCAATCTGCCCGCGCAAGTCCGCCGGATAATAATCACCCGCCTTTGCCCCGATGCCATCGAACGCACTGTTGAACATACGAATGATTTCTGACGATTCGTTCGAGACGATGGCATTGGTCTTTTTGTCCCACAAAATCGGCACCGTCACCCGGCCTGTGTAATCTGCCTGTGCCGCAGTATAAACCTGATGCAGATATTGCGCCCCATTGATCGCATCGGCAATGACCCCCTCGCCCGCATCGAACGTCCAGCCATCTGCGCCCATATAGGGATGCACGACCGAGAGCGAGATCATATTTTCCAATCCTTTCAGCGCCCGAAAGATCAGCGTGCGGTGGGCCCAGGGACAAGCCAGTGACACATAAAGATGATAACGCCCGGCTTCTGCCTTGAAACCGCCCGCGCCGGTCGAACCCGGCGCACCCTCTGCGGTAAGCCAATGACGAAATTGGGAGTCCTTGCGGATGAACCGCCCATCATTAGCCTTGGTATCATACCACTGATCATGCCATTTTCCGTCGATAAGTAAGCCCATTTTTAATCTCCTAGAATTTTCCATTATGATAATCTTGAAATGCCTGCTGCACTTCGGCTTTTGTCGTCATGACAAAGGGGCCGCCGCGCGCCACCGGCTCATCCAAGGGCTGTCCGGCGATTAGCAGAAAACGGCTCTCTTCCGGCCCGGCCGTCAACGCCACATGATCACCCTCGCCCAGGATACCAAGCTGCCGCGCTGTCAACAGGTCGCCGCCTGTCTGAAGGCCGCCGGCAATCACATAGATAAAGCCGTTATGGCTTTCCGGGATAGCTTGGGTGAAAGATGATCCGGCTTTCAGGCTAACGTCAAGGAATAGGGGCCGGGTCAATATATTTATGACAGCCCCAAGGCTGCCCTGATCCGTCGCGCCAGAGATCACCCGGACAGCGGCCTTCTCCTGAATTTCGACCGGAATTTCATCCGGGGAGAATTCCTGATAGGCGGGCGCGATCATTTTATCTTTGGCCGACAGATTAACCCAAAGCTGAAATCCTTGCAGAAGACCATTTTCCTGTTCCGGCATTTCTGAATGGATAATGCCCCGCCCCGCTGTCATCCATTGCACGCCGCCAGGTTCGATCACCCCCTCGTGGCCCGCGTTATCCTTGTGCCGCATCCGGCCCGCCAGAAGATAAGTGACCGTTTCAAACCCCCGGTGCGGATGACTTGGGAAGCCGCCAATATAATCCCCCGGATTATCGGATTCAAAATTATCCAGCAGTAAAAACGGGTCAATCATGTTAATCTCCGGCGAGCCAATGAGACGGGTCAGCTTCACACCCGCACCGTCTGAGGCCGCCTGCCCCAAACTTATTCTGGATATTTCTCTTTTATGTCGTTTTTGAATATCGGTCATCATTTTCATCCTTTATGTCAGAGGATATCCTCATCAATAATCTCACCATAACAGTTGCTATTTTCAGAATAAACCACGATAATAAGAACTCTTTGTTCTAATTTTAAGAATTATAAAATGGGTCAGTTGGAAGATATGGACAGTTTTGTCCGCATTGTGGAGGCCGGCAGCATCAGCCGGGCAGCAGGGCAGCTTGGCGTGGTTAAATCTGCCGTCAGCCGCCGCCTTATGGATCTGGAAATGCGGCTCGGTGTTCAACTGCTCAACCGGACAACCCGTCAGTCCAGCCTGACAGAGGCCGGCAAAAACTATTATAACAGGTCTGTTCAGATACTGGCCGATGTGGCGGAAAATAATGCTGTCACCTCAAATGCCCATGTCACCCTGCAGGGCATGTTAAGAATATCCGCGCCGCTTTCCTTCGGCCTGTTGCATCTGGCCCCGGCGATAAATGAATTTGCCGCCCTGCATACGGGCCTTATTATCCACATGGATTTTAATGACCGGCAGATGGACTTGATCGAAGAAGGCTATGATGTGGCAATCCGCATCGCCAATCTGAAAGACTCCAGCCTCATGGCCCGTAAGCTGGCCCCAATCCGGCGAATTCTTTGCGCCAGCCCGGATTATATCACCAACAAGGGCATGCCTGAGAAACCCGAAGATTTAAAGAATCATCACATCCTGCATTATGCCAATTCACAAAGCGTCACATGGCATTTGACGGGCCCGGATGGCCGTGATCATGCCCTGACCCTGCCCGGCAGGATGATCGCCAATAACGGCGATTTTCTAAAACAGGCCGCTGTGGGTGGCCTTGGCATTATTCTATCACCAACTTTTATCGCAAGCCCGGACATTGCTGCGGGCAAGCTGATCCCGGTCATGGCGGGCTATCATTGCCGTCATTTGGATGCCTATGCCGTCTATCCGCAAACCCGCCACCTGCCCCAACGTGTCCGCAGTATCATCGATTTCTTAAAAGAGAAATTCAGCGGCGAACCCGGTTGGGACGTAAGTATCAATAAATCTTATGACACTATGCTGTCGCAAGAAAAATGATCCGTTGTCGCAATTTTGTCGCTGTCAAATATTGCCGCGCGTGCTTATATGCGCACAGATCAATTTATCTGTGAAGGGTGGAATATGAAAGAAACAAAAAACCAGAATAAAGTGACCCTTAAGAAGGGCTATATTTATATGTTCAAGGATGGCGAGGATGACATCATGGCCCGTTGCAGCGCCTGGTCCGGCATGGAAGAAATTTATTTTAACGATGATCTTGTTTCCAAAAAAAGAAATCTGGGCATCACAAGCCATCACCAATTTAACGTGAACAACCACAATTATAAGATGACTTTTCAGGTAAAGTCATTATTGCGCGGTTGCATAGTCTGCACAGTAAACAAAGACAGTAATTTAATAGGTAGCGAAGAAAAAACATATTATGAAAGTAATGTCGGCAAACTTTCCTGGTATTTATTATTATTCTTGGGTCTGGGCATTATTGTTGGCTATTTGGCAGGTTATGGAGCAGGGGTATTTTTAAAATGACTCGGGTAATAAAATTGCCCCGGGGGCAAGAATATGGAAGTTAAACGTGATGTCATCAAAGATTTCAGACGATCGCGAAGCTGGAGTCAGCAACATATGGCCGACGTATGCAGCGTAAACCTGCGCACGATACAGCGGGTCGAGTCCCTGGGGGTCGCTGCCCCCGAAACAATCATGGCTCTTGCCGCTATTTTAGAGGTCGAGCAATCTCAAATCGTCATAGACCCGCTGGTTAATCGGCCCGGATTCATGCCAAAAACTGATCGGGGGATCACCTTATTAAGTATTTTTGCCACCATAATCGGGGTTATCATTGGTTTTCTTCTTGCTTCTCTCATCGGCTAATATAGCTGTAATTTGACCGGCACTGGCAAGCTGGTGTAAAACACCGTCAAGAGCTATTTAAGGAAGCTATATGAAAGAAATTTTCCTTTATGTCGATGCGGATGCCTGTCCGGTGAAGGACGAAATTTTAAAAGTTTCTTATCGCCATCATATGCCGGTCTATATTGTCAGCAATCAATGGATGCGCCTGGAGGTCGGCCCCCTTGTCCAGAAGATTGTTGTGCCGGACGGGCCTGATCTGGCTGACGATTGGATCGCCGATCATATCAGCAACCGGGACATTGCGATTACCGCCGATATTCTGCTGGCGAAACGCTGCCTTGATGCGGGGGCGATCGCAATCGGGCCAACCGGCAAAGTCTTTTCCCCGGATAATATCGGCATGGCCGTGGCCATGCGCGATCTTAACGCCCATTTGCGGGAGAGCGGGGCCAGCAAAGGCTATAACGCCAGCTTCACCAACGCCGATAAATCACGTTTCCTGCAGGCCCTGGAAAGCGCGATCCAGACAAAGCTGAAAATCATAAAATAACCCTATCCTATCGCCCCGACATAAGCCGACAGACCTTGGGAGATTTTTCTGATCTGATCATAGGTGCGTTCTATTTCATCAAATATCTGCTCATTTTCATAGAGATAACCGTGGGTATCGTCGCTGGCAAAATTTATTTTTTCCGGATTTTCCGGGTCAATCTCATAATCGCCCTCCAGCGGGAAAATCTCGCGCAGCAACAGCAGCGTCGGCGAAACTTGAAACCGCAATATCCGCAATATCAGATCATCGACACTAAGCCCCTTGTGATCACGAAATCTTGGAATACGGGTGATCAGCAGAAACATCCGCTGGATCAAGGCCATACGCACCACATGAAGCAAGGTGTAATGACCGCGTTCTGCGGCACTTAAGGTGAATGGCGGCGGGGGAAAATCTCTATCTTTCATGGCATCCCGCAGATACATCAAATCTTCGCGCAGGGTAAGCTCGATGCGGTTCAGACCTTCAAAGACCCCGTGGGTGCGCATCATCCCGGCCAGCCGCAGCATACGATTGTGATCATGGCTTTCCTCTTCATAGCGCGCCGAATGCATCCAGTAACGGGGCCGAAACAGGGAGGTATAAGCGCCCAGAAAATCCTCTTCCGTAACATCTGCCGCCGCCATAACCAGCACCATAATATGGCGCAGGCGCACAGAGCCCTCATACATTTTCCAGAAGCCATGACCATCCTGCGAAATGGCCGTGCCGACCCCGCCCAAACTATTGGCCAGAAAACCCAATTGATGGAGCAGCATATTATTGGGAATCGCCCTGATCTGGGATAATTTTTCGAGCGGACGGCTGGCCACCCCCTCGTCCTGCCGGATGGTCATGCGCGAGCCGGAAGGATAGGAAATTTCCGTGCCTAATATGGACAGCAGCCGCATAAAGTCCGGATTCTGGGCAATGGCCCTGTTATGCCCCTTAACCGTCAGGAAGAAATCCAGCGACCAGTCGGTATTTTTATAGAAGGGATCCGGCGTTTGCTCAACCGGAGCCAGCATATTTTCCATCACCCGGCTCAAGGTGGCAAAGGCCATATCCGGCGTATGCAGCCAGAGATAACCATCCCCGCCCTGAAGGCTGAATTCCTGTTTATAGGTGATATTATGCTTCTGAACGACCCGGCGGGCTTCCGGCGTGTGCATATAATCCAGCCGCCCACCAAAACCACCCGGATGCGCCCCGCGCCCGGTACTTTCCCCGCCCGTATCAAAAAACACCAGCTGCACATCGGACAGATCAAACTTGGTCCATAGCTTGGCGACTTTTATCCGCAGTCGTTCAATGGCGAGGCCAGCCGCCACCTGCCCGAGATAACGCCCCGCATCGGAATAGCCCGCCTGAATACAAAGCCGGCCACGTTGCTTGACATAGGCAAAATAATGCGGATTTTCCAGCAGCTCTTCGATCACCTCAGCCCCGCGCACCAAGGCCTGATCTGTCTCGAACAAGGGCGAAATATCCACCATTTTCTCAACACCGAATAATTTGGCATAACAAAGCGCCGCCAACACAGTGAACGGCGTATCAGATTCCGCAATCAGAAAACGAACCGGGGTATCCGGATCAATATACTTCAAAATTTGAGCGACAATCATAAACAGCCGCCGGGCCGTGGTCTGCTCATGAAGGATCGTTTCATAACCCACCGTTTGGCCTTCAATACGGTCCAGCAATTTACTGGCTGCCGTCATATAACGCCGCCGGCTGGTGGCATCGTCCGGGTCTTTCTCCATCGCGACCATGGGCCGGATAGCATTATGCAACTGCACCGCATTAAGCCGGAAATGAACATGGGAAAATCCGGTTCTAAAATTGGCAAAGATGGCCCGAAATACAATCAGGTCTGCGGTTACTTTCTCATCCGCTGCCTCTGCGATCTGATGGGTCAATTCAGCCATGATCTTTGCCGGCAAATCTATCCCATGACCGCGGCTTCTGGCCATATACTGCGCAAAATTTCTGACCGCCCCGATATCATTCGCATCTTCCGGGAAATCGGCCAGATCGCCTTCGAATATTTGTATCAGCCGGGTCAATAAATCGGTGATTTTGCTTTCCCCCGAAAGACCTTGCCAGCGATCCAGATAGACCATACCTTGGCTGAGGGCCATTCGGCTGCGAAATTTGACACTATCCAACCAGGTAATATCATCGCGCCCGTCCACATCGAAACCCACCCAACTAGCCGCTGTCACCAATTTAAGGTCAAGTGTTTTCCAGTCATCAGGATAGGCCGCCCGCGCCACATCCAGCACAATGTCATACATCTGGCCAATCGCCGCTTGCAGGTTGCACAAGGCCCGTTCCGACTGCTGATATTCATATTCAAGGGTCAGGCCGTCATCGGGGCGATCCTGACATTCTGTAATTCTTGCCGCTGCCGCCTCCTGCGACAGGGAACCATCAATCAGGCCTGCAAGGAGATCATATTGCCCTTGGCTAAAGCCGAAAGTGGGATGGCCGGTGATGACAATGCCCGTGATTTCGCGCCGGACGAATTCCTGAAATTCTGTAAAAGATTTGCCCTTGCTGATGTCATGGAAACAGGCCGTAAGCCGCGCTATATTCTCTGCCCTATCCGTTGTCTTAAGATAAGCGCGTCCGCGCCTGCCCCGGCTTAAAAAACCCTGCAGGCCAAGCTCCGCCACAAGATCATCGACTTTTTCCGAAGGCAGTTCCCCCGCCTTCATCTGTTTCAGCAAACGGTAGGACAATTGCTGATAGGGGTTAATCAATGGCGTTTCATGTGATAGTTGACGACATTCTTCCAGTTCGGACGATAATTTATCCAAATATGGGGAGGGATAGTCTGACATTAATCTTTGCTCCCCTGTGTTCCCGTCATCCATGATCCGCCGACGCAGATCACATTGGTCAATTTCAGATACTCATCGGCCAAGGCCGCATCAATGCCGCCGGTGGTGCAAAAAAACAAGTCCGGCAAAGGCCCCTTCAAAGATTTAAGCAACGCCCGGCCGCCTATAGCCTCCGCGGGGAATAGCTTCAAATAACGATAGCCTTTTGCCCGCAGTTTCATGGCCTCACTGGCGGTGGCAATGCCCGGCAGCAGAGGCAATGGCACCTCTTCGGCTGCGGCGATCAAGGCATCTGTCGTGCCGGGACTTACCGCGAACATCGCGCCGACCCCATGGGCCAGACGCAGCTGCGCGCCATCGGTCACTGTGCCAACGCCGACAATCGCTTCGGGCACATGGGTGATAATTTCCTGCACCGCATCCAGGGCACAATCGGTGCGCAGGGTGATTTCCAGCACCCGGTAGCCCCGCGCCACCAAATCCCGCGCCATAGGCACCGCCTCTTCCAATGCCCTGACCACCATAACGGGGATAACCGTTGTCTCGGCAAGGAGGGTTTCAAATTTTAAATTCTGATGGTTCATAATTATGTCTCTGTATTTAATGAGTGCTTGCGCAAGAAAATCCCCCACTCATCTCTTAAACAATTATTTTAGATGTTTTAATCCCGCTATGGGCTCGAAATTGTGAAATTACGATTTTTCCCTATGCAAAAATAGCTGAAAAAGCAGCCTAGGCATAGTCTTAAATTTCCATTTCTTGCAAAATTTTTTATTTGACTTATTATTCTAGAATGATAATTTTAATTTATGGTGAGACATGCGAAATTCAACAAAAATGATTTTATTCTGGCGGCAATTGACCTGATTGCACGCGGCGGCCCGGCTGCCGCAAGCATGGGGGCCATTGCCGCGCGTGTCGGTGCGCCGACAGGCTCAATTTACCACCGCTTCACTTCCCGGTCCGCGCTACTCGGGTCGGCCTGGCTTTGGGCCTTAAGCGCCATGAGCGATGAAATATTGCCCCATTTAATGCTGGGGAAAAGCGCGCAAGCCATCACAGCATTGATCCATTGGACGGAAGAAAACCCTGCCATGGCCCTAGTGATCACGGCCTATGTTGAACGCGATTTGATTGACGGCCCACTACCGCCAAAACTTCATAAAGCGCTGAATATGGCCCATCAAAGGCTTGGTGCGGGCTTGTCCGCATTGTTGAAACATGAGGGCAAAGCCTTGACAGCCACCAATCTTGCCTTGGCCAATTTTGCCATCTTTGACGGGCCTATTGCCGCCATGAAGCCCTTGCTGCGCGGCAGGCCCCAAGCCAGCGACCATCATATGACCCTCACTATCAACAAATGCCGCCAAGCCGCCCTCGCCGCTGGCCGCGCCAGCCTCGCATTATTGGAATAGACCATGCACGCCGGACAAAACTTTAAATTTCCGCCGCAGCGTATCCGAAAAAATCTTGAGGATTATCCCTATGGCCCGATCACCCTGCATAGCCGGCAAGATTATAACGCCATGGCAAAAATTGGCCGGATCGCAGCAGATACGCTAGATTTCATCACGTCCCATATCACGCCCGGTATTTCCACCGCCGAATTGGACAGGCGGCTACACAGCTATATGACCGACAGGGGAACTATCCCGGCCACCATTGATTATCATGGCTACCGGCATGCCAGCTGTATTTCCGTCAATCATGTGGCTGTTCACGGCATCCCCAGCGAGACAAAAATCCTGAAAGATGGCGATATTGTCAATATTGACGTGACGCCACGCCTTGACGGCCCATCCAGCAATCACTGGCACGGCGATACCAGCCGGATGTTTACCGTAGGGCGTCATATCTCTGTGAAAGCCAAGCGGCTACTTAGGGCAACGGAAGACTCCCTCAACGCCGGTATCGCGGCGGCCAGACCCGGCAATCGTCTGGGTGATATTGGGATAGCCTGTGGTCAGGTCGCCCTGGATTATGGCTATAGTATTGCCACCGATTTTTGCGGTCACGGCATCGGCTTAACTTTCCATGACAATCCGGAAGTCATCCATGTGGCCCCAGAACATGAAGGACCCCGCCTGCTGCCCGGCATGATTTTCACCATTGAGCCCATTTTGAACATCGGTAAAGCGGATGTGAAGATTTTGGCCGATGGCTGGACAGGGGTGACAAGAGACCGGACATTAAGCGCACAGGCCGAACATACCCTTGGCATTACCGAGGACGGCGCGCAGATATTCACAAAATCTCACAAAACCTAATCCGCTTCTGTAAAGCTGATCTTCTGCTGTTCCTTGCCTTTGACAAAGATACCGGTGCGGATTTTACCTTGCCATGCCACATTGACCGTATTCTTCTGATTGTCAAATAAATCGAGAAACAGACGGTTGATGATCATCAATTGCGCGGGATCAGCCGGCAGGGGGGTTTCCTGATAGATATGGACGTTATCAATTTCATATTCCATCCCCACCCAGTCAAGCGGCAATCGATTACCGCCGGCATCAAATAACGCAAAACCGCTTTCGACATATGCGCGCAAAACCGGCTCTATTTCCGCATCGGTCAGGCCGGAGAGATTGCCCAGTTTTAACCGTAGGAAATCTTCCACATCATGAGTGAACAACCGGTGGACGACCTCGATAACCTGTTTATTATCGCGCAGGTCAATCTGGGTGAAGGACGCAAAAAAACGATGCGCATGACTTATTTGAGCCACGCAGAACAGCCCGATAATGACAAGGCTTAATCGTTTAAGGAAAATCCTCATTTCTTGGATTTTTTATCCTTTTTGGCCTTCTTGTCACTATCCAGTTTGGTGTCAAAATCCTTCATCAAATCACGGGGTTTTTTGCTTTTAATCAGATCAAAGCGGGATTTTTCAATCCGGCGAGGAAAGTGATTATTATCCATGTCAACATCTGCGGTTTCCCAGTAAGGATCAACCATGACAGAGGTGACCTGTTTATCCGTGATCAGCATCCGGGTGACTTTTTTTGCATCTTTACGCCAGATTTCCGCGTTAAGCCGCATATCCTCTTTACTACCATCGCCGTAAGTGATCTGCAGGATGATCGGCATCACCAAACCACCCTTGTTGCTAAAATCCATCAGATAAATATTGGATTTTTCATTCAACAGCTCTTTCTGCCAATCTTCCAACCCCTTCAGCAAGTCGGCATAGTCGTTACGCTGTTTGTTGGTCACGGTGAATTTGTCATGTTCATTATAAAAATCAAGCAGCTCAGGAAAACGATCCGTCCTTTTTTGTAATTTTTTGTCGGCAAGACGGGCGGGCGACACCCCCCTTTCCGCCTCTTTATCCCGCTTGAAGGCCTCTTCAATATCCGGATTTTTGCTATTGATATTAAAATGGCGCAGATTGTCGAGCGAAATATCGACATTCTCGGTGGTATAGAACCAGCCGCGCCAGAACCAATCCAGATCAACGCCGCTGGCATCTTCCATGGTGCGGAAAAAGTCTGCGGGCGTCGGGCGTTTAAATTTCCAGCGCTGGGCATATTCCCGGAAAGCAAAATCAAATAAGTCCCGGCCCATAATCGACTCCCGCAAAATCCGCAATGCGACAGCCGGCTTGCCATAGGCATTATTGCCGAATTGAAGGATAGACTCGCTGTTGGTCATAATCGGCACCTGTTTGGCACTTTTCATATAATCGACAATCTGGTATGGCTCGTTACGGCGCGAGGGATAGTCTTTTTCCCATTCGTCTTCTGCCACATTTTGCAGGAAAGTATTCAGGCCTTCATCCATCCATGTCCATTGCCGTTCATCAGAATTGACAATCATCGGAAAATAAACATGGCCAATTTCATGAATAATCACAGAAATAAGACCGTATTTTGTCCGGTCGCTATAGGTTTTTTTGCCGGTCTTTTTATCCTTGGTCGGGCGCGGGCCGTTGAAGGTGATCATGGGATATTCCATACCAAACACGGGCCCATTGACAGACTGGGCCACGGGATACGGATAAGCAAAGGAATATCTGTTATAAACTTCCAATGTATGGATGATCGCCTGCGTTGAATATTTCTCCCAAAGGGGGTTACCTTCCTCAGGATAAAAAGACATGGCCATGACAGTCATGTTATTTTCCGGCTGGTAATAACCTTGGGCATCCCAGAGGAATTTGCGCGAAGAGGCAAAAGCAAAATCCCGCACATTATCCGCCTTGAAACGCCATGTTTTGGTGGTTTTTGCCCGCTTGTCTAATTTCGCGGCGGCCTCTTCCGTGGTCACAATCATCACCGGTTTTTTGGCCGTTCTGGCTTCTTTTAACCGTTCCTGCTGGGCCGCAGTCAGTACAGCCGCCGGATTTTGCAACACGCCGGTAGCGGACACCAGATGGTCGGCCGGAACCGTGATTGATACGTCATAATCGCCAAACTCAAGGGTGAATTCCCCATTGCCCAGAAACTGTTTGTTGGTCCAGCCATCATAATCGGAATAGGCCGCCATGCGCGGAAACCATTGGGCTATTTCATAAATATAATTGTCATCTTCTTTAAAATATTCCTTGCCGCCGCGTGCCCTGATTATGTCGGCGTCCAGTATATTATACGACCATTCAATGGCAAAATTCAATTTCTGACCCGGACGCAAGGGCGAGGCCAGATCAATGCGCATCATTGTGTCATTAATGATATATTTCAGAGCCGCACCGCCGCTATCGGTAACCGCAGAGACTTTATAACCGCCGTCATAGGTTTTTTCATATATCTTCTGGCGCAGAGTTTTAAAATTGGCTTTGGGTGCGCTATTCGATAAGTCTGACCTGCGCCTGTTTGAATTATGGGCATGGCGATTTTGATCAAGCTGCACCCATAGATAACGCAAGCTGTCCGGTGAATTATTATAATATTTAATCTTTGCCAGACCAATCAGCCGCTGCTTGACATCATCAAGGGTCACATCAATTTGATAATCCACCTGCTGCTGCCAATAGCGATGGCCCGGCGCACCGGATGCCGTCCGATACACATTAGGCGTTGGCAAAACCTCATCACTCAATTGGCGGAATTTGTCCTGCAATTGTTCAACTGTTTGCGACAAAACCGGGTGAGAAAACAGGGGAGAAAAAATGGCCATAACCCCGATCAAGATGATTTTTTTCATAGGTGAATATCCCAGTAAATTATTATTGTAAATTATTATTGTAAATTATTATTATAAAAATAAATCGCCATGATAAAGCGTGACCGGAAATTAATCAAGAATTACAAAATGGTTTAGCGGGCCTCTGCCGCCCCTATGGCTTTGCCCCAGTTCCGGCGCCTGACGAATGGCTTCATGGACATATTTGTGCGCGCGGCCAACGGCTGCCTTGAGGGGCATGCCCTGCGCAAGGCCAGTGGCAATGGCCGAAGCCAGTGTGCAGCCAGTGCCATGAGTGGCGCGTGTCTGTATCTTAGGGCTTGAAAATTCATGAACGCCTTGCTCTGTCACCAAAATATCTGTCACTATATTCCCCGGCAAATGGCCACCTTTAACCAAAACCGCCGCGGCCCCCATGGATAATATTTTTTCCCCTGCCCGGCGCATATCTGCCGGGGTGGCAAGGTGGCTCATGCCCGTCAAAATCTCGGCCTCTGCCAGATTCGGCGTTAGCAGGGCCAGCCGAGGCAGAAGGTCAGAAATCAATATTTCCACCGCTCTTTTTTCCAGTAATTGATGACCACTGCTGGACTGGATAACCGGGTCAATAATTAAGGGAATATCGCCAAAGTCTGAGAATATCCGGGCCAGAGATTGCGTGGTTTCTGCTGAGGCCATCATGCCTATTTTAATGGCATCGGGCATTATATCTTTCAGGATAATCCTGACCTGCGCATCGACAATATCCACCGGGACGGGGTGAACGTCATAAACTTTATTGCTATCCTGCACAGTAAGTGCCGTGATCGCCGCCATGGCATAACCACCAAGGGCGGAAATGGTTTTTATATCGGCCTGAACCCCCGCGCCGCCGCTGGGATCAGACCCGGCAATGGCAAAAATTTTTCCCTGCATTTTTCATTCACATTTTATGGGATCAGAACCCCAGGGTCCGGCCCTAGGCTGACAAATTTTCAACAGTCGCCACAATATCATCCACGACCGAGGTAATCAACTTGTCATCCTGTCCTTCTGCCATCACCCGGATCAGGGGTTCAGTGCCGGACTTGCGAATAACAAGGCGGCCGCTGTCATTGAGCAGGGTTTGGCCTTCTGAAATCGCTTCTTTGACGCAGGGCATCGTCAAGGGATCAGTATCTTTTGCATAACGCACATTCTTGAGCAACTGAGGATAAGCGGTGTAAAGATTGCAAATTTCACTGACCGGCTTACCGCTTGTCACCAGGACGGACAGGATTTGCAAAGCCGCAATAAGGCCGTCACCAGTGGTGGCATAATCGCTCAACACAATATGGCCGGACTGTTCACCGCCAAGGTTGAGGTTTTTTTCCCGCATGGCTTCCACCACATAACGGTCGCCCACCTGCGTCCGGATCAGGTCAACCCCGATCGTTGCCAGATATTTTTCAAGACCAAGGTTGGACATGATGGTTGTCACCACCGTATCACCGCGCAGCAGGTCATTATTCTTCATATATGTGGCAACAGTGGCCATCAACTGGTCACCGTCAATGATTTGACCTTTTTCATCACAAATGATCAGGCGATCCGCATCGCCATCCAGGGCGATACCGATATCCGCGCCGTGCAGCACCGTTGTCTCACAGATCAATTCCGGATAAGTGGAGCCGCATTTGTCATTAATATTCTTGCCGTTGGGGCTGACCCCTACGGCGATAACCTCTGCCCCCAGTTCCCATAATACGCTTGGCGCAGAACGGTAGGCCGCACCATTGGCGCAATCCACCACAATTTTCAATCCATCAAGCCGCTGATTTTTGGGGAAGGTGTTTTTAGCAAATTCCATATAACGGCCCACGGCATTTTTCAGACGTTGCGCGCGGCCCAGCTTTTCAGACGGCACCAGATGATCGGCATAGCCATTTTCCATCCGCCGTTCGATTTCCAGCTCAATTTCATCGGACAATTTATAGCCATCCGGGCCAAATAATTTCAAACCATTATCCTGAAAAGGATTGTGGGAGGCCGAAATCATAACCCCAAGGTCCGCCCGAAGCGATCGGGTTAGCATGGCAACCGCTGGGGTTGGCATGGGGCCAACCATAATCACATCCATGCCCATGGAAATAAATCCGGCGGCCAGGGCAGGTTCCAGCATATATCCCGATAATCTGGTATCTTTGCCGATCACAACCCGGTGCTGATGATCGCCGCGCGTAAAATGTTTCGCCGCTGACATGCCGACCCGCATGGCGATCTCTGCGGTCATATGTCCCTCATTCGCCTTGCCGCGAATCCCATCCGTACCAAAATATTTTCGTGCCATAGAGTTGCTTTTTTATCTTTATGGTTTCAGTTGGCCAGTTTATATCATTGAGATATTAATACATGCTGAACAGCCATTATAAAACATCTGAATTATGTTTGTAATAAGTCAAAAAGACTAGTTCAGAAGATTTATTTTCTATGATTTACCCCTAAGACTGATCCCCAAGACTTACCCTCCAAGACTTATCCACGCCGCTCTTGCCTGATGGCTTTCCCTGACATCATGAACCCGCAGAATCTGAACCCCCTGATCATAGCCCATCTGTGCGAAGGCCAATGAACCGGCAAGCCGCCCGGCGGGCTCTGTTTCACCGGTGATATGACCAATGAAACTCTTGCGTGATACGCCCAGCAATATCGGCAGGCCCAAACCATGAAACAGCGATAAATTGGCCATCAAAATCTTATTATGCTCCAGCGTTTTGCCAAAACCAATGCCCGGATCAATGATGATCCTGTCGCGCCCGATGCCCACCGCCTGGCAGATTTCCGTCCGGCTTTCCAGATAGTCATAGACATCCAGCAACACATCATCATAACACGGGTCGTCCTGCATATTGTCCGGATTATTTTGCGCATGCATCAGGATGACCGGGCACTCTGTTGACGCAACAAAATCCATCGATTTCTCATCATGACTTAACGCACTGACATCATTAATGATACTGGCTCCGGCTTTTAAGGCGCGTGCCATCACCTCTGTCTTACGCGCGTCGATGGAAATGGGCTGGGTAATATCGGACAGGCCTTCAATGACCGGTATGACCCGCGACAGCTCCTCTTCGATAGCGACATTTTCAGCACCGGGCCTGGTGGACTCACCGCCAATATCGATAATATCCGCCCCCGCCGCAATCAAGTCACGGGCATGAGCCACAGCGCGGTCACATTGCCCATACCGCCCGCCATCAGAAAAACTGTCCGGCGTAACATTGACGATCCCTTGCAATAATGGCCCGCATCCTTCTTTAAAGTTTCTACCCAAAAAACTTCTGGTCATGGAGATATGAGCAAGGCGCTCCCTTATGGCTTCTTGCTGGGTAAGGGGCACCATGTTGACATAGTGATCAAGATCGGCAACAGGATATATATCCTCCTTCATGCGGACGGCCCCCTCGCGAAAAATTATTTTAACCATCGTGAAGGCCATCGGGCCGCCAGCCAGCCATCGGGCATGGCCCACCGCCACCGCTTCGGAGGCGGCGCGTCCGCCCAAAATTGCCAGAGGTTGCAGATAGACTTTATGCGCGGCAGGCCCGTGCATCACTCAATTTTCAGGTATCGGATCACCGCCAAAGCTGCCGCCTTTATCATCCGGCTTACTGCCCGCAGTGGGTACGGAACCCGCAGCAGGCGTATCTTCGGAACTGTCATCACCACCGGACAGATCCTTATGGATATCCTTGCCAGCAATAATATTGTCAATATCTTCACCGGTCAGCGTTTCATATTCCAAGAGCGCGGCACCCAACTTGTCCAGTAAATCCCGGTAGTCGGTACATATTTTCTTGGCATGTTGATAACCCTCATCAACAAGACGGCGAATTTCTTCGTCAATTAATTTTGCCGTTGCGCTAGAAATATTTTGACTGCGCGCCACAGAATGTCCGAGGAAAACCTCTTCCTGATTATCGCCATATTGCAACAGTCCCAATTTTTCACTCATGCCCCATTTAGTGACCATGGCCCGGGCCAAATTGGTGGCCATGGAAATATCGCCGGACGCGCCAGATGATACTTTGTCATAACCAAAACAGATTTCTTCCGCCACACGGCCGCCCATGGCCACCGAAAGATCCGCATGCATTTTCTCCCGAGCATAGGAATAATTATCCCGCTCCGGCAGACGCATCACCATGCCAAGCGCGCGTCCACGCGGAATAATGGTTGCTTTGTGAATGGGGTCAGAAGCCGGGCATTTTGCCGCCACCAGAGCGTGGCCCGCCTCATGAAAGGCGGTCATCCGTTTTTCTTCTTCTGTCATCACCATGGATCGCCGCTCCGCGCCCATCATGACCTTGTCTTTGGCCTCTTCAAAGTCTTCCATACTAACCACCCGCTTGCCTTTACGGGCCGCGAGCAGCGCCGCCTCATTAACAAGATTGGCCAGATCGGCACCTGAAAAGCCGGGCGTGCCACGCGCAATCGTGCGAATATTAACGTCCGCCGCCAATTTTGGGGTTTTCTTGATATGTACCTGCAGAATTTTCTCCCGCCCGACAATATCCGGGTTCGGCACGACAACCTGACGGTCAAACCGGCCGGGACGCAGCAATGCAGGGTCCAGCACATCCGGGCGGTTGGTGGCCGCCACAAGAATCACACCTTCATTGGCCTCAAAACCATCCATTTCAACCAGAAGCTGGTTGAGGGTCTGCTCCCGCTCATCATTGCCGCCGCCAAGACCCGCGCCCCGGTGACGGCCCACGGCATCAATTTCATCAATGAAAATTATACAGGGTGCATTTTTCTTAGCCTGTTCAAACATATCACGTACGCGGCTTGCGCCCACACCGACAAACATTTCAACAAAATCGGAACCAGAAATGGTAAAGAAAGGCACATTGGCCTCCCCCGCGATCGCCCGCGCAAGAAGAGTTTTACCCGTGCCGGGCGGGCCAACAAGCAACGCACCCTTAGGAATCGTGCCGCCAAGCCGTTCAAATTTTTGCGGGTCCTGCAAAAATTCAACAATTTCTTCCAGTTCTTCCTTGGCCTCATCAATGCCGGCCACATCCGCGAAGGTCACACGTCCATGAGTTTCATTGAGCAGCTTTGCCTTGGATTTACCAAAACCCATGGCTTTATTGCCGCCGCCCTGCATCTGCCGCATGAAATAAATCCATACGCCAATCAGTAAAATCATCGGCAACCAGCCCAGAAAAACATTCAGGAAAGACCCCTGTTCCTCCGGCAACGAAGTAATGGCCACGCCCTTACCGCGCAAGTCAGCCACAAGATTTGGATATTCCGGGGCAAAGGTATGAAATTTTCCGCTGCCGCCTGCACCAAACTCACCGACTATTTCCTGGCCCTTGATTGTGACTTTAGTGACCTGACCAGCCTCTACCCTGTCGAGAAAAGTGGAAAAGTCAATTTCCGTCTGTGCATCCTGACGCGTGCCGCCATTGAGGGCAGCATAAAGGGTCAAGAGCAGGACTATGATAATCCCCCATAAAGCAACATTACGTCCCATATTTCATGTGTCCTTCAATGATCGGTCTGGTCCAAGTGAATATTAAATTATATCTTACCATCATAAATAAGGCTTTTTTTGATGCAAACAAGCCAACAATGGTCTTTTTATCGTATTATTGTGCGATTTCAGCCTATTTTCTATCCCTTAGGCCGCATTATGCCCATAAAACATTGAGAAAACATTGAGAAATCATTGAGAAATCATTTTTGGACATGGTCGCAAGAAAGTGGCCTGAAAGCCGCGCGTTTCAAAACCCGGAACAAAATTCGGCAGGATCACCGCACCATTGACCAACGTCATACAGGGCAGACTATAGCGCAGGGCTTCCTGAAGCGGCCATGCTTTAAGATCGGGGCTCGCCCGGCAGGCGGCCTGCCACGCGGCAAGTTCGAGTTTCCTTAACTGGCCAACATGGCCTAGGCAGTCAATTTCAAAGCGTCCATCCCACAGATAAACGCCGCCGTCAGAATCTATGATATCATCAATGGCGGCCGGCTCCCGGCTCACCAGAATATACCGGCCCTCTGCTTTCGTTGCCAGGGGGATAATCAGGCAACCGCTCAAGGTCTGACCCGAAAAATCCGCCCGCTTCATCTTATCATATAAGGCTTCCAGCCGAGACAGTCGCGGCACATATGTACCGCCGCCGATGCGGCGCAGCACAGATGCCAGACAGCGCAGGGCAATTTCCTCATGGGCGGCCATCAGGGGCAGCAACGTGACATGCGCATATCCCATCCCGTTGAATGTTACGGTTTGCTCTGTCAGTTCTTCGGTTAAATCCTGCAACAAAGACTGCACCCGACCCATTCTGGCGGCGGTTTTTGCCATTCTATCCGGCGTCAGTCCTTCGATCTCGCGTGCGCGCAGCAGGTTGCGTATTTTAATGCGGGTAAAGCTGTCATTGACATTACTGGGGTCTTCTATCCAGTCCTGACCCCGGTCACGCAAACTGGCCAGAAGACGTCCTTTGCTCAGGCCGAGTAAGGGCCGGCATATGGTGACATCAGCCCCACCGCGCAGGGCAACAGGGTAGGGCGACTGTGTCTTCATGGCAGACAGGCCATCAACACCACTGCCCCTGAATAATCTTATCAGGAATGTTTCCGCCTGATCCCCCTGATGATGGCCCAGAAAAAGCTGGCGCACGTGATGGCTCTGGCACCATTCCCCCATCAATTGATAACGAGCGATCCGCGCCTGATCTTGAATATTGCTCTGGGGTTTGTCGCCCTGCCAGTCAAGAATCACATGGGGAATATCATATTCTTTCAGCCATTGGCCGACTTGCCGGGCTTCTTCCGCCGCTTCCGGACGCAGGCCATGATCAACGGTCAAGGCCGTCAGGGCAATAGCATTCGATTGACACCATTCACCGAGCAGCAGGGCCAGAGCCATACTGTCCGCCCCGCCGGAAACCGCAACGGCAACTGATTTTGTCGCATCCACTACCCTCCCCTGCAACAGGTCAGAAAATTCAGAGGATGTAAGGGCCGCTGGCATAGTCATATCATTCCAGAGTCTGACCTCATTACGTACATCCGGCGCGTTTCTCTTCCGGCGGGCGGGACTTTGTGCTTTCCGTGCTGTCAGGAAAACGGATGGCCAATTCACGGTAGGCATCGCAGGCATCCTTCTTTTCCCCCATGGCATAGAGAGACATGCCAATTTTCAGCAGGAAAGCCGGTGCCTTGGCACTTTTCGGGTAATTATTATAACCCTCCAGAAAAGCGCGGGTCGCCTTGGTATACATTTTACGGACATAATAGGTCTGCCCCAGCCAATATTGCGCATTGCCGGCCAGGGATGACGCCGGATGAGCTTTAAGAAATTCGCCAAGGGCCGCCTCGGCCTTGGCATATTGCGTGGTGGTCACCAACCTCTGGGCATAGCTATATTGCTGTTGTTCTGATCCCGCAGGCAGAATAGTGCCGGTGCCTGCTGAAGGGTCAACAGATTTTACCATGGCTGGTTTTGCTGTAGCGGGTTTTGCCGTGGCCGAATTCGCCGCTTCCAATTCTTTAAAACGATATTCATAATCACGGGACATGATTTCCATGCGTTGTTTCAGGTTATCAACCTGAAAAACACTCTCTTCGATCCGGCCGGTAAGCTGGCGAAGCTGGGTTTCCATCTGGGAGATACGTGTCTCAATATCAGCAAATTTTACGTTGCCACCTGATACGTTGCCACCTGAAATGGCTGGGCCTGGGCCGACTGTTGCGCCGCCCTTCTGCTGGGTAAATTCACTGCCTGGGGTAAAAACCTTTCTTTGGACGGCTTTTAACTGCTTTTCAATTATATCCAGCCGTTTATTCACCGACTGTGCTTCTGCGGTCATGGCAAAGCTGCCACTTAAAGCCACCACCATGCACATCAAACCAAAATTCTTTACGGTCAGGGTCGTCATACTCATCATAAGATGCTCCAACTGGTTAAAGACATAAAAATACCCGCGCAGCCATACAGGGTGCGCGGGTATTCCCAAAAAAATCAGAAATTAATTTACGCGCGTATATCCACGGCGATTTTGCGCCCATGAAGATTCACCACTGCCGGTCACAGCAGGACGTTCCTTGCCGTAGCTGACTGTATGAATACGGGATGGGTCAACACCAAGTGCCACGAGATAATTTTTGACCGAATTTGCCCGGCGATCACCAAGAGCCAGGTTATATTCGCGTGTTCCGCGCTCATCACAATGGCCTTCCACGGTGACTTTAGCGCCGTCATGTGATTGCAGCCATGCAGCCTGAGCCTGCAAGCCGGCGCGGGCGCCCTCAGACAGGTCATAGCGGTCATAACCAAAATAGACCAATGCGCCATCGGATGCCGCGTCAAGAGATTCCTGAGTTGTCGGATCTTCCATCATAGGTTCTTCAACAACGGGTTCTACCGGCTGCACCACAACAGGCTCTTCAGGTTCCGCGACAACAGGTTCCGTCGGGGCATCATCCAATTCACCTGTTTTTGTATTCGAATTTGCGCAGGCACTTAACAGCAATATAGAGCCAATCAGTGTCCAATATTTTACGCCGTTTATTTTTTTTAGCATTTAGTGGTCCTTCCACGTAACTTATTTATATTTATCCAAGTTGACGATATGCCATTCCCCTCAAGAACTGGCGGGTGCATATTTCTAGTTTAACAATACATTTTTATGCGATCCAGCGAAACTATAACAGAATCATTTATCTAATCAAGGGGGACCATGCAGGATCTGACGCATCAAGCGGCGTTATCATCTGCCTCTCGTTATATCCCGTCAGGTCCACCGTCCATAATTGTGCCTCGCCGCCGCGCCCTTTACGATCATACGGCTGCTGACGGAAGAACATAATCACCCGGCCATTGGGCGACCATGTTGGTCCTTCATCAAGGTAGCTCTCGGATAACAGCCGTTCGCCCTTGCCGTCCGGGCGCATCACACCAATATAAAACTTGCCCTGATATTGCCGCGTGAAGGCGATCAGATCGCCTCTGGGTGACCAGACCGGCGTGCTGTAACGACCTTTGCCAAAACTGATGCGTTTGATGTTTTTTCCGTTCGAATCCATGACATAGATCTGCTGGCTGCCGCCTCTATCCGAATTAAAGGTCACATAACGCGAATCAGGGGAATAGCTCGGCGAGGTATCAATGGCCGTATGGCTGGTCAGCCGCTGGATTTTCCGGGTTCTAAGCTCCATAACATAAATATCGGAATTGCCCTTATAGGCCTGCGACATGATCACCTTGTTGCCGTCCGGTGAAAATCGCGGCGCAAAGGTCATGCCGGGGAAATCACCGAGGATCTCCTGCTTGCCGCTATCAATATTATAGAGATAAACTCTGGGGTCGTCATTATGATAGGACAGATAGGTGATCTCCTGCGCGGTGGGCGAGAAACGCGGCGTCAGCACCAGATTTTTGCCATTGGTCAGAAACACATGATTATGACCATCCTGATCCATGATCGCCAGCCGTTTGATTTTGGCGGTCGCCGGGCCGCTTTCCGAGATATAAACCACCCGTGTATCAAAATAGCCACTTTCTCCGGTCATGCGCTTATATATGGCATCGGAAATCAAATGAGCAATACGCCGCCAGTTTTTTGGCGATGTGAAATAGCGCAGGCCCGTCATCTGATTGGCCCCCAGCACATCCCAGAGCCTGAATTCAACTTTGAGCCGCCCATCCTCCTGCAGGGCGATAGTGCCATTCATCAAGGCTTGTGCGCCGATGGCTTTCCAATTGTTGAAATTGGGGTTGCGTAAATTGGTCAGGACGTTGCCTGATTTGATATGAGCCGACCTGTCCACCACGCGGAACAGGCCGGAACGGGTCAGATCCGCCATAACCACGAGGGCAATACGCTGGCCATAATCCTTGACAGATCCGCCAGAGACAATATCATTTTCACTGCCGATCAAATCGGTGATGGCGATCGGCAAAGGATCCGCATGCCCCCGGTTGACATCCACCACAATCCGCGCATTGGCCGCAAAGGCCGTCAGGACAGAAATTGCTGCCGCCAACATCATAATTTTCACTAACCTCACATACTGCTCCATTTTCATTTGTCGTTTATCATCCGTTTAACATATGTTCCGGTCTAAAAACAATGTCTACATCCCGCCATAAATCATATTGCGCCTTGGGCAGGAAATCATAGGGCGCGCATTTTCGGACAGCTCTAAGCGCACTTTCCGCCGCCGTCCTGAAGAATTCCTGGCCCGGTAAATTCATCCGCCCTTTGTCCAGCACGACGGGCGCACCAACCAATTTTCCATCCGGGCCAAGACGTACCTGAATGATGACCCGAAGCCCCTCCGCCCCCTTTGCTCCTGCCGGAAAATTCCAGCATTTTTGATCAAATATATGTTTGCCAATGGCATCAATGATGCTCAGGGTCTGCTGTTGTAGATCAAGGGCACTGATCACTTTTTGTGGGCCAAATTCCTTGTCGTTCAGCTTTTCAATAATATCCGGTTCTGAGGCTTCCCATTTATCCAAAAGGGCCGAAAATTTTCCGCTACTAAACCGGCTAGGCTTGGCTCTCGGCGTAATATTGGGCGCCCGGTTCGCCGTCATTTCTCTTGGTTTTTGCGCCTCAGGCTCTTTCTTGGGTTTGACCCGCATATCCGGCAGAGGCATGCTGGAAGCCAGTTTCGGCGGCGCGGGCGGCATCTCTACCTTGCGGGCCTGCGCGGGTTTCTTAAGCGGCTGTTTTTCGGTCGGCTCAGTTTTTTTCTCTTGAGCTTTCAATTTTGTCACATCGCTAATCTTTACCATTTCAACGGGAATGATCCGCATCGGCGGTGATTTATCTCGGCTCAGCATGGGCAAAGCAACCATACTTGATGTCATAATCACCGCATGAAAGACAAAGGATATAATGATTGCACTGCGCAATTGTCTTATTTCTCCGTATCTGTCACAAGGGCGACCCGGGAAAAACCGGCGCCATTCATCCGCCCCATCACTTTCATCACCACACCATAATCCACGGCACTATCCCCATGAATATATATCCTGTCATCTTTGCGGCCGGAAAAAATCACGGTCAGACGCGGCACCAGCTGGTTAAGTTCAATGGCCTCATCCTGAAGATATATTTTACCGTCTTTATCAATCGTCAGCGACAAGGGTTTGGTATTTTCCGGCAAGGCCTTGGCCGCAGAATTGGGCAAATCCACCGGCACCCCAACAGTGAGCAACGGCGCCGCCACCATGAACACCACCAGCAGCACCAGCATGACATCGACAAAAGGCGTCACATTGATCTCGCTCATAGGCTTATGCCGACGGCTGAAGGTTGAGGGTTTATTTCCGCCGTGACTTTGCATCAAGGGTGTTCCTCATCCAGCTGACGCGACAGGATCGTGCCGAATTCATCGGCGAAACCCTCTAATCTATTGGCATAGCGGCCCAGATCATTGCTGATTTTATTATAAGCCACCACCGCCGGAATCGCTGCCACCAGACCCATGGCGGTGGCAAACAAGGCCTCGGCAATACCGGGGGCGACAACGGCCAGCGATGAATTATGGCTAATGGCAATACTCTCAAAGCTGTTCATAATGCCCCAGACTGTCCCGAACAATCCGACAAAGGGTGCGGTCGAGCCCACCGTTGCCAAAAAGCTCAGATACCCTTCCAACCGTTCCATTTCGCGGCTGACGGTCACCCGCATAACCCGGTAAATCCGGTCCTGAAGCCCCATACCCAGTTTATTCGCGCTGCGCGTTCCGACCGAACGTTGCCATTCACGCATGGCAGCAACAAAAACAGCGGCCATCGGATGATCCGGGTTTTTCTTCACCCGGCCATAAAGATCCTCCAAAGAATTCCCAGACCAGAATTCCGCGTCAAAGGTATCAGCCTGAGATATGACCCGGCGGATCCGGCGGCTCTTGTCAAAAATAATCGCCCAGCACCAAAGGGAAGAACCAAGCAATACCAGCATCACAAGCTGTACGATCCAATCGGCCTGTGCAAACATGCCCCACATGGAAAAATCAGGAATATCACCGCCCAGATTAACAATATCAACGGCATTTCCAACTTCTTTTTCTGGCATTCCTGTCCCTATTCTTTAAATCGATTTATGGTCTTAATCGCTTGATGACGTTACGTCTTTGATTTTTTCGACAATTTCTTTCGGTAATGCCCTGGGCTTATCCTCGGCATTCAGGGCCGCCACCTTGACCTTACCTTTGGCCAGGATATCATCTGCCCGGCGTATTTCCTGTTCCATCATCAGACTCGCCTTGCCCTGCTTTGACACTTTGCTGTGAACCGTAATCTCATCATCGAGCCTGGCGGGGGAAATATAATCAACTTCCATCCTGATCACCACAAACCTGATATCATCCGGCTCGAGAAATTCTAGCATTTCATTTTGGCTGATTTTAAGTTTCCTTAACATGTCCGACCGCCCACGTTCCATATATTTCAAGTAGTTAGCATGATAAACCACCCCACCAGCGTCCGTATCCTCATAATAGACACGTAGGGGCAAGATATGCTCTCCTTCCTTGATAAAACCAGAATGTGGCGAAATTTCAGCCATTCTACTCCTCGAGCAAATTTATTTGTGCTGCCAGGGGCTGTTGGGTCAAGTCTTGGGGCATGGTCGCCCCGATATGATCAAATCCCAACGGCGACAACATACGCCCGCGCGGCGTTCTTTGGACAAAGCCGGTCTGGATCAGATAAGGCTCGATAATTTCCTCAATCGCATCCCGTGGCTCGGACAGGGCGGCGGCCAATGTTTCAATACCCACCGGCCCGCCATTATAATTAACCCCGATACATTTGAGGTATTTATGATCCATGGCATCAAGGCCGCGCTTGTCTACCTCCATCATATCAAGGGCCAAATCTGCAATTTCCTGATTGATACCACCATCCGCCCGCACCAAGGCATAATCAGCCACCCGCCGCAGCAGGCGCCCCGCAATCCGCGGCGTACCCCGTGCGCGCCGCGCAATTTCCATGGCCCCATCGCTGGTCATCTCGACTTTCAGCACCCTTGCGGCGCGGCGGACAATGGTTTCCAGATCTCCGGCAGAATAAAATTCAAGGCGGGTGGGAATACCAAAACGGTCGCGCAGCGGCGTGGTCAGCAATCCGGAGCGGGTGGTCGCCCCAATTAAGGTAAAAGGCGGCAAATCAATGCGCACCGAGCGGGCCGCAGGGCCTTCGCCAATGATCAAATCCAGATGATAATCTTCCATGGCGGGATAAAGGATTTCCTCCACCGCCGGACTAAGCCTGTGGATTTCATCAATAAACAGGATGTCGTTCTCTTCCAGATTGGTCAACAGGGCCGCCAGATCCCCGGCCTTGGAAATAACCGGCCCGGCGGTCGCCCGGAAATTAACCCCCAGTTCCCGCGCCATAATCTGCGCCAATGTGGTCTTGCCAAGACCCGGCGGGCCGTAAAAAAGCACATGATCGAGGGCATCGCCTCTTGCACGCGCGGCCTCAATAAAAATCTGCAAATTGTCGCAGGCTTTGCGCTGGCCAATAAAATCATTCAGCCGGGTTGGCCGGATGGAGGCCTCCGCCTCATCACTGGATTTCTGCCCGCCGCTGACCATACGCCCTTCGTCACTATCGCTCATTGGCCCAGCTCCTTAAGCCCAAGGCGGATCAGATCAGAAACGCTCGCGCCCTCATGGCTGCGGGCTGCGCTGGAGACGGCAAGATAAGCCTCTGTCTGACGATAGCCGAGATTAACCAGAGCCGAGATCGCATCCTGCAGCGCCGAATTATCCATTGCCGGCATCGCGGCGGCACTGGCCTCGCGTTGTGCCGCTATCGTCGGTAGGGCGGAAAAACGCGCCACCTTGTCTTTCAGTTCCGTAATGATCCTTGTGGCCAGTTTCGGGCCGACACCGCTGGCCCGGCCAACAATTGTCTTATCTTGCGCCGCGATGGAATTAGAGAGTTCATCAATGGCAATCACCGACAATATGGCCAAAGCCACCTTGGCCCCAACCCCCTGCACGGTCTGCAATAGCTTAAACCAGTCTTTTTCCAGTTCGCTGGAAAAGCCGAACAGGTGAATATGGTCTTCCCGCACATGGGTTTCGATCATCAATATTGCCCCCTCGCCCACCGCCGGCAAATTGCCAAGCGTGCGGCCCGAACAAAAGATAAGATAACCAACCCCGCCGACATCAATGACACAAAAATCCTCGCCGATACTGTCCACAAGACCTGTTAGTTTAGCAATCATCAGCGGCGGCCCCGAAATAAAATTTGCGCCCCGCCCCTGGGCGAAGACATGCGATCCTTTTTCAGGGTTTCCTGTAACAGGCCATGTGCCGCGCCGCTATGGGCATGACAGATGGCCACGGCCAAGGCATCCCCGGCATCCTCACCATTAATCACCGCTTGGGGCAGTAAAATTTTCAGCATGGCCGCCACCTGTTCTTTCCCCGCATGGCCGGAACCGACCACGGTTTTTTTGATATGGTTGGGTGAATATTCCGCAACGCTAATGCCCGCCAAGGATGGCACCAGCAAAGAAATGCCGCGTGCCTGCCCCAACTTCAGGGTCGATGTCGGGTTCTTATTGACAAAAGTCTCCTCAACGGCGGCTGAATGGGGCGCCCAATCGGTGATCACCTGGCTCAGGCCGTCAAAAAGCTGCACCAGGCGTTCTGCCAGACTATCACCGCCTTCGGAATGGACGATACCATTGGCCACATGGATCAGGCGGGAACCTTCAACATCAATGATGCCCCAGCCGGTTTTTCTGAGGCCCGGGTCAAGTCCAATCAGTCTTTGTCTCTTGCCTGTCACTCTCTTGTCACTCGCTGAGCTGCTCCATAATATCATCAGAAATTTCATAATTGCCATAGATATTCTGTACGTCATCAAGATCATCCAGAACATCAATCATTTTAAGCAATTTTCGGGCATTGTCCAAATCAACTTCGATGGTATTTCCCGGTTTCCAGATTAATTTCGCGGATTTGGGCTCCGCGCCAACAGCCTCCGCCAAGGCTGCGGATACCGACTGAAGTTCTGCCATGGCACAATATATCTCATGGGTTTCATCATCGGAAATCACATCCTCCGCCCCGGCCTCGAGCGCGATTTCAAACATATCGTCAGCAGATTTGGCGTCCGCAGCAAATATAATCTCGCCAATTTTCTCAAACTGAAAGGCCACGCTGCCGGTTTCGCCCAAATTTCCGCCATTTTTGGCAAAGGCCGTACGAATGTCAGAAGCCGCCCGATTGCGGTTATCGGTCAGGCTTTCCACAATAATCGCCGTACCGCCCGGCCCATAACCCTCATAACGGATTTCATCATAATTGGCCGCATCGCCGCCCTGTGACTTGTTAATCGCCCGCAGGATATTATCTTTCGGCATGGATTGACCGCGCGCGGTTTGCACCGCAAGGCGAAGGCGCGGATTACTGTCCATATCCGGCCCGCCCATCTTTGCGGCAACGGTAATTTCCTTGGATAATTTACTAAAAAGAGACGACCGCTTCTTATCCTGCGCCCCCTTACGATACATAATATTCTTAAACTTTGAATGGCCTGCCATCTGTCTTTTCCTGAAAAGCCCTGTCATGGGCCTTTATTTATATAAAATAAAGCTTCAGAACTGTGATAATACACTGGCCGTGATTTGTGAACCGTGAATTGATTTTTTTCGGAAATAAGCCAGGAAAATACGGCCGGCAATCACATTATTTCGTGAAGGGTTTTTATCAAAAGTGTAAAATTTTCTGACAAACTGTCAGGATTCTTTACAGTTTTTAATCGATATTTAACGACCTTATAGCATAACCCGTTGTAATTTATGGAATTTTTATTCTGGCATGATGTTTGCCTATTTTTTGACCATTAATAAAATTGAAAATAAGGGAAAAATTATGTCACCATTTAAAAAAATAGCCTTTGCATCATTCTTGGTCATGATTGCAGGATCTGTTTCAACAGCATCCGCCGCGGTCATCACTTTTGATGGCGTCGGAATGAACACAGACAAGCCGGTAACTGTTGATGGTTATACATTTGATTATTTAGATGAAAATGGCTGGTGCATTTGCAGCACGGCCGTTTCATCAGCACAAATTAGCAATGGAACGGATCAAATATTAATTCGGGATACTGGCGACCGAGATTCCACGATAACCATGACGATTGATGGTGTCACGTTATTCTCATTAGAATCATTTCTTGGCGCCGATGGTCTTTTGGGCGTTGGCGGCAGAACAATTGAGGTAACCGGATTTTATGGCGCCGGCGGTACGGTCGTTGAATCATTTTTAACCACTGCCGACATCCAATCCACTTATTTACTATCTGCTGCGTTCACAGGACTGAGTTCTGTCAATTTTCATAGTTTTGGTAGTGTAGGGGATGGAATGGCACTGGATAATATTACCGTTAATAGCAATAGAGTTCCTGAACCTGCCCCGCTTGCGCTGCTTGGTTTAGGTCTCCTTGGTCTTGGAATGGCCAGAAAACGCCGCAAATAATAAATATCTTTGCTAGGATTGAATTAAAAAGGCGACCGTCCAGGTCGCCTTTTTTCTTATAATCCCCCCAATTTAAACCACCGGCATATGTTCATGTAATCTTGCGCCAAGGCGCAGGGGTTCGATACGTTTGGCAAGGCCGGTTTTATCGTCTGTTTCGACGAATACACCGCAGAGGGTAGCGTCCCCAACGGCCGGCGTAAAGCGTCCGCCGGAGATTTTGCGGGTGAAGCGTTGCAGGGGCTCGGCCTTATCCATGCCGATCACTGAATTATAATCGCCGCACATGCCGGCATCGGTCTGATAAGCCGTGCCGCCGTCCAGAATCTGAGCATCCGCCGTTGGCACATGGCTGTGGGTGCCAACCACCAAGGATGCCCGGCCATCACAGAAATGCCCCATGGCCATTTTTTCCGAGGTCGCTTCGCCGTGAATATCCACCAGAATAAATTTGGCCGTACTGCCGAGCGCGTATTTTTTAAGTTCCGCATCCACAGCGGCAAAAGGATCATCGAGCGCATTCATGAAGATCTGCCCCATCACATTGATCACCAGCATCCCCCGGCCGCGCGCATCCTGCACCATCACGCTGCCCCGGCCGGGCGTACCTGCGGGATAGTTAATCGGCCGGATCAGGCGACTTTCACCGGCAATATGGCTTTTGGTTTCATTTTGATCCCAGACATGATTGCCGGTGCTGACCACATCGACCCCGGCCGCGAAGAGCTCATCACAAATTTTGGCGGTGATGCCAAAACCACCCGCCGCATTTTCCCCGTTGATAACCACAAAATCGAGCTTAAGGCTTTGGCGCAATTCGGGGATTTTCCGGACAGCCAGAGCGCGGCCAGCCCGGCCAACGATGTCGCCTAAATATAATATTTTCACGGCCTGTAAATTTCCTGTTCTGTAACAATGATATCAAGGGGCTGATCGAAGTCATCCACAGGAATAGCATCGCATTTCTGGCCGTCATAAGCCAGCCCAATTGCGGTAAAATGGTGACCCTTTTCGCGATAAGCTTTCAGTGTGCGGTCATAATAGCCGCCGCCATAGCCCAAACGATGGCACCGCGTATCAAAAGCCAATAACGGCAGCAAGATTATATCCGGCATAACATCAGGCCCAACAGACGCGGGTTCGTGCGTGCCATATGGCCCGTCAATCAACGGTTCTTCCAAATCCCATTCCTTAAAAATAAGCGGTTGATCCTGCGCCAAGATCACCGGCAGGGCGCAGCGGCACTGGATCGCATTCAGGGCTTTCAACATAAAAATCCCGTCAATTTCCGTTTGAATAGGGGTATATGCCGCGGCCATATGCGGCGCGCCCTGGCGGGCCTTGATCCCCCGTTGAACGTCGCCGGCAATTTCCGGTAGCATCAGAAGGTTAGCGGCGACCAACCGGGCCGGGCCATCATCATCCGGCTCATGAAGCTTTTTGCGCCGTGCTTTCATTTCCAATCGCAAAGCGGCTTTTTTCAGTTGCATTTTCGTCACTATTTCATGCCAATACGTCTGGCCAATGAGTCCAGATCAATGATAAGGTGGCGGGACCGTCACTGCCGTCATTCAGTTGTATCCTCCGGAACCTATAAAATAGGTGGGCGCCATATAATCGGGCCACGACCCGGTCAGGGACAGCTCCCTTCGGAATGATTATCGCCCCGGGGAAAAAATAAATGACCTACAGGACAGAACCCGCCGTCTTTATATGTAAGGCCTGATACCATTTTCAGCAATAGCCCATATGATTTATATTCAGGATTGGTGAATCAGGGTGAAATTCAATTCATCCCCGAATGGCCTTTCAAACAGGTCTTCGCAGAAATCAAACATACCCCGGTCCACATCCATCCTATAGGTATCGCCTTTTGCAGCATTGCGGTCCAAGACCCGTTGCCAGCGCACGTCCTTTTGTGCCTCAACAAGATGCAGGCAAAAGTCAAAACCACCCTTTTGGGCAAGAGCGTAGAATTTCTGCCGGTGGTCCTGCTTTAACAGTCCCAGATCCAGCACCACACCCATATCACGTGTTATCAGTTGCACAACTTGGCCCCAGATAACATTTTCCACGCGCTCGATTCTTTCCATGGCCCACCTATATTCAATCTCACCCGTAAGGTCAGGGGTAAAAAGGCAGGTCATCCAGTGATCAATGGAAAAATGAATGGCCCCTTCATCCCGGCATAGCTGAAGAGCGAAGGTGGTCTTCCCGGCCCCAACCGGCCCACATACCAAATGAATTTGAGCCATGAAAACATCCCCTGATACCGCAAATATAAAAAAATAAAAACCGGCGGGAATGCTCCAGCCGGCTTTAAAAGATTTCCTGAACTTGGGCGACGTTAGTAGTTGTCATTGGGTTCCAGAATTTGACGACCCCGATATTTACCTGTGCTCAGGTCAATGTGGTGACGGCGGCGCAATTCACCACTTTCATTATCTTCGACATATGTGTCAACGGTCAAACTGTCATGTGAACGCCGATTGCCGCGCCGATGCGGCGATATTTTCCTTTTAGGAACAGCCATTTTCTTATCCTAGCTTAAACTTTATATTCAGAAATCTACAGGTGAGCTGTTAAGCTGATAGACTCTGACTCTCAAAAACAGTGTCTTATCGTTAAATGTGTCCCCAATGTCAAGCATTTCTTTAGGCCGTGCGGCAGCATAATGCCGGCGAAGACAAAAAAATCACAAAAACATAAAAAGAATGATACTGACGGCTTGCATCCTACATCAAGACCGTTATATTGCCCAACAAATTGCCCTGAGAATTGCCCTGAGAATTGAACGATAAATCAAATGATTTTCCCGTTCCCTTGGATGGATAGGGAGAGGTGGCCGAGTGGTTTAAGGCGCACGCTTGGAAAGCGTGTATAGCAGCAATGTTATCGAGGGTTCGAATCCCTTCCTCTCCTCCATATCCGAACCTAATCTCTTATTATACAAAAAATTCCCTATTCATGGGAGAGTATAGTTTCTACTGGGTACCCTGGATGGCACTGGACGCTCCGTCATGAAGGTATGATTCAAATATACGGGTATTTCAAATCTGTATGTCAAAGATGATATATTATTACCGGCGACAGATGACAGGCCTTATTTATCATCATCTTGGAATGTGCGAATGGCTTCTTATGCAAACACAGGCATAAGGCGTTTTTATGGCCTCTTAAACGCCCCCTTAAAAATATTAAAATTATCCGAGATTACCTTTTTACAGGAATTTTGGTATTACCAAATTTCTGCGTGATGGACAGTTTTCTTTTTTCTAATCGTGTATTATAGGTAAAAAATGGCTAAATTACCCCCTTATGTGCGAATTTCTGTATTTATTTTAAATTTAATGTTCCCTTTTTGTCATAAAATTGGTACTACCTATTAGAAAATAAAATAAAATGCATAAATTTAAATTTATAATGGAATACGAGAGAGCAGGCGTCATGACCACAAGAGATAAGAATCCGAGGCAAACACTGCGGCATTTATTCAAAGTGGCTGTTGGATCTGTCATAGCGGATCGTGTCTTGCCGGATTTTTTACCGCTGCGCCCGAAAGGTCGAACGATTATCCTGGCCATTGGTAAGGGGGCATCCTCTATGGCATCTGTGGTGGCACGGCATTGGAATCATGATTATACGGGCCTTATTGTCACACGGTATGGCCATTATGATAAGTGTGATGAGAGCTTAAAGCATTTTGAGATCATTGAAGCCAGCCATCCCGTCCCTGATGAAAGAGGGATCGCTGCCGGGAAGCGCGTGCTTGAGATGGTGAGCGGCCTTGATCAGGATGATATGGTTCTTGTTTTGATATCAGGGGGAGGGTCTGCCCTGTTGCCGGCGCCGGTGCGGGGCATTGATCTGGAAGATAAGATTATTATGACGCACGCGCTTTTGGCCAGTGGTGCCAGAATCGATGAAATAAACTGTGTCCGAAAACATCTTTCGAGAATAAAAGGCGGCCGTCTGGCCGCTGCGGCCGCGCCGGCAAAGGTTGTTACCCTTGCCATCGCCGATGTGGTGGGCAACCATCCAGGCCACATCGCTTCTGGTCCAACTGTGGCGGATAATTCCAGTTTAGCTGAGGCACAGGCTGTTATAAAACGTTATAATATTGATGCGCCGGACAAGGTGATGAAGGCTTTACGGGATGTCAAGAATGAAACACCAAGATTAGACGGCGCGGCGTATCAGCGCAATATATATCAAGTCGTGGCCGCGCCGCAGGATGCGCTTTGCGCGGCCCGCAGCCAAGCTATGGAATATGACTATAAAGTGGATATGCTTGGTGATCTCATCGAGGGTGAGGCAAAAGAGGTGGCCGCAGCCCATGCGGATATTATACGTCAGGCGGCACGGGACAAATCACCGACAATTATCCTGTCGGGCGGGGAGGTCACCGTAACCCTGTCACAGGATCATGGTATTGGCGGACCGAATACGGAATATTTGCTGGCCCTGGCCATCGCACTTGATGGAATGGAGGGGGTTTATGCCATTGCCTGCGATACGGATGGTAAGGACGGTGCCGGGGATAATGCAGGCGCCATCATAGGGCCCACCACGCTTGCCAGAGCGCGCAAGCTGGGACTGGATCCTGCAGGAAGTCTAGCGGCCCATGACAGTTATAATTTTTTTAAAAGCCTGGATGACCTCGTCATCACCGGGCCAACAAACACCAACGTGAATGACTTTCGCGCTATTTTACTAACGGGATAGCCCTCAAAGACACCATAATATTATGATATTAAGGATCAGATTATGACCGTTTTAATCGCTTTAATTCTTGCCTCTGTTACCTTCATTGTGGTGGCAACGGCCAAGTGGAAAATGCATCCGTTTCTCGCACTCATTCTTGCGGCAATTGGCTTTGGGCTGTTGTCGGGCATGTCTCCCGATGAAGTAATCATGGCTATTAAGGCGGGTTTTGGAGGTACAGTTGGTTCAATCGGTATTGTGATTATTGCCGGGGCGATTATCGGGGTGTTTCTGGAAAAATCCGGCGGCGCGCTTTTACTTGCGGTAGAGATACTTAAAAGAATGGGTGACAAACATATTCCCTTTGCTATGGCAGCGGTGGGCTATGTTGTTTCCATGCCGGTTTTTTGTGACACGGCATTTATCATATTGTCCCCTTTAAATAAAATTCTGTCCAAAAAGGCCGGCGTCGGCGCGGCAGCAGGAGCTGTTGCGTTAAGTCTCGGCCTTTATGCTACCCATACCATGGTGCCGCCGACACCGGGGCCTGTCGCGGCTGCGGGTATTTTGGATGCCGATCTGGGCGGGGTTATTCTTTGGGGGCTTCTGGTCTCGTCAATAGCCCTATGTGCAGGCTGGCTTTTTGCTGTGAAAGTGGCAAGCAAGGTGGTGTTGCCTAGCGATACAATGGATGAGGATGATCTTACATCCGCCAGCATTACACCTCAGGATTCGGCCCAGAATCCACCAAGTGTTTTGGCCTCAATTTTACCAATATTAGTGCCGCTTCTGCTTATTCTACTCAGGTCAATCGCAAGCTTGCCCGATGCACCGCTGGGCAGCGGTGATATATTCACGATTATAAATTTCATTGGCGATCCGATTATTGCTTTATTGGTTGGGGTTGCTTTTGCTTTAAGACTTGTAAAGCCTTTTAGAAAAGAACTTTTGTCGGCGGATAGCTGGCTCGGCAAAGCGGTCGCGGTGGCGGCACCTATCATTATCATCACCGCAGCGGGCGGGGCGTTTGGCAAGGTCCTTCAGGGGGCCAAACTTGGTGATATACTGGGCAGTTATGTGGGAGAGATACAGATTGGCATGCTGTTGCCTTTTCTCATTGCGGCCATATTGAAAACGGCGCAAGGCTCTTCAACGGTAGCGATTATTACAACGGCCAGCCTGATGGCCCCCTTTATGGCTGTACTTGGCCTTGACAGTGATACGGGGCGCGCTCTGACCGTGGTGGCCATTGGAGCCGGGGCGATGGTTATCAGTCACGCCAACGACAGTTATTTCTGGGTAGTGACGCAATTTACCGGCATGGATGTGAAGACAGGCTATAGGCTGCAAAGCCTAGGCACATTCATTCAGGGTACAACGGCCGCTTTGGTTGTTTGTTTGATCAGCTTGGTTGTGCTCTAGAGTCTTCCGCTCTTATTTGATTGAGCGCTCTCTGGTTTTGCATGTCGGCGCGGGATGCGGCGCATCTGGCAATTGGCGCAACATCAACGTAACCCAATAGAGGCCGCCATAGCCATAATCCAAAATCATCCCGCTCATATTGACTCAATTAAGAACGGAAAGATTCTAATGGTCATGTGTTAAGGAGGCTGGAGGCTGTCATCAGCGTTTCTTTTGCCTGTGTCAGATGCCGTGTCATGGCGGTTCTGGCCCGGTTGCCGTCCCTTGATTTCAGGCCCTCGTAGATGGAAATATGTTCGTCAAGGCGATCATTATGCAACTTTCCACTGGGGATGATCTTATGTAATTGTGACCATGTCTTGCCCTGAGCATGGAGGTTCCATAGGCTTTCGACAATGGCCGTCAGCGCCTTATTTCGGGCGGCGCGGGTGATGAGGATATGAAATTCCCGGTCAAAACTTTCGTAGGCTGCAAGGTCAGATACACTGTCTTTCATGCCTTGAATACAACGCTCTAGTCCAAAAAGTTCTTTTTCGGTGATGAGTTTTGCCGCAAGCTCGGCGACATCGGCCTCAATCAATATGCGGGCATCAATCAACTCAAAGGGACTGACGCCCGGGTCGAATCTGTTGACTCTTAACGGTTGAGAATCAGTGGCCAATACAAAAATTCCTGCACCTTGACGCACGGCGATCAGACCGGACATCTCCAAAGCTACCAAGGCTTCCCGCAGAACAGGGCGGCCAACACTAAAGACGGTGGCAAGGGTGCGCTCGGTAGGAAGTCGGGAGCCAATAGGATATTCACCCGCATAAATTTTTTCCGCGATTTGATCGGCAATTTCTTGGTATCTTCTTCCGGCCATTGCATAATCCATTAATAAATGACCATTACCTCAACTCACACAGAATATATAAAATTTTGCCTGTGGATAATGAGGCATGGCTCTAATAAACCGCAACTGTAGCACTAGAGAAACATTGGGTCGAGTTAATTTCCTAATTCTCAACAACAACCAGCCCCACAATTGGTAACACCAATATAGGATTGTTTGTTTACCATATAAGGATAGAACCCCTAAAATATATGTTAACTATATGAAATATAATATTAATAATTATTTTTTTTATCTTATTGGTGCCATCATGGCCTATCAATATGTTTAATTTTGGTATTACCCTTGGTTGACATAAAATCATAAGTATGCAATATGTGGACATGGCTAACCGCTTTTGGCTGCGGGAACAGGCAAAATTAGTTTGCCAATTAGTCTTAATGAAGCTGTCATAATTGCTGCTTGTGGCATAAGGCAGGGAAAACGGGAGAGAATCATGGAGTATAAGGATATCAAGAATGAACGGATTATAGGTGATCCAATTTCTATTCTAGGCCGCAAAAAGCATTTAATAGGCTCGTCTGCTTGTATTATGATTATGGCAATGACGGTAACGGGCGGTATTTCTGTCGCCCAGGAAACAAACCCTGAAGAAGCTGAAAATGTTGGGACGCTCGACGAAATTGTCGTAACAGGAAATCGCCTTGCATTGCGCCGTGCGATTGATTCAAAGCGCAATTCCAAGTCCATTAAAGATGCGATAGGCCTTGATGACCTTGGTAAGATGCCGGACAAAAATATTGGCGAATCTATTAACCGTATGCCGGGCATTTCTATGTTGGTCGAAAAAGGGGAAGGGCGTTTTGTTCAAATTCGAGGGATATCGCCTAATCTTAATAATGTTACAATCAATGGAATGGGCATGGGCTCGCCCGAATCTGATAGCGGCGGTCGTCGTGTGCCACTTGATGTGATTGGCGGCGAACTGTTGGGGGGCGTTGAGGTTATTAAAGCCCGTACGCCAGACATGGATGGTCAGGGTATTGGCGGCACGTTGAATCTCATCACCAAGCAACCATTTGATATGAAAGAAGATTTTTGGGCTTTAGGCACAATCCGGGCGGGTAAAGAGCAATATTCTTCTGATGATGATTTCGGTGGCCATATGCCCTTTGGCGGCGATATGTCTGTTGGTGGCATTAATGAAAACGGGTCTTTTGGTTGGCTTGTTGGTGGCTCCTATGCGGCCCGTGAGTATGCTGCGCAGGGCATTTTCCTAGATGATTGGCGTGACGTTAGTGATGGTACAACAACGATTGGATTGCCGGAAGAAGTTAAAAATAACTATTATGTCATTGGCCGTGAACGGATGAATTTGAATGTATCGTTGGAGTTTCGCCCTAATGAAACGTCTAAATATTTTGTTCGTGGATTTTATGCAGCGTTCGATGAATTTCAGCACCGCAATCGTTTTCAGCAGGAAGCTGACGATATCATCAGCATTTCTGGCAATGAAGGCGTTATTGATAACAATAGAGCCTCCGCGAATGTCCGTTTGGAAAAGGCTAAAAAAACAATGTTGACCCTTGCCATTGGCGGTGAGAATGAATTCGGTGATCTAATGATTGACTATCAATTACAGAAAAACCGTAATGAACTGGATGAACCCTTTGACCTTTGGGAATTCAGAAGTGGCAGCAGTACTTTTGGCCCGGATGGTTTTTCTATCGGGGATAATGGTGTTGTTACAATAACGCCGAATATTAATGGTGATGCGGGCATTCCAGATCGACAAGACGCCGCTAATCTTGATTTCCGCCGGGTTCAGTATCAAGAGCGGATTATGAATGAGGATGTTTTGCAGGCGATGTTTAATCTATCCTGGGACAATCAGGAGAATTTGTCGTTTAAAACAGGGGCCAAATACAGCGAAACCAAACGCGACAATGATTATAGCCGTGATATATATACGGGCGCCATTGACTTTACGCTTGCTGAAGGAAATATGTCTAATGGCGGTTTCACTAATGTGGTTGGCGGAGATGAGGCCCCCAATATATGGATGGATCTGGATGCAATGAACAGTTTCTTTGCGGCAAATCCAGGTCATTTTTCTTTGGATCAGGGGTCTGCCTTTTCCAACCAATTCGCCTCGGATTATTTTTTCAAAGAGAGCGTATTGGCCGCATACGGCATGGGGACATATGAAAATGAAACACTGGAGGTCATTGCTGGCCTTCGCCTGGAAAAAACAAATGTAGATACACGCGGTTTCTTGCGCAGAGAGGGTGTTGCAACAGATGTTGATGCAAATAGTAGCTATACGGATTGGCTGCCATCTTTGATTGCGACTTATCGGCCAAATGATGAAGTTGTTATACGGTCAGCCATCACGCGCGCTATCGGGCGTCCGGATTTTGATGATGCTGTACCCCGGTCTGCCTATATAGAAGAAACAGGTGAAGCCATCTTAAGTATTGGTAATCCGGAGCTTGAGGCGCGGCGCTCTTGGAACTATGACCTGTCTTTGGAATATTATTTTAATGACTCAAGTTTGTTGTCTGTCGCTGTTTTCTATAAAGATATTTCCAATGAGATTACGAGTACCAGCCAGCGCATTACGGACATCAGCTTAATGAATTCGGCTTTGGCCGATGTTGGTTTGGACGGTGATATTGATACATCCGGATTGACCGAGCTGGTTATTCTCAAGCCAATCAATAGCACAAGTTCAGTCTTGAAAGGCCTTGAAATTGGCTTAACAACGCAATTTGATTTCTTGCCGAGCCCCTTTGATGGTTTTGGTTTATCATCATCGGTGACTTTTATTGACGGGCATACGGTCTTAGATGATGGCAGTAAGATACCTTTGATTGATCAGACTAAACGGTCAACCAGCGTAACGCTTTTCTACCAATATGAGAAATTTGATGCCTCATTAACATTTGGTCACAATGCGTCATTCTTGACCAATCGTGATATTGATGACCCAAGCGTTAATCTCAACCAAGGATCCTATGGACGTTTTGATTTTAAAGCAAGCTATGAGGTTACGGATGGTATTAAAGTCTTTGTTGATTGGCTGAATATCAATAATGAACCAACAACAGAATTTCAGGGCGGTAACCCACTTTGGAATACGGAGCATGAATTTGTTGGCACTTCCTATTTTATAGGTGTTAGCGCTAGCTTCTAATAGCTGTTGTTATGGATGAAATATAGATGTTGGGGGAGTCCTTATTAAAGGCTCCCCCAAATTCTTTTCTGCTAACGTCACATATTTTTTGATGGGGCAGATCACTGCCATATTAACTTTCCCAACATAGCCATTATTAATAGGCGCCTGTTCACCAAGCATGGTAGGACAACGGGAAAGCCTGTTCTGGCAATGAGACAGCGGCGATAAGAATACATGGGGCAGTTGACAAGAGAACCAACTGCTGCAATGATCACTGAAATCATAGTGCAGTAAGCCACTTCGTATTCTAGGGGTGGACTTCGTAAAGGCCGCCACAAATGATTGACAATGGCAAGAGGTAAACTATTTCAATAGAAAACCCGCCGGAAAGACGACGTCAGTAGGCGGAGCTGCGGAGACTGTCATGCATAAAAGAAAAAACAAACCAGCAATATTTGGTGTTCTTCAAGGTCAGCGTAGCAAGCATCTTGCCGATTCAACACTTCTGCATGCCTTAACGTTTGAGTTTGAAAATATAAAGGGTCAACTAAACCACTACCGACTGACGTCGGTAGGTTTGGGAGCATGCTTATCGATGTACTGAAGTATGATATCATCCGTGACCATCCCGCTTGTTGAACAGAAGTAGCCTCTTGCCCAGAAATGCCGT
>Ga0316204_10001187_pt1 | contig 75785 bp, 62 predicted proteins | sample 6monrhotite_MG_2_FD_205661 | JGI IMG/M metagenome (GOLD analysis project Ga0316204, IMG submission 205661) | Microbial mat bacterial communities from mineral coupon in-situ incubated in ocean water Damariscotta River, Maine, United States -... | ecosystem: Environmental > Aquatic > Marine >...
CGGCAACATCGCCTGGAGTGCGGGTGACGCCATTCAGGCTACTTGGGTCGCGGGTTCTTATCTGACCACCGACGTCAATGGGCCATCTATGGTCGGTTCCACGTCCTATACGAATCTGTCCGCCGGGACCCGAGCGGCCTTTACCAGCACCAACGCCGATCCCTTCATGACCCCGCCTGCCGTCCCCACCGTCGGTCCGGATTCCTGGGTCTCGCCGTTTAATACCATCGGTACCGTCCCAGCCTATACCAATTCTTACTCCGCACCGGCTTTCTGATTATTCAAGGCACATCTGTGATCCATTCACAAAAAAGGGGCCGCTTAGGCCCCTTTTTTTCTGGAGTTCGGAACGCTCCGAACAGACTCATTCCAAACCCAAGTTGGAGGCCTCAAGCAACATTCCGCACTGAGCTACGAGCCCCTTCGCCGAAAGCAATGAGTGCCTAGGATCGAATCCTTCATCACATACCAGTCCCAACAACCCTCGTGGCGTACAATCCGTGTTAGTGGGTATCACCACGAGATGGCGCTGCGCCAGACTGATACCGGGGGGCAACAAACCAAAACGCTCCAATATCGATTCGGGGCGTCTCAAGACCTGCGTCCCACGCATAACAATGGCACGATAAAAAAGGTCTTCGGAATGCGGGAACACAGGGGTCCGTTCGAAACGATCCAGGCACTGCGTGCGTTGATGCGCGCGCAAGACGACAGAGCGAGGAGTCATGATACAACCCTGCCCACGTTCACTGAACCTGAGGGCCCCGAGAAAGCCATAGTGACCCCCGGTAACTTCTAGAATCGTTTCAAGGGTATCGGAGAAGCCAAATAATCCCGATAAAGAGTAGTCTTGCCATATTGAGGCGGTCCCATTCCTGGACATAGTATTCATCCCTAATTGATGACCGTAGGCCGGATCATCGTGCATGCGCACCTTGGCGGCTCAAAAAAATGTGTCGGCAGAGGCTTCCTTGTCCGCTACCGACACTGAATTTTGGTACGTCCATGTACCCAAAACGGACGATGTCGAGGATAGATCATCTATGAGTTCCGTGTCCGTGACTAAATGTTCGCCCATTTCAACTGCCATCACAATTACCCATATGGGCTACTACTAAAGTATGAGAATGACCTCAAAAGCAAGAAAATTTTCGGCATTCGGAAACATGTCCGTTTGTTCTATATATAGCGATCAGGTAGTATGGCTCTTTGAAACAGTGTAGGGGTCTTGGTGTGCGTTTTCTGCTGGCAGATGACCATCCTCTTGTAAAGGCGGGACTGAAACAGCTGCTGCTTACCGAGTGCCCTGACTGTCAGATTGACGAGGCTGCCAGTGGATCAGAGGTCATTGCCATCATTGAAGTGGCTGACCCGCCTTTCGACCTGATCCTGCTCGATTACTACATGCCCGGCAGTGAAAACGGTCAACTAATTGCGTTGCTGAATGAACGCTTCCCCGCGCTTTTGATTCTAGTCCTATCCGCCTGCATGGAGCCTGACGTTATTGAACATTGTCTATCCTTGGGCGCCTCGGGCTATGTCACGAAGCAGACAGCACACGAGGCCATCACAGGCGCAATAAGGCATATTCTGGGCGGAGGGACATACAAGCCCCCTGAACTGCTGTTATCACAATTCGAAAACCACGGATCGACAGAAGACGGCTGGATGCCTGACGACCCCGGGCAGCGAATGACTAGACGGCAACGGGACGTGCTCGCCCTGCTTGCTCACGGAGATTCCAATAAGGCAATCTCACGAAAACTCAATCTCTCTGAAAATACCGTCAAGTCCCATGTCACGGCAATCTTGCGCGTATTAGGTGTCAGTAGCCGCATGCAGGCCGTGCTCGCGGCACAACAATTGGGGATAGATGGCGGCACCCATTCTTAATCGCTATCTGTTGTGTGATCCAGCGATGAACCCGTAACATTGGCAGTACAGTAGTAGGACCTATATCGCATGTCGTTAAATCATCATCAAAATAAGCTATTGAAGCTATTGTTACTTGCTGGAATGATAACCATTCCAATGCTATCGCAGGCTAAACCGGATTCTGCTGCTAGTGAGGCGGATTTCTTCTCTGACATCCCGATCATCCTGACCGCGACCCGGCTCCTGCAACCCATCAACGAGACGCCGGTCGCGACGACGATTATCGATCACGAAACGATTCAGGCCTTGGGCGCCACCCATATCGCCGATCTGTTGAGACTCGTGCCGGGCGTCCAGGTCGGGCACGGATCCGGAAATGTTTTTTCAGTCACCTATCATGGCAACAGCAGCACCTTTTCCCGCCGAATGCAGGTTCAAATTGATGGTCGCTCGGTCTATTCCCCGCTTTTTTCCGTTGTGGATTGGACCCATCTCGGTGTCGCTATCGAGGATATAGAGCGTATCGAGGTCATCCGCGGCAGCAACACCCCGATTGATGGCACCAATGCCTTTATCGGAACGATCAACTTTATTACCCGGCAACCCTTTCAAGACAAAGGCGTGTACGTCAGCGTAAGCAAAGGCGCGCAAGACTATAACCGGGACATGGTCCGAATCGCAGGTGAGACCGGACCCGTGGAGCAGCGCCTGACGCTTGAACACCGTGAGGACAACGGTTTCGAGCAGGTCCATGACGGCCAAAGTGTCGATATGGCCTCTTATCGTGGCAGCTATTTTCCGTCTCAAAAAGACTCGTTTGATCTCCAGCTCGGTTATAGTCGCGGTCCTGAGGCCGTTGGATCCCATGACGACCCGCTGGATCCGGCCCGATACAAAGAGACTCATGCCTACTATGGCTTTGTCCGCTGGGAGCGTATTTTTTCTGAATCCAATGAACTTTACGTGCAGTTCTACCAAAACCGGCTCGTGTGGAGCGATAAAGAAGACATTGTCGGTCCGCTATCAGACCTCTTCGGGGTCTCGCCCGCCGATGTCCTCGCCCTGACGGGCAACCCGGACCAAACCGTCCCGCTGGGACTCTATGATGGTACAGCCGAACGCATGGACCTGGATTTTCGCCACACCCTTAGGTTCAATGAGGCGGTCAGGATTATCTGGGGTGGCGGACTGCGCCGCGATCGCTTTCAAACCCTGCTCAATTTGAACCGTCCAGATCCGATCGACAACTATAGCCGTCGACTCAATGGTCATCTGGAATGGGCGCTGAGTAGCCGCCTAATTACGAACATTGGGATCATGATCGAGCACAACGATCTCAGTGACACTGAAATGTCGCCGCGTTTTGCCCTCAACTATCATTTGGATCAAGCACAAACGCTACGCTTCGCCATAGCGCGCTCAGCCCGCATGCCGTCCATCTATGAAGCCCGGGGGGAAAACATCATCCGCTTTGACAGTGGCGACATCATTGATGTGACCACGACAAATACTAAACAGGTGATCAAGGGCACCGATGTCCGACCGGAATTGCTCAACAGCTATGAACTGGGCTATGTCCTGTTTCTACCCGACAGACAGCTCCAACTGGATGCCAAGCTCTATAAGGACGAGATTACCAAGGTCATTGCCGGTCCGACCGTCCGTCCGTTTAACGACCTTTACGACCAAAAGGCCTTTGTTTGGATGAATTCCGGCAACGCCACGATTCATGGTCTTGATCTGGGCATCGATTATCAACCGAGTCCCAATACCCGCGTCATCCTCGGCTACGGTTACGCAAGGGGGGATGGACGGATACTGAAACGGCTTAACCGGCTCACTAACGAGACGATTGTCTGGCCCAACCAAGCTGGGAATAATCAACAGGCCAACAGTGTCCCACGCCACACCGTCAGCCTCATGACGAGCCACCACTTCCCGAGGCGTATCGATGCTAGCGCAACTTGGTATCACCTCAGTTATATGGAGTGGTTGGGCGATGGCGACCCTTTAAGTGGTTATGACCGTATCGACCTTCGCCTTGCGAAGCGTTTTTCCGTCCTCGGATCAACGGCCATGGCGGAACTGTTGATCCAGGATCTATTTGACGATGAATATATTGATACCGTGAAACATAATCGCTTTGGGCAACGTATGTTCGTGAACCTCAGCGTGAAGTACTGAGGCGCTATATATGTCCGGGCAGGAACACTTTTCGCCTCGCGTCAGTCCTTTCAACAGAGGTATTTGGGTACGGATATTTCATACACTATCGATCAACAGTCGCTCAAGGACAGGATAGTTAAGGCGACCGTACGCGAAGACCCTTAAATTCATCCAATAGACGGCATCCACGGAATGGAGATGACGCAAGTGACAATGACGACCCCGCACAAGGCAATGCCATGCCAGCCCTGAGAAAGATCGTATCGTGTTGGCTTGGGATCGCCCTACTCTGCATCGCCGAGATGGCCTCTGCACGAATACAGATCCTGCTCAGCCATCCCACTTCGCCCTACCGCGTACTTGCAGAAGCCGTCAGCAAGCGTGTTGAAGGACAATCCGTCTCGATCATAGAACTGGAGCGGGATAGCGATGTGCCCGATGCAATCCTGCGCGCCCCAGACGTTCTGAATATCGCCATCGGGAGTCGGGCGATGGTTTTCGCCCTCAAGGAGATGCCGAGCATTCCGTTGTTGGTCACGCTGGTGCCGAGCAACGCGTACGAAGATTTATTAAAGACCCATGGTCCTCCCTCCAGCGAAGGGAAAGTGTCTGCGATCTTTCTGGATCAACCTCTGAAGCGGCAAATTGCTTTCGTTCGCCTCCTCATGCCTGAAAAACGAAGAATGGGCGTGCTGATCGGCCAACATTCCTATCGATATGTGAAACTCCTGCGCCGTCTGGCAGACGATTACAAACTGACGCTGCGGATTGGCGACGCGCGAGAAAACCGTATCCCGGACGCTATCAAGGATATAATCAGTGGCAGCGATTTCGTCCTCGCCCTTCACGACTCCAGTCTTTTAACACCCAATCATGCCAAATGGCTCCTCTACATGGCCTATCAGCGCAGGATACCCGTCATAGGCTACTCGAAGACCTATGTCAAAGCAGGGGCGCTGGCGGCCCTATATAGCGCGAATGACCAGATTGCGGATCAAGCTGCGTCGCTGCTTGCAAGGTCGGGTCTTGGCAAAGGCTCAGTCCTCCTATTGCCAAGTCCGGAATATCCTGACGACTTTTCTATCGAGGTCAATCACAGTGTTGCATACTCCTTTTCCATTCGGGGAATAGACCTGGATGCCATCACGGAACAACTACATCGCCTACCCAAGGAAAAACGAAGACTATGAAGAGGCATTTTCTGAATATACGCCTCAAGGTGATCTTACTGGCATGTCTGCCCGTCATCGTCATCAGTATCGTTCTGAGCATTCACATGGTGAAGACACGCATGGACGATATATTTCAGTCGCTATTGAAACAAGGACAGTTGATCGCTCATAACCTGGCGCCGGTTTGTGAACTCGGACTCTTTGCCGGCGACAACGAGCTACTGCAACGAATCGCCGACAATACCCTTCGCGACCCTATCGTTAAGGCCGTGTCTATTCTCTCGGCCGATCGCAGGGTGCATCTACAGGTATTGGCATCGAAATCAGACCCGATTTCGGTGACCGGCCCAATCACGAGGGCGCCACGCACCCTGCTTTTTACCGAGCCAGTGTACCTGACAGGTACACCCATTGACGAGTACGGTGGTGGTACACAGAACAATGCCGTCGTCGGCTGGGTCAAGGTTGAGATTAGTCAGGACGAGGCCATACGAAAGAGAAAAGAGGTCCTGGAGAACGGGTTGACGATCGGCCTGTTGGGCGCACTGATCAGCATCCTGATTGGCTTGCGCCTCGAGAAGGGTATATCCAAACCCATTCTGAATCTTACCAGCGCAATCGAACGCATGCAGGCAGGCGATCTAGATGCGCGTGCGGAGGGGCATGCCAAAGGTGAATTGGCCATGCTGCAAACCGGCTTTAATACACTCGCAGACCTTATTCGCGCCTCACAGAGGGATCTCACTCGTCAGGTGGATGACGCGACCATACAGCTGAGAAAGAACCTGATTGAGCTCGCGAAAAAGAATATCGAACTCGATCAGGCGCGGAAACAGGCATTGGAACTCGGTGATGAGAAATCCAATTTTCTGTTCAACATGTCTCATGAAATACGGACACCGCTCAATGCCATCCTGGGCTACAACGCCCTGCTTGAGAAGACGGAGTTGGGTCAACAGCAAAAGGAGTATGCACAAATCGTTCATCAGGCCTCAAAGCAGCTCCTGAGTGTCATCGACGACATCCTGAGCTATGCGCGCTTGGAATCCGGGAAAGTGACCCTTGAAGAGGTCCCGTTCAATCTGATGGAATGTTGTGAGGACGTCATCGCACTCATGACGCCGTTGGCGGCGGAGAAAGAGTTAGACTTCTCGCTGATACTCGCCACAGAATTGCCTGCAACAGTGATCGGCGATCCCAACCGGCTCACCCAAGTCATCTCCAACCTCGTCAGCAACGCGCTAAAGTTCACCGAGTTAGGGTACGTGGCCGTTGAGGTCGGAGTTGAAGAGGCCGCACAGGGCCAGTGGTTGAAAATTGTGGTTCGAGATAGCGGTATTGGCATGAGCCAGGAGGCTCAAGTGCAAATCTTCGAACAATTCCAACAGGGGGATAACACAATCACGAGGCGGTTTGGCGGTACTGGGCTGGGTTTGGCCATCGTCTCCAAGTTGGCTCGACTCATGCACGCCCAGATTGATGTGGTCAGTGAAGAGCGGCAAGGAACAACATGCACATTCCGTCTCCCGCTTCGAGTCCCGGATGGGGATGTGGTGCCGATTGGCATAGAACCGTCCGAACTCGCCGGACTGCGCTGCCTGCTCTACGACTCGAGCGAAATCGAACGAAAGGCCGTCAAGGCCCTCCTCCAACACTGGCAGATGGACGTCGTTACGGCAACGCACCTTAGCGAGGTCATTCCAATGATCGATAAAGAGAAGGCAGACGGGAAACGCAAGATCGATCTCGTGTTTGGCGGACTACGTCTGCGCCAGAACGACATCGCCGAATTAGCGGGTGCCGTGAAGACGCTGCGAGCGCACTATGGTGGACCGGTGCTACTACTGCTGCCTCATGAGAAACAGACTCGGGACCCACGCTTACGTTTGGACGATAAGATGCTTTTGGTTTCCCGTCCGATCCGACATCGGCTCATCTACGATCAGATCCGCACGCTAATCCGTCCGAACACTGTAACATCGCCGGTTCGGTCCAAGCCTGAAAAGCCCCCAGAAGGCCGCTCGATTGCTGGACTGCGGATATTGCTCGCCGAAGATAATGATCTCAACCGGCGGCTGTTGACGACAATCGCTGACCAAAAAGGCGCCACCGTCATCTGCGCCCATGACGGCCAACACGCCATGAGCATCGCCTGCGCGGAGCCATTGGACTTGATTCTGCTCGACCTGCATCTACCTGAACTGGATGGCATTGAGCTCGCCCGACAGATTCGAAGCCTGTCAGGCAGCATGGGGCAAGTCCCCATCATCGCGCTTACCGCGGATATCTTTCGAGGTAAAAAAGGTCACCTCAAGGGCGCGGGATTCAACGGCTGCGTCTTCAAACCCATCGATGAATCCCTACTCTGGGCCTGTATAAGCGATGCACTCCAGGGACTGAATTCATCGCGTTGCTGGCCCGGACAAGAGGACCCTAAGGCCTTCCGCGAACAGGCTATACACGCACGTGCGAAGGATAATCAAGAGACATCTAAGCTGCTTCCGGAACTCGCTGAGCAATTTATCTCCGGGAGAAACGCCATCATGGAAGCCCTTGCCACTGCCAACCGGGATGAAATCCTAGCACGAGCCCATGATATCAGTGGCGTGGCCGGGGTATTCGGTCATACACGCATCGCCCTGACTGCAGCGGCAATCGAGGGGGCGATCCATCAGGATGCCGAACTTAAAAAAATCTCCTTATTGTTTAACGAGCTATGTATGGCGTTGGACGACGTCACCATGGCCGGATCCGCTGGTTAAGCCGCATCCCCGAAAAACAAACGGCGAAAATTCACGCTGGTTTGACGCGCAATGTCCTCAAAATCAGTGTTCCGGACCTGAGCGACTGTCTCGGCCACTTGACGGACATAGGCCGGTTGATTGGTTTTTCCCCGATGAGGCACCGGCGCCAAGTAGGGTGAATCGGTCTCGACCAAGAGTCGGTCAGCCGGAACTCTGGCCGCAACTTCGCGCAGGCTATCCGCGCTCTTGAATGTAATGATGCCCGAAAAGGAGATATAAAAGCCAAGGTCCAGTGCGGCCTCGGCAAACACCCAGTCGCTCGCGAAACAATGCATGACGCCACCCACCGTTTTGGCGGACTCCTCCTCAAGCAGGCGTATGGTATCGATATCCGCATCCCGTGAATGAATGATCAGCGGTTTTCCGCAGGCCTTAGCGGCACGGATATGGATGCGGAAACGTTGCCTCTGGAGCTCAAGATGCGTCTCATCGCTCCGAAAATAGTCCAACCCAGTCTCACCAATGGCGATCACTGTAGGATCCTGAGCAAGTCGTATCAAGGCATCTTGGTCCGGTTCCGATCCGTTCTGGACATTAGGGTGTACCCCGACCGAGGTATGTATCTTAGGGTAGCGATGCGCAATGGCGAACACCTCGGGAAGAGTCTCAAGGTCGATTGAGACACATAACATCTCGCCGACACCGCTGGCATGCGCCTCGGCGAGTACGCCATCGAGATCCATCCCAAGCCGATCAAGCTCCAGACAGTTCAAATGACAATGTGAATCAATAAGAGAGACATTATTTGGCATGACGTAGCCCGTATAGTTGTCACCGGGTGAATATAAACGACAAGGGCGGTCAATGACCGCCCTTGTGTACAATCAGCAGGTTTTTCTTAGTTGATACGCGGGTCCAACTCGCCGCTGACGTATCGTTCGAACATCTTCTCCAAGGAAACCGGCTTGATCTTGGAGGCCATACCGGCACAACCAAAGGCCTCGTAACGGGCCTTACAGATATCGCTCATACCCTTGGTAGCTTCCTTCAGGAACTTACGCGGATCGAAGTTGGACTTGTTCTCCTCGAGATGCTTGCGGATAGAGCCCGTGGAGGCCATACGCAAGTCGGTATCGATGTTGACCTTGCGGACGCCATGCTTGATACCCTCAACGATCTCCTCGACCGGCACACCATAGGTCTCGCCCATGTCGCCGCCATAGCTGTTGATAACCTTAAGCCAGTCCTGAGGGACCGACGACGATCCATGCATAACGAGATGCGTGTCGGGGATACGTGCATGGATATCCTTGATCCGATCGATGGCCAGGATATCCCCTGTCGGCGGACGTGTGAATTTATAGGCGCCATGGCTGGTACCAATGGCAATGGCCAGAGCATCCACCTTGGTCTGCTTGACGAAATCAGCGGCCTGCTCGGGATCCGTCAGGAGCATGGACTTATCGAGCTTGCCCTCAGCACCATGTCCGTCTTCCTCACCCATCTCGCCGGTCTCCAGCGAACCCAGGCAACCCAGCTCACCCTCAACAGAGACGCCACCGGCATGCGCCATGGCTACAACCTGAGAGGTAACATCAACGTTATATTCATAGGAAGACGGGGTCTTCATATCGGCCTCCAGCGAACCATCCATCATGACGGAGCTGAAACCGCTCTGGATCGAGCGCAAGCAGACGGCCGGCTCGGAACCGTGGTCCTGATGCATCACAACTGGGATATCCGGGTAGGTTTCAAGTGCCGCCAAGATTAGGTGGCGCAGAAAGGACTCGCCTGCGTAGCCGCGTGCGCCCGCCGAACCCTGCATGATAACCGGGCTATCAGTGGCGGCAGCAGCCTGCATGATGGCATGCACCTGCTCCATATTGTTGACATTGAATGCCGGGACGCCATAAGAATGCTCTGCGGCATGGTCGAGAAGTTGTCTTAGTGAAATTAGAGCCATCGTGGTTATCCTCCAATAAATGGTGCTTGTTTTAGTTCGTGACCCGTTAGGTCCGTCGTTTTGAGTTGTACATTCCGTTCAAAGATTAGGAAGCGGCGAACCTGTTCAGGTCTCGCCCACTCTCAGGATCTTCATGGTGTTCGTATGTCCCATCGTTCTCATCATATCACCCTTGGTAATGATGACCATCTCGCCCTCCCGAACGGTGCCCTGGCGCAGCAATTCGTGGGTAACGGCCTTATTGATCTCCAGATGGGTCTTATCCGGATCGACATCAAAGGCCACGGGATAGACACCCCGGTAAATCGCGACCTTACGTCGCGTGGCTTCATGGCGTGTCAAGGCATAGATCGGGATTCCGGAACTCACCCGGGACATCCACTGAACCGTGGCCCCGGATTCCGTCATGGCGGCAATCGCGCGCACGCGAAGGTGATTGGCCGTATACATCGTGGCCATTGCAACTGCCTCATCGACATGAGTAAATTCCGTATTGATACGCTGCCGGGCGACCACAGACACCTTTTGACGCTCCGCGCCCAGACAGACACGATCCATGGCGACAATCGCCTTTACCGGATGCTTGCCAATCGCCGTCTCATCGGAAAGCATAACGGCGTCGGTGCCGTCGAGCACGGCATTCGCGACATCGAAGACCTCGGCCCGGGTCGGGATCTGGTTGTTGACCATGGACATCATCATCTGAGTCGCCGTGATGACGACACAGTTCATGCTCCGCGCTAAATGGATCAAGTGTTTTTGAACACCCGGCAGTTCGGCATCACCGATTTCAACGCCAAGATCCCCGCGTGCGACCATGATGACGTCTGCCGCAGAGATAATACCCTCGATCACGCCCAGCGATTCAGCACGCTCAATCTTGGCGACAATACCGCCCTCTCCGCCCGCCGCGCGCAACAATTTACGCGCTTCATGGACATCATCACCATTCCGTGGAAAGGATATGGCGACATAATCCGCCTTGATCTGCGCCGCAGTGGCCATATCGACCTTGTCTTTATCGGTAATGGCTGCCGCGGACAGCCCCCCACCCTGGCGGTTGATTCCTTTGTTATTGGAGATCTCGCCACCAACCAACACGCTACAGCGGATCCGTCTGTCATTCGACTCCGTGACGCGCATGACGACTTTACCGTCATCTATCAGTAGGACGTCCCCCTGGGAGACATCCTTGGGCATGTCATGATAGGTCAGTCCAACTTTGCTCTGATCTCCATCGTCTACGGGACAATCAATATCGAAGGTAAACTCATCCCCTTCCTTCAACAACACCGGCCCGTTCTTGAATCGAGTCAGGCGAATCTTCGGGCCCTGTAGATCCACCAGGATGGCAACATCCTTGCGCGCGGATAAAGCGGCAGCCCGGATAGACTCGGCGCGGCAAATATGTTCACTTGAGTCGCCATGTGAAAAATTAAGACGAAAGACATCTACGCCTGCTCGAATCATCTCTTCGATGACAGCTGGATCATCACTTGCCGGACCCAACGTCGCGACGATCTTGGTCCTACGCAACACAGATTGATTGCTCATATTAACAATAGACCCGCGCCACTGAGACAGCGAGTCTGTCTATCCTCCAGTAAAATCGGGTGACTTTATCGATCAGCCAGCAGCACGTTCTTCAAGTATAGCGACGGCGGGTAGTTTCTTGCCTTCGAGAAACTCGAGAAAGGCACCGCCACCTGTTGAAATATAGGATACTTTATCAGCAATCTTATACTTATCAACTGCAGCCAAGGTGTCGCCACCGCCTGCGATCGAGAACGCGCTCGACTCGGCGATCGCCATGGATAACGCCTTGGTACCATCGCCGAATTGATCAAATTCAAACACACCAACGGGACCATTCCATACAATCGTACCGGCACCCTTGATAATCTCGGCTAGCTGCTCGGAGGTCTCGGGGCCGATATCGAAAATCATGTCGTCATCCGCAACCTCGCTCACACCCATGAGGGTCGCAGCAGCAGTTTCAGAAAACGCCTTCCCACAAACCACGTCGACAGGCACCGGAATGTCACCACCACGCGACTGCGCATCAGCTGACAGCCGCTTGCAGGTATCGATCAGGTCCGCCTCATAAAGCGACTTGCCGACATTGTGACCGGCCGCGGCGACAAAGGTATTGGCGATACCACCACCAACGATCAACTGATCAACGACCTTGGAGAGCGACTCAAGCACCGTCAATTTGGTCGAAACCTTGGAACCACCAACAATGGCGACCAACGGACGCGCGGGGTTGTCCAGGGCCTTGCCCAATGCGTCCAGCTCTCCGGCCAACAAAGGACCGGCACAAGCGACCGGGGCAAACTGAGCCGCGCCATAGGTAGAACCCTGAGCGCGGTGGGCGGTGCCGAAGGCGTCCATAACGAATACATCACACAACGCAGCGTATCGTTTTGCAAGGACTTCAGCGTTCTTCTTCTCACCGGTGTTGAAGCGGACGTTTTCCAGGATGGCGACATCACCATCGGCCAGCTCGACGCCATTCAGGTAGTCCTTCACTAACTTGACGTCCTTACCCAGCAGGCCACCCAGGTGATTCGCCACTGGCGCCAACGAAAACTCGTCGGCGTACTCGCCTTCGGTCGGACGTCCCAGGTGGGACATGATCATGACCTTGGCGCCCGCCTTCAAGGCAAGTTCGATGGTCGGTAATGACGCGCGAATCCGCGCATCAGAGGTCACTTTTCCGTCTTTGACGGGTACATTCAAATCCTGGCGGATCAATACACGCTTGCCGGCTAGGTCAAGGTCAGTCATCTTGATTACGGACACTAGTCATCTCCTGATATTTTTGAAAGAAATTTGCTCAAACTAACGCCTGAACAAATTTCTCTCCGTCCCGTTAGTCGGGAGAAGGCATGGGAGAAGCCTCCCATGCCTTGTTTCTCCAGAACTACCTAATTGGCTGCAACGTGACGGACAAAGCGCATCATATTGCAGGTATAGCCGTACTCGTTGTCGTACCAGGTCACCAGCTTGACGAAGGTGCCGTCCAGCGCGATACCCGCGCCAGCGTCGAAGATTGACGAATAGCCGCAACCCCGGAAGTCGGTGGAAACCACCTTCTCGTCGGTGTAAGACAGGGTCTCACTGATTGCCTCACCGGAATCTGAGGCGGCCTTAACGGCAGCACAGATCTCGTCGTAGGAGGTCTCGTTATCCAACTCGACCGTCAGGTCGACGACGGAGACATCGGAGGTCGGCACGCGGAAGGCCATGCCGGTCAGCTTGCCATTGAGATCCGGCAGTACCTTACCGACGGCCTTGGCGGCTCCGGTGGAAGACGGAATGATGTTTTCCAGGATACCGCGACCACCGCGCCAGTCCTTCATTGAAGGACCGTCTACAGTCTTCTGCGTAGCGGTGGCTGCATGTACGGTGGTCATCAGACCACGCTTGATACCGAACTTGTCGTTAATCACCTTGGCCAGCGGCGCCAGACAATTGGTGGTACACGATGCGGCGGAGACGATGGCTTGACCGACGTAGGTCTCATGGTTCACACCATAAACGAACATCGGCGTACTGTCCTTGGAGGGCGCAGACTGCACGACCTTCTTGGCGCCGGCATCGATATGCTTCTGGCAGGTCTCTTCGGTCAGGAAGAATCCGGTACACTCCAGAACGACGTCGACGTCGAGGTCACCCCAAGCCAAATTGGCGGGATCACGTTCAGCGGTCAGACGAATCTTCTTGCCATTGACGATCAAGGCGCCGTTATCGACCACTACCTCGCCATCGAAACGGCCGTGGACAGAATCATGCTTGAGCATGTACGCCAAGTAGTCCGCATCCAGCAGATCATTGATCGCGACGATTTCCATATCCTGAAAATCCTTTGCGACTGCGCGAAAAGCCATACGACCGATACGGCCGAAACCATTGATAGCAACTTTCACTGCCATAGTTTTACCCTCCGATTTTCTAATAAAAACTTATAATTAACGCCACAATCTGATATCGACTCTTAACTAATAACGGACTCGACAGCAGCCACAACGTTTTCAACGGTGAACCCAAATTGCTTGAACAATTCGCCAGCCGGAGCAGATTCACCAAAGGTGGTCATGGCAACGGCCTTGCCTTGCGTACCGATGTACTTGTACCAACCATCCGCGACGCCGGCCTCAACCACAACCCTGGCGGTGACGGATGACGGCAATACAGCCTCACGATAGCTTTCGTCCTGGGCATCGAAAACATTCGTCGAAGGCATCGAGACGACCCGGACCTGCTTCCCCTTGCCGACCATCTGCTCAGCGGCGTCCATCGCCAGCCCAACCTCGGAACCGGTGGCGATGATGATGGCATCAGGCGCACCAGCGGTATCCCTCAGGACGTATCCACCGCGCGAGATATCGGCGATCTGCTGTTCACTACGTTGCTGGTGAGGCAGATTCTGCCGCGAAAAGATCAGACAGCTCGGCGCATCACGACGCTCAACGGAGTCCTTCCAGGACACCGCGCTCTCTACAGCGTCACAAGGACGCCAAACCGCCATGTTAGGGATCATACGCAGCGTAGCCGTCTGCTCAACGGGCTGATGGGTCGGTCCATCCTCACCCAGACCGATGGAATCGTGAGTATAGACAAAGATGCTGCCCTGTTTCATGAGGGCGGCCATGCGTAAGGCATTGCGGGCGTATTCCGAGAACATCAGGAAAGTCGCGCCGTAAGGGATGAAACCACCATGCAAGGTAATTCCGTTCATGATCGCGGACATACCGAATTCGCGAACACCGTAGTGGAGATAGTTACCACCTGACTCGGTATTGCTGACCGCAACGGACCCCGACCACAGGGTCAGGTTGGAACCGGCCAGATCCGCAGACCCACCCAGGAATTCGGGCAGCAGCGGACCCAGACCGTTCAAGGAGTTCTGCGAGGCCTTGCGGCTGGCGATTGTCTCCGCCTTGTCGTTCACGGCATTCACGAACGCACTGGCATCGGCCGCCCAATTCGGAGGCAGTTCTCCCGCCAGCCGGCGCTTCAACTCGGCAGCCAACTCAGGGTGAGCGGTCTCGTAAGCGGCAAACTTGCTGTTCCAGTCAGATTCAGCGGTCTCGCCCTTCTCCTTCGCATCCCAAGAGCCATAGACCTCCGAAGGAATCTCGAAGGGTGGATAGTTCCAATCCAGGTTTCTACGGGTCGCGGCGATCTCGTCGTCGCCCAGCGGGGCACCGTGACAGTCATGGCTGCCGCAGAGGTTGGGGGCACCAAACCCGATCACGGTCTTGCAACAGATCAACGTCGGTTTATCATTGACCGAACGGGCCTCAAGGATGGCTTGACGGAGCGCCTCGGGGTCGTGGCCATCAACGCCACGGATCACGTGCCACTTGTAAGACTCAAAACGGCCCGGGGTATCGTCCGTAAACCAACCTTCAACGTGGCCGTCAATCGAGATGCCGTTGTCGTCCCAGAAGGCAATCAGCTTACCCAGGCCCAGCGTTCCAGCCAGTGAACAGGCCTCGTGCGAAATACCTTCCATCAAACAACCATCACCCATGAAGACGTAGGTGAAATGATCGACAACATGGTGACCATCACGATTGAACTGACCGGCCAGCACCTTCTCAGCGATCGCCATTCCGACACCGTTGGTAATGCCCTGTCCCAACGGCCCTGTAGTGGTCTCGACGCCAGGGGCATAGCCATATTCGGGATGCCCCGGCGTCCGGGAATGCAATTGGCGAAATTGCTTGAGGTCATCAATACTTAGGTCATACCCGCTCAAGTGTAGAAGCGAATAAAGCAACATCGAGCCGTGGCCATTCGAGAGTATGAATCGGTCTCTATCCGCCCAGTTGGGATTGCTCGGATTATGCTTCAGGAAATCATTCCAGAGCACCTCGGCGATATCCGCCATGCCCATTGGGGCGCCTGGATGGCCGGACTTGGCCTTTTGGACGGCATCCATGCTTAAAACACGGACAGCATTGGCTAAAACTCTACGGGTAGACATAAGTGCCTCCTAGAAAAAAACGAAACCTTGATGTGCTGTCCATTCGCCGGGAGCGGGAATTTAAGATCCTGATAGTTAAAGAGAACCCTAAGATTCTCAATAGATTCAGAAAAATCTACAGCCGGAGCGGACAACAACATTACGTTAGATAGTAAATAATTAAATTAGAATAGTAAGCGATTATTATGCTTATAACCGTCCAGAATCCGCGGCGATGACCGAGGGGCCGACATCTTCGTTCGGAGGGGACTCAAATCGACAGAGTGCATTCTCGCTTACCTGAGCGAGTTCGGCAAGTACAATCACGCCCGTCCCCCTGCCTCCAGATACGGGTTATTCCCGCCATTTGATGGAACACCCCATACTGGGGATCTGCTCTTTCGGTCCCAAACCCGTCTCTGCGACGCATTTCATGGATTCAAACAAGTCCCTGCGTGCGTCCTCTGGCGCGGCCTCTTTTCGACTGGCATCCAGCCTGCCCCGATACTGCAACCCCCTCTCGGCGTTATACCCGAAAAAATCCGGCGTGCAGACGGCGCCATAGGTCTTCGCGACCGACTGGTCCTCATCCAATAGGTAGGGAAACGGGTACTGATATTGCTCAGCGATCCGTTTCATATTCTCGAAGCTATCCTCCTGGTAATCAGACGGATCATTAGACATGATCGCGACGCTCCTGACCCCCAGGTCAAGCAGCTCCCGAGTATCTCTGACCAAGCGATCACGGATAGCCTTGACGTAAGGACAGTGATTGCAGATAAACATTACCAGGAGACCGTTGTCACCAAAGCAGTCGTCCAGCGACCACACCTTGCCATCGACGCCAGGCAGAGAAAACCCGGGCGCGGGAAGATCGAATTCACATACAGGTGTCTCTAGACTCACCACGTCGTTATTACCCCCAATAATTGAGACCGACGATCGGGCGAACTCAGGGTCCGGGGTGGCGTGCGCGTTACCCCGGACCCTGGAACTTAGTTACCCAATCGGACGACCCGCCCGTTAACCGGCTGAACCGGGCGGGCGTCGTGGAAAATACTGCTCCGGAACTGTTGGAGCTGCGCATCAGACACCTGTACCGGCGCTGACAGCACGAACCAATTCACGCCCTCGCTACACGGCGGCGTCGTCAACGAGCCACTATAGTTGAAATGATTGAGGTCCTTGGGCAACAGGTCCGTCACGTTAATCTCGACACCCTCCGGCGTATTGTGATCACCGCTGGCGCTCGGGAAGGCAGACCAGAGTTTACCGATAAAGGCGTTCTCGGAACCGCCGCCATCGATCATGATCCCGATGACAGCCAGTTGCCCATCGTCGGCCTTGTGAACGAGGTGGGCAACCATGTCATGCGACTTGCCACCGATGGTGTGCTCGCTAGGAGAATGAAAGTGGAACTGTAGCAGTTTATAGTTCTTACCAGCGACCGTAATCGAGCTGCCGGCCGCATAGTTGACCTGAATCGCATGCCCGTTGTTGAGGATATCCAGCGGTGTGGCCTGATAATCTACCTGCATATTCGGCAGGCTCGCAATCGTGGCCGCCGAAATATCGATGGGAGACTGCTGACGCCCCTCCTTACAAAGTACGTAGTCCTCCTTGAGGTCCCCCCAATATTGAGGTGCGCCAATCCCGGTATAGCCCCAATGAATGGAATGATGAAAGCTGCTCATGTCACGGTGAGGATTCTCTTTGCTCTCTTTCACCGACTCATGATGTCTTGAAACCATGGGGTGAGCAGCCGCCGCCTCCTTGGCAGTAGACTTGACGTGCGGTGCGGGGGCCGCCTCTTCCACCGTGACATTGGGATGAGACCAACCCATCGCCCCTTGGGCATCGCTAGCGTGTGATGACATCGACGAGGCCATGAGCGCCCCGCCAACGAGTAATCCCGATGTCCACAACTTCATCATATGCTTATCTCCTCCGTGCATATTGCCTATTCGTTATGTTATTTATCAATATTCCCGACCGGCGAGGATAGCCGTAAAATAAAAAAAAGGCCAGTATCACGCCTCACGCACACCGAATTTTGGCCTATCCCATATCGTCCCTATGTCAATGAGTGCGGTGCCTCACATTCATTTTGACGCGGCCGCATCAAGCGCTGTACTTTTGAGGCAGGTTTCCAGGCGGAGAATATCCTTATGAACTACTACATTATCGTCTTGGGATTGCTCGTAGTCGGTGGTCTCGCAACCACTGTTTGGGGCGTGAAAGGCTGGTGTAAGACCCGGCGCGTCGCGATGTGGCCAACGACGGAAGGCACCATTGAGTCATCAAACCCGCAGTCAACGGATGACGATCTATTGCCGGAAATCATTTATCGCTATGACGTGAACGGCACCCCATACAGCAGCGGCCTTACCCTCCCCTCCGGTACCCTGCCCTCAGAGCAACTCTCGAAACGTCTCGCTCTGGACTATCCCGTGGGAGGTAAAGTGGCCGTACGTTACGATCCGGTGACCCCCTCCACCTCGGTCGTCGAAGGTGCTCAGGGTAAAAGCGGAGACATTTTTATTATTTTTCTGGGTGTCGCCAGCACCGTATTCGGTATCCTGGCAATTATACAGGGTGTCTGATGATCGCCCGGCGGAACAAATTTCGGACTTCGCTATTCTTCCGGGAATTCGGTTGCCCCTGACTTCATCTGAGGGTGAGACATGATCACGGCGACAAAGGCGATCATGAAGAGACAGGGGAGCATCGCCATCCAGGAAATAAAATACCCAGCATCGATCGCGACTAAGCTGAGCGCTATAATCACCATCGTGAAGATGGTCCGATGGCTCCGTTCCAGAAAGAACGACGATATGATCGCAGTGACAACGATCGCAAGAAAGACCTCATAAAATGGTGCCATGGCAGCAGCCCCCGTTAAACTGATTGTGGCGCCGAATCACATACAATCAAAGGGGCATATTAGCGGGTATTGCCGGGCATGTAAAACCGATATCTACCTTTGCAAAAAGCGAATTTTGCGTGGCGACCTGAGCACAGCGACCGACACAGTATTCATCCACAAAACACGGGCCCGTCACCTATCTGACTGATGGAGCAAGGCCACCATGCGACGATGCTGGCGAAAGATCAGTCTCTCCAAATGGTCCTGAACGATCTCCGACAGGCCCTGAAACTCTAACGCAACCTTTGCGGTGCCGTCATCAGCGGGCTCGACGCCCACGACGCTGGCACACACCTCAAACGGCTTGAGATATTGCCTGTTTAGATAAGCCGAGATTTGGAACTGCTGCCCGCATATGGGGGTCTCCGCCATATGACAGACAAGCCCTTTGGCATTCATTTCGACCGGAGAGGCAACTGGCAGATTCAGTTTTTGCGCGAGCACCTGCGAAACCATTTCCATAACGATGTTGACCTTAAACTCCAGACGGGCCACCTCGTGCGCCAGGGGGTCGCCATCCTTGCTTTCATGCAGATACTCTTCTAGCGAACTCACATACCTCAGCAACCGTTCATTTTCATCGTTGAGGATGGCGAGCCGAGACTCGGATAGTGTTTCATCAAGCCGCAACCAGCGAACCGGCACGTTATCGACATAGACCAGACCAGGCCCAAGGTAGGTACTGATCATTGACGGCGATACCGGGTCGGTCATGAAGCGCTCTCTCACGCTAATTGGTAGCGATGGCTGACCTTATTGGCCTGCCCCATGCATTCAAGTTTATCCAGAGTGGCGTCACGTTCCTCGGCACAACGCTCGATAAGCGCGCTGTCACCCAGTAGTAACGATTGCAACTCAAGCAGGAGCGCCCTCTTTTCCTCCGGCGCGCACTCAAAATCAAGACAGCGCGCGATGATCTCTTGACGATCGCGAACGACATCCAACAGCGCCTCCCAGTCCCCGCTCCTGGCCAAATCGGACATCAGTGCTGTCTTACCTCCAATCTCCTCAAAGAGATGACCAGCCGAATCAAGAGGCACAGAATGCCCGGTACGCACCGTCAATTCTGGGCCGCCTGCCGCTGCGCATGATCCTGAATGATGTCCTGAGGGATGGCGTCCCAGGCGCCTTTAATCTGTTCAAGCAAACCCGTTACCTCGTCGAGATACTCCGTTTCATTGCGCAGGTTGGCCTCGAATAGGCGACGAATCATGTAGTCATAAAGGTCATCGAGGTTTTGAGCAATGGTGTGATCACCGCTGCCGGATTTATCCAAACTCGCCCGCAGCCCATCAATCATCGAAATGGCCCAGCTGATTTGCTGCCCCTTACCTGGGATATCGCCGTTTTCCAGTTGCTGCCTGGCGGAAGCGATTTTCTGTATGGCGCCGTCCATGAGCATCTGAATCAAACGATGAGGGGTTGCCGACTCAACACGGTTGGTCAATCCAAATCGTCTGTACTCGTCCAGTGCTGCATTATGATTCATGGTCTCTCCTCGTTAACACTATGTGCCCTGATCTACTCAGTGACCCACTCATTTGAGTATGGTTTTCTAAATCACGTCGCCTAAGCACTCAATGAGTGTCCTCAATCTCAGGCGATCTTCGGTATCGACGCCAACTGACTCGCCAATGCATTGCTGGTCGCCGTCAACCGACCCACCAAGGTATCAAGGGCGATAAACTGTTTTCGCAGGCGTGCGCGCAGGCTTTCCTGCCGCACGACCAATGCCTCACGCTGGCTGGTGATATCGGCAATTTCCGAACCGATACTGTCGGTCTTGTCTTTCAGTGTGCCACTGGCATCGAGCATACTCGTCATCAAGGCATCAAGCTGAAGGCCGATACCCCGTGTCAGTGTAATCGAGCCTCGCGAGCCCGTCGCGGTTCCAGCGACCTTGACTTGAAGACCGAACGCGCCGCCGTCGCCAGTCAGCACCTGGCCTGAGCCCGTTCCTGATAGCGCACCGATGGAGCCCACTACGTCTGTTCCAGACGTAATCACAGGAGTCGCTCCGAATAGGCCAGTTTTGCCAAGTCCTCCTGTTATATCGGCCTTAGAGCTGGATCCATAACTCTTCGAGCTCAGGGTCAGAATACCCGCATTCTCAGTCACCGCTACCGATATCCCGGCGTTGGAAAAGGCGCTTACGCCGTTGATCGCCGCCTGCATTTCCGCAGCCAGCGTCGCAGCCGTATAGGTGTTGGCAGTCAGCGAAATCGCCCCCGCAACACCATCGATTAACAGATCCAAGGTATCATTGACCCCTGCGGTAATCGTCAAGTTCGCCGCAGCCGAACCAACATACGTCCCCTGGGTCGCAAGCGAAGTGACATCTACCGAATAGAGTCCTACGGGTGTGGTCGACAAAGACTCGACATAGCTGACTTGAGCATCTGTCGCGTTACCCTGATCGCCAAACAGACTCGCTACGGCCGAGGGGTGATCCCGAAGCGCGGTATCCAGTTTGGTACTGTCAACCTCCATAACACCGGTGTTACTGTTGCGGGTAACCCCTACATCCGCCAGGATACGATACGTGGCATTGGATGACAGCCCGTCCACCGAACTTGAAAGGATGGTATTCAGTTGGGAACGGATACTCAGTAGCGTCACGTCACCCTGCAAGGCGCCAGCTCGCTTAGTTTCCGGATCATAGGCGGAAAGATTGTTGATCGTGCCGATGAGGCCGTTGTAGGCATCGACAAAGCTATCGATCGAGCTCCTGGCTGCCGAGGTATCCTGACTCACCGAGAGGCTCGAACTACCCACGCTGTTCAGCGTGATGTCGAGTCCGCTGACCGTAGACGACAAGGTATTGCTGGCGCTCGAAATCGAGATGCCATTGATCGTCAGCTGCGCGTCTTGGCCCGCAGTTGTTTGAGCCAAATTGGTTGCGGCGTTACTAAAAGCCAATAACGACAAACCCGAGGCATCCGTGTTATTGCTATCGTCATCGGTAACGGTGATTTCCATACTGGAGGCGGCGCCATCGGTGGCCGTGATCGCCAAGCGGTAATAGGTGCCGTCGTTGATGATGGAGGCACTGACACCCATGCCAGCAGCGTTGATGGCATCGCGTATGCCGACCAAACTGCCGTCGGTGATCGCAACAGTCTGACTCCCCTTGTCCGCGTTCTGTACAAAACTGGTATAGGTATCCGTTCCCGAGTCATAGGTCGTCGTACCGAACTTGAAGGTCAAGCTCCCTGTGCCGACCACAGTCGTGTCGCTGGCAAATTGAGCGGCAGCTAGGGTGGGGTCCGTGACCAGTGAGTGGGCATCGGCCAATTGTGTCACGGAGAGATCATAGTTGCCGGCCGCGGCAGTTTTCGTCGCAGTGACGTCCGCTACGGCTGTGTTGCTCGAAGTAGCGCTACGGCCGTCAAAATTGAGTTGCCCTTTGAGCGCGGACAAGCTGGTCTGAAAATTCGACATAGACCCTTTAAGGGTTCCGACGGCTGAAATCTTGGACTGTAAGGTAACCTCTCGCCGATCCAGGCGGTTGGCTTGCGGAGAGATCTCGGCGCTGACGAGTTGAGTCACGATCCCGTTGATATCAAGACCGGAGCCCAACCCTGTTGCAGATGTAATTCCAACCATTCCCAGACACCTTCAAATCACGTTCACAGGGGAACAAGCAATTCGCATGCCCGTTTTTGAGGTCTCACGAAATCCAAAAAAAAAGAGACCCCGCGAACAAGGTCTCTTGATCATGCACCTCGCGATAATCGCCTGTTTCAAGCGCGCGCATCAAGTATATGCGGTTTATCCGCCTCGCTCATCGTGCGCGCCATGCGGATAAATTCTTCTGATGGAATTTGACGGATGACATCACCCGTATCACTGTCATGCACCGTGATAATGACCTTCCGCAGCTTCTCATCTATGGAAAACTCAAGTTCACGGCGAACATTCTGAAATTGGTCCCTGACCTGAGTCATAGCTGCCTGAACATCTTCAGGACGTGCGACATGGCTGATCGGCGCAACCGCGCCATCGGCAACCTTCAGCGCCTGGACGTTTGACTGCGAATTGAGCATCGACGAATCGGCGGGAATATCCGCTCTTCTCCCGTTGTTTATCGAGCTCACCTGAGCAGGTGTATTGATCGATGACATGGCGTCCGCCTCACGCAAAATCCTATGTAACTCTTACGCTGCCCTCCGGGGCCGGATGGCCCCGGAGGTTACCGTGGTATCCCTTATCTCAGGAGAGAAAGGGCGAGCTGTGGTAAGGAGTTTGCCTGCTGGACGATGGACACACCGGCCTGCTGCAGGATCTGAGCCCTGGTCATCGCAGCGGTTTCCTTGGCGAAATCGGCGTCCTGAATACGTGATCTTGCTGAATTCAGGTTCTCCGAACTCACCGTCAGATTGGAGATCGTCGACTCCAGGCGGTTTTGTAGGGCGCCAAATGCGGCTCGCTGTCCCACAATCGTGGTAATCGCACTATCGATAATACTGAGTGCCGCGTTGGCATTGGTCACCGTGGAGACGTCCAAAGTAGAGACGGTCTGCAAGGCAGCCGTATTGGACACAGCGGCGAAGTTACCACCCGTGGCCTCGTTGACGGCGAAGGACTTGTCAGAGTTAAACTTCACCTGACCTGTAACCTGGGTACCCTGTGCGACAGAGTCAGCGGTCAGCGTTGCCGTACCCACTGTGACGTTACCAGCGTTGGCAGTAGCCGTATCCCGGACAATGATGTCGTTTCCGGACGAATTGGTCAGAGTAATGCCCGTACCGGCGGTATTCAGCTCAGCGGTAACACCGGTCTTTGACGATGCATCATTGAAGGCCTTGACGGCGCTGGCCAGGCCAGTGGCGCCGGAGGTTGCCGAAACGCTAAATGAGATCGACTGGGCCGTAGTGTTGTCGGAGACCACTGAGAGCTGATAGGCGCCGGCAGTCGCCAGCGACACATCAATCGATGTCGTTGCGGTTGCCGTAACACCGGTGGAACTCGTTACGGCGTTGACCTGCTCCGAGACGGCCTTGGCAGAGGAACTGGCCACCGGCGTCACGGTCGAGGTACCCAACGCACCATTGATCGTCAAGGCCTGAGCCGTAGCGGCACGCGAGGTTTCCGAACCGGAAGCGGCGGCAGTCGTGGCCGATGCGGCGGTACCCGTGACACGATAGTTACCATACTGGCTGGTACGGAAGTTACCCGTGGTCGCGATGATGGTTTGGCCTTCGTTGGCGCCGATCTGGAAGGCGGCGGTGCCGAAGGTGCCATCAAGCAGCTTGGTGCCGTTGAACTCGGTGGTCTGAGCAACGCGATCGAGCTCCGATACCAGCTGACTGACTTCAGAGTTGATGGTCAGTCGATCGGAATCGGAGTTCGTGGCATTGGCGGACTGAACTGCCAGCTCACGGATACGCTGGAGGATGCCGCTGCCGGTGCTTAGCGCGCCCTCAGCGGTTTGTGATAGAGAGACTGCGTCGTTGGCATTTCGAACCGATTGATCCAGGCCTCGCACCTGCGAAGTCATACGCTCCGCGATACCCAGACCGGCGGCATCATCCTTGGCGCTGTTGATCCGCAAACCCGAAGACAGTCGCGTCAAAGCCGTCGACATCTGGTTTTGGGTGCGGTCCAAGTTGCGCTGAGAAGTCAGCGAGGCAATGTTCGTATTAATAATCTGAGGCATGATCGATATCTCCTGCAGACACCGAACCTAGCTATATCGATTAGGCTTCGGTGCGTTCATTCTCAGCGGATATACTCCAAATTAGGAATATTTACCGCTCCCGAATGCCTTATCGGTCGATCCGCCTTGGGGCTTTAGGCCATATTTCAGCCTTTGCGGAAAAATAAGGAGGCGACGAAACCACCGGCCTCAAATGACCTTCGAAAAGCGTTGCCCACCGTGCCCCTTGAGATATCGATCAAATATCATGCAGATGTTTCGAATCAACAAACGGCCACGGGATTGAACCACGACGCCTTGATCATCCATCACCAGCAGGCCATCATGCTGCATCTTCTCAAGCGCCTCCAACTCCGGCGCAAAATAGGTTGCAAATGTCTGTCCTCCAGGAATCTCGATCTCGCCGAATCTGAGTGAGAAGTGGCAGATCAATTCCGTCATGACAGTCCTGCGCACGATATCATCGTCGTCTAGGGCAATGCCCCGCCAGACCGGCAGTCTGCCGGCATCGATCGCCGCATAGTAGGGTTCGGTCTCTTTGCGGTTCTGACTGTAGGTATTGCCCACCTTGCCGATCGAGGTCACACCCAGGCCAATCAAATCACAGTCCGCATGCGTGGCATAGCCTTGAAAATTCCGGTATAGGCTGCGCTCCCGTTGCGCCACCGCCAATTCATCATCGTACTTGGCAAAGTGATCCATACCGATGTAGACATAACCCTCGGCCGTAAGCCGCTCGATTGTCGCCCGAAGGATATCGAGCTTCTCGGCCGCCGAAGGCAGGTCCTCAGTATTGATTCGCCGCTGAGGCTTGAACATCTCAGGCAGATGGGCGTAATTAAAGACCGACAGACGATCAGGGTTGACTGCAATGACCTTCTCCAACGTCGCCATAAAGCGACCGACCGTCTGAAACGGCAGGCCATAGATAAGATCCAGGCTGACGGACTTGAACCCTACCCGGCGCGCCTCGTCGAGGACGGTGAAGGTTTGCTGTTCGCTCTGGATTCGATTGACGGCCTTCTGGACCTTCGGATCGAAGTCCTGAACCCCCATGCTCATGCGATTGAAACCCAGTTCCCTGAGCAATGCGATGGTGTCGCTACGCACCTCGCGGGGATCGATCTCTATGGAATACTCGCCGCTGTCATCGTCGCAAAGCGAGAAATGAGCGCGCGTCTGCTCCATCAGGGCGCACATCTGAGTATGGTCGATAAACGTCGGTGTCCCGCCACCCCAATGGAGTTGTTCGACACGCCGATTGCGGTCGAACAGTTCTGCCTGCATGGCAATCTCGCGATGCAGATAGTCCAGATAAGGTACGGCTACGGCACGATTCTTGGTCGCGATCTTGTTGCAACCGCAATAAAAGCAAAGGGTATCGCAAAACGGGATATGGAAATACAGAGACAAGGGACGCCCGCTGGGGTTGGTCGCCCTGGCCGCGTCGATATAGGCCTGATCATCGAAGCCCTCATGAAACTGTACGGCCGTCGGGTAGGAAGTATAGCGGGGCCCGCTTTTGTCATAGCGATGAATCAATTCAAGGTCGAATTCCAGCATCTGCTCCATTATCGCTTCCTCTCCTCCGATTACTCTGTGGTGACTTCGGATACCACGTCCCGCTTCTCAGGTCGCATGTGGGGAAACAGCAGGACATCGCGAATCGACGGCGAGTCAGTGAGTAACATGACCAGGCGGTCGATGCCGATCCCCTCTCCTGCGGTAGGCGGCAAGCCATACTCGAGGGCGCGTATATAATCCGCGTCAAATTCCATGGCCTCCTCATCACCTAGGGCCTTGGCCTCAAGCTGCGCGCGCATGCGCTCAGCCTGATCTTCGGGGTCGTTGAGCTCGGTAAAACCGTTGGCGATCTCACGTCCACCGATGAACATCTCGAAGCGATCAGTCACAGAAGGGTCGCCGTCATTGCGGCGCGCCAACGGCGAGACCTCGGTTGGATAGGCCGTGATGAAGGTTGGCGATATCAATCGATGCTCGACGGTCTTCTCGAAGATTTCGACCAGCATCTTACCGATGCCGCAGCCGTCGGGCAAAGGCGCTTCGAAACGCTCCGCAGTTGCGCGCAGGGCCTCTTCATCAGCAAGGTCCGCGTCACAGAGTTCGGGATTGAAATGCAACACCGACTCACGCAAGGTCAGGCGCTGGAAGGGTTGAGAGAAATCATACGCCTCACCCTGATAGGTCAAATTGTGCGTACCCAGAACAGACTGCGTCAGTTGACGAACCATATCCTCCGTCAGGTCCATGAGCTCATGATAATCACTGTAGGCCTGATAAAACTCCAGCATCGTAAACTCGGGATTGTGCCGGGTCGAAAGGCCTTCGTTGCGAAAGTTCCGGTTGATCTCGAAGACCTTTTCGAAACCGCCGACGACCAGACGCTTCAAATAGAGTTCCGGGGCAATACGCAGATAGAGCGGGATATCGAGGGCCTGATGGTGGGTCACGAAGGGTTTGGCGGCGGCGCCGCCGGGCATGACCTGCATCATCGGGGTCTCGACCTCCACAAAGCGACGCTCGACGAGATAGCGGCGAATAAAGTCGATCGTGGCGGCACGTATTCTGAAGGTCTCCCGGGTAGCCTCATTCATCATGAGGTCCAGGTAGCGTTGCCGATAACGCGCCTCCTGATCGACCAAGCCATGAAACTTCTCCGGCAAGGGTCTCAGGGACTTTGTCAGCAACCGAATCTCACTCGCGCGTACCGAGAGTTCGCCGGTACGGGTCCTGAACAAGGTGCCGACCACACCGACGATGTCACCGATATCCCATTTTTTGAAATCTGCATAGACCTCCGTGCTCACGACATCGCGCTGCACGTAGATCTGTATACGATCCGACATGTCCTGAATATGCGCGAAACTCGCCTTACCCATGACCCGGCGGGTCATCAGGCGTCCAGCGATACTAAGCTCGACGGTTTCGGCTTCAAGGGCCGCCTCGTCATGCCCTTCATAGGCGGACAGAAGGTCAGCAGCCAGATGTTCGCGGCGAAAGTCACTTGGATAGGCGATACCGGTCTCGCGCAAGGCGGCAAGTTTGTCGCGCCGCTGCGCGATCTGTTCGTTTTGTTCTCGTTCCGTCTCCAAAGGGAGCGACGCCGCTTTTACTGTCTCACTCATCTCTCATCCTATAATCCACTTTTGAGGCTTGCCTCGATAAATACGTCCAGGTCTCCGTCAAGTACGGCCTGGGTGTTTCCGGTCTCGACCCCAGTACGAAGGTCCTTGATACGCGACTGGTCGAGCACATAGGAACGAATCTGGCTACCCCAGCCGATATCGCTCTTGGTTTCCTCGACGGCCTGTTGCTCGCCACGCCGTTTCTGCATCTCCTGCTCGTAGAGTTTGGCCTTGAGCTGCTTCATGGCCGTTGCACGATTCTTATGCTGGGATCGATCGTTCTGGCACTGCACGACAATGCCCGACGGCTCATGGGTAATTCGAATAGCCGACTCAGTACGATTGACGTGCTGCCCGCCCGCACCGCTGGCACGATAGGTGTCGATTCTCAGGTCGCCGGGGTTGATTTCAATGTCGATGTCGTCATCAATCTCAGGAGAGACAAAGACGGCAGCAAAGGACGTATGACGGCGATTCCCCGAATCAAACGGTGACTTACGCACAAGGCGATGCACACCGGTCTCGGTGCGTAGCCAACCGAAGGCGTATTCCCCACCAAAATTGATCGTAGCGCTCTTGATACCGGCAACCTCACCGGGCGAACACTCGATCACCTCCGTCGTGAACCCCCTGCGCTCACCCCAGCGCAAATACATACGCATGATCATCTCCGCCCAATCCTGGGCCTCGGTGCCGCCCGAACCGGACTGAATATCCAGAAAGGCATTGTTGGGATCGGTCTCTCCGGAGAACATACGCCGGAATTCCAACGCAGCCAGACCTTTTTCGAGCACATCCAGATCGGCGCAGACCTCGTCGGCAGTGGGTTGATCATTTTCCTCGGCGGCGAGTTCAAGTAGCTCACGGCCTTCGGACAGGCCGCCATCGAGCTTACCGATAGTATCAACGAGCATCTGCAGCGACGCGCGTTCCTTGCCGAGCTCCTGCGCCCGTTCCGGTTGAGACCAAATGTCGCCGTCCTCGAGCTCCCGCTCGATCTCCATCAGGCGTTCGCGACGATTATCGTAGTCAAAGATACCCCCTGAGGGTCTCGGTACGATCCTCCATGTCTTTGATTCGATTCAGATGAGGCGCAATTTCTATCATTACAACGGGTTCCCGGCTAAAAGCGATTATTCTACACAACTCGCCGGGGATTGTAATGATAAGGTGGCGACCCGAACCGAGACTCAGGCCGCAGATTGCTGCCCTGAGATGATGTCGGCAATCCCCGCCGCAAGGCGTTTGACGAGTTGAGCATCGCTACCTTCGACCATGACCCGTATCAATGGCTCGGTACCTGACTCCCTGAGCAGCACACGACCCTCGTCACCCAACTCCGACTCGGCATCTTTAAGGGCCTCGGTGACCACACTGGACTGACGAAAATCGAAACCGTTATTCAGAGGCACATTGATCATATGTTGAGGGAATTTTGTCACCCCCTGGCGTAACTCATTCAAAGTGCAGCCACTTTGAATCTGGGTCGCGAGCACCTGTAAGGCGGAGACAATCCCGTCTCCCGTGGAGGTCCGGTCGAGGCAGATGAGATGGCCCGACGATTCGCCGCCCAGCAACCAGCCATTCGCTCTGAGTCTTTCCATGATGTAACGATCCCCGACGGAAACCCGCTCGAAGTCGATGCCAAGTCCGTTGAAAGCCAGTTCGAGGCCAAAATTCGACATCAGCGTACCAACCACACCACCGCCAAGTAGCCCTTGCTGCATACGGGAACGCGCAATGATGAAAAGCAATTCGTCACCGTCCACGACCTCGCCCTTATTATCCACCATGATGACGCGATCGCCGTCGCCATCCAGCGCAATCCCGAGGTCGGCATGATGCTCCAGCACGGTCTTCTGCAAGGTTTGGGTCGAGGTGGCGCCACATTGCTCGTTGATATTGAGGCCATCCGGCTGCACGCCGATCCGGGTCACGTCGGCCCCGAGCTCCGTGAAGACATCCGGCGCGACATGATAGGTGGCCCCATTCGCGCAATCGACGACAACGCGCAGGCCGTGCAGCGTCAAAGTGGACGGAATCGTGCTCTTACAAAACTCGATATACCGCCCAGCGGCATCAACGACACGCTCGGCCTTGCCGAGCACTGCCGAATCAACCGTCACCAGAGGCTGATCGAGCTCCGCCTCGATGGCCGCTTCGATGTCATTCGGCAGTTTGCTTCCCTCGGCGGAAAAAAACTTGATGCCATTATCATAGTAAGGATTGTGTGACGCACTGATAACGATCCCGGCCTGGGCCCGCAAGGTCCGGGTCAGGTAGGCGATGGCTGGCGTAGGCATCGGTCCCAACAACAGAATGTCCACACCCGCAGCGGAAAGACCCGCCTGCAAAGCGGATTCAAACATATATCCCGAAATACGCGTGTCCTTACCAATAAGCACCTTGCGTCCACTGTGAGACTCTTCTCCAGCGAGGACCCTACCGACCGCCCAACCCAACTTCAGCACGAACTCGGGGGCAATGGGCGGCTCTCCGACTCGTCCACGAATGCCGTCGGTCCCGAAATAGCGTCTACTCATCATCTTTCCCTCTAGTCTCAATAATCGCCTGACAGATACGAACCGCATCGACGGTGGCGCCAACGTCATGAGCACGAATCAAGGTGACGCCCTGCATGATCGCAAGCGTCGCCAATGCAATACTGCCATACACCCGATCTCGAACCTCATGGCCCAGTATCGCGCCGACCAAGGCCTTACGGGATACCCCGATCAGCACGGGAAACCCCATACCCACGAACCGTGACAAATCTCTGAACAGTTGGCGGTTATGTCCCAATTCCTTGCCAAACCCAAAACCCGGGTCGATCAATAGGCGATTCTCTGAGATACCCATTTCACGACAAGCCCGTATCCGTTGCCGCAGAAAACTCGATACCTCGGCAGTCACATCGGCATAGCGGACATCTTTCTGCATGCCGCGCGGCTCTCCACGCATATGCATCAGGCAAACCAACGCGTCAGTCGCGGCGGCAGCCTCCAGGGCTCCCGGCTCTCTGAGGGCGCGAACATCGTTGATCATGCCTGCTCCGGCCGCAATAGCCTCCTTCATGACAACAGCCTTGCTGGTATCGATAGATAGGGCGATATCGAGGTCCTCATGCAAGGCCTCGACCACAGGGATGACTCGATCCAGCTCCTCTCCAGCTGAGATTGGCCTGGCCCCGGGACGCGTAGACTCGCCACCGATATCGATGATGGTGGCTCCCTCGTCCGCCATCCGTTCCGCCTGCCTACGCGCCGAATCCAGACTAAAAAAAACACCCCCGTCCGAAAAGGAGTCGGGGGTGATATTGAGGATGCCCATGACCTGGGGGGTGGTCAGATCAAGGCTCCTGTCTAAGCAGTCGTACTTCATTCAGTCACGATGAAAGTGACAAGCCACGCTAATGCTGACCGGCGGGGTCACCAATGGGTTTATCGCTATCTTTATCGCCCTTGTCTGTCTCAGACGTGGATTCGGACTCCGGCTCGACCTTGACCCCACCCTCGCCTGAGCCACTGCCAGCCGAATGGTCAGGGTTCTGCCAATCACGGGGCGGCGGCACGTCTTTACCCTCCATAATGGCATCGATCTGATGGGCATCGATGGTCTCATACTTGATTAGGGTCTCCGCCATAAGGTGGAGCTTGTCCTTATGTTCAGTCAATAGCTTGCGCGCACGCTCATAGTTACGATCAACGATCGAGCGCACCTCTTTGTCAATCGAATGGACCGTTTCGTCAGAAATGGTCTTATGCTGGGTCACGGAGCGGCCGAGAAATACCTCGCCTTCGTCCTCGCTATAGGTCAACGGACCCAAACGTTCGGAGAGCCCCCACTTCGTAACCATGCTGCGGGAGATCTCAGTAGCGCGCTGGATGTCGTTAGAGGCCCCTGTCGTGACAGCATCCGCGCCGAAGATCAGTTCCTCCGCAACGCGCCCCCCGAACATACTCGAGATCTGACTCTCCAGACGCTGGCGGCTGTAACTGTGGCGGTCCTCCTCGGGTAGAAACATGGTGACGCCAAGCGCTCTGCCACGCGGGATAATGGTCACCTTATGCACCGGGTCGTGTGAAGGAACAAGGCGACCGACGATGGCGTGACCGGACTCGTGATAAGCGGTCAGGCGTTTCTCTTCTTCGCTCATAACCATGGAACGACGTTCCGCCCCCATCATGACCTTGTCCTTGGCCTTTTCGAGGTCGCCCATATCGACCACGCGCTTGTTGCTGCGAGCCGCAAACAGGGCCGCTTCGTTGATCAGGTTAGCCAGATCGGCGCCGGAGAAACCCGGCGTGCCGCGCGCAATGATCGCCGGTTCTACGTTATCTCCCATCGGGACCTTGCGCATGTGGACCCGAAGGATCTGTTCTCGGCCACGGATATCCGGAAGGGGCACGACGACCTGACGATCGAAACGACCGGGGCGCAATAACGCCGGATCCAACACATCGGGTCGGTTGGTCGCGGCGATAACGATCACACCCTCGCTGCCTTCAAAGCCGTCCATCTCAACAAGGAGCTGGTTCAGCGTCTGCTCACGCTCATCGTGACCGCCACCAAGACCTGCGCCACGGTGGCGGCCCACGGCATCGATTTCATCGATAAAGATGATGCAAGGTGCATGCTTCTTGGCCTGCTCGAACATATCGCGTACACGTGCCGCGCCGACGCCGACGAACATCTCTACAAAGTCGGAACCGGAAATCGTGAAAAAGGGGACCTTTGCCTCGCCAGCGATGGCCTTTGCGAGCAACGTCTTACCCGTCCCGGGCGAGCCGACCATTAGGACACCACGCGGGATCTTACCACCCAACTTCTGAAACTTGCTCGGGTCACGCAGGAACTCGACCAGCTCGCCGACCTCATCCTTGGCCTCCTCCACGCCGGCAACATCCTGAAAGGTGATCTTGACCTGATCTTCGTTGAGAAGGCGCGCGCGGCTGCGGCCAAAAGACATCGCGCCGCGACCACCGCCACCGCCCTGCATCTGCCGCATGAAGAAGACCCAAACGCCGATCAATAGCAACATTGGGAACCACGAGATAAAGATCTGCATCAGGACGCTCTGCTGCTCCTGTGGCCTGGCCTGAATGTTCACGCCACTATTCAGCAGGTCTCCGACCAGTCCCGGGTCGCCGGGGCTGAAGGTCGTAAACTTGTCACCGGCCTGGGTCGTGCCCTGAATGGTGCGGCCACTGATGACGACCTCGCGAACATCGCCATGTTTGACGCTGGAGATAAATTGCGAATAGGAAAGCTGGTGCGACGAGACCTGAGGCGGACTAAAATTATTGAAGACGGAGATCAGGACTACCGCGATGACCACCCACAAGATGATGTTTTTTGCCATGTCGTTCAAGTCTAAACCCTCTATAGGCGGCCCACCGGACCCAGGTATTGTCCACACCGGTGACGAGTCGGTGCAGACAGTAGAATCTTATCGGTAATCCGTCAACTTTGCGAAATCATGTCTCTCGAAAGCGCGTAAACCTCTCGCGATCGCGGCCTCGACGCCTTCGGCTTTTTCACTGTAACCAGCTTGAAATGTTGTCTCAAGAGGCGAATGTAGTCATCTGAACCTTGGCCTTGAAACACCTTGACCAATAGGTCGCCCCCCGGTCGCAACACCTTCAACGCCAAATCTAGGGCCAGCTCCGCCAGAAACATCGCCCGTGGCTGATCCATAGCGGCCATTCCACTAATATTGGGGGCCATATCGGAGATTACAAGGTCGGCCCTGGCCTCGCCGAGAGATTCCAGAATCCGGTCCACGACCTCTTGTTCGCGAAAATCGCCCTGTAGGATCTCGACGTCGGGTAATGGATCCATCGGCAGGATATCCGTGGCGATAATCCGACCGTTGCCTCGAAGTCTACTCGTCGCGACCTGCGACCACCCCCCCGGGGCGGCGCCCAGGTCAATGACTGTCATGCCCGGCTTGAAGAGCCGGGTACGTTGATCGATCTCGAGCAGTTTATAAACCGCACGCGAACGATAGCCTTCCTTCCTGGCTCGCTTGACATAATCGTCGTTGTGGTGCTCGTCGAGCCAGCGCCGCTTACTCTTATGGGACGTCATTTCACACCTACGCAGTCCCATCGGATTGATGTATGATTTGCCGATGACACTCGAATCCACTCAAAAAAAACAACTCAGGGCGCTTGCCCATAAACTTAAACCCATCGTAATCGTTGGCTCCGCCAGCCTCACTCCAGGGGTAATCGAAGAGATCGATCGATCTCTTGAGCATCACGAACTCCTTAAGGTGCGTGTCAACGCCGGTGACAGAAAGGCGCGGACCGAGATGGTGGCTCGAATGTGCCAAGAGACCCGTAGCGAGCTTGTGCAGGTCGTAGGCCACGTCGTGACCCTGTTCCGAAAAGGCAAATCGTCCAGCTCAGTCGGCTAGATACCGAACGGCCACGATCTCATACTCACGCGTTCCACCGGGCGCGTTGTAAATGATTTCGTCCCCATCTTCCTTGCCGATCAGTGCGCGTGCAATCGGCGAGTTAACCGATATCTTGCCCATCTTGATGTTGGCCTCAAGGTCTCCTACGATCTGGTAGGCAACGACTTCATCCGTCTCGACATTCAACAACTCCACCGTTGCACCGAAGACGACCTTCCCCTGCGCATTGAGCGTTGTGACATCGATGATTTCGGCCAGCGAAAGCTTGCTTTCAAGTTGGTTGATCCGGCCCTCGATAAAACTCTGCTGCTCTCGCGCCGCGTGATATTCGGCATTCTCCTTGAGATCACCGTGCGCTCTCGCCTCGGAAATCGCGGAGATAACCGCCGGCCGTTTGACGTTCTTGAGTTCCTGTAACTCCGCTTGCAAGCGCTTGGCGCCGGAAGCGGTCATCGGTATCTTCTGCATCGTTATACCATCCCCTTGTGCAGATCCTGAAGGCTATTGACCTCAATATCATCTTCACAGGCCAACGCCATACACATAGCCCTCGCGCCTGCGGCCGTGGTTGTATAAGTCACCTTATGTTGAAGCGCCGCGCGCCGGATCGCCCCGGAATCGGCAATGGCCTTACGGCCTTCCGTCGTATTGATGATCAAATGAATATCGCCGTTCTTGATCATGTCAACGATGTGCGGACGCCCCTCACCAACCTTGTAGACGCGCTCGCAGGAAACGCCGGCCTCGCTCAAGGCGGCAGCGGTTCCTCGTGTCGCCACTATTTCAAAACCCAGGTCGATCAACGACCGCCCCACCTCCACGACCTTGTCTTTATCGGCATCCCTAACGCTCAAAAAGGCCTTGCCACCGGCGGATAATTGAATACCGGATTCCCGTTGCGACTTGGCAAACGCCTCGGCGAAGCTGCGGCCGATCCCCATGACCTCGCCCGTCGACTTCATCTCCGGACCGAGGATGGTATCCACGCCCGGAAACTTGGCAAACGGGAACACCGCTTCCTTCACAGACACGAATTTGGGCGAGACTTCACCAATTACTCCTTGTTCTAAAAGCATTTTTCCTGCCATGCAGCGCGCGCCGATCGCGGCCAACGGGCGCCCAGTAGCCTTTGAGACGAAGGGCACGGTACGCGATGCGCGAGGATTGACCTCCAACACATAGATTGAATCCCCTTGAATCGCAAACTGGACATTCATGAGCCCCACGACCTTGAGTTCAAGCGCCATGGCCACGACTTGCTCACGCAGGCGTTCGATAAGCCCCGCCCCCAGACTATAGGGCGGAAGGGAACAGGCAGAGTCCCCGGAGTGAACACCGGCCTGCTCGATATGCTCCATGACCCCGCCCAGGATCACGGTCTCCCCATCACTGACGGCGTCGACATCAACCTCGATCGCGTCATCTAGAAAGCGATCCAGCAATACTGGGGCATCCGGCGTGACGTTCACGGCCGTGCGCATGTATCGTTCGAGTTCCTTCTCTTTGTGGACGATCTCCATGGCGCGTCCACCGAGCACGTAGGATGGCCGAACCACAAGAGGGTAGCCGATCTCACGGGCAAGAATAACGGCGGTATCGGTATCGCGCGCAATTCGATTTGGGGGTTGTCTCAGACCCAGCCGCTCGACCATGGCCTGGAAGCGCTCGCGGTCTTCGGCCAGGTCGATAGCATCCGGCGGCGTGCCAATAATCGGCGTACCGGCCGCCTCCAGGTCGCGGGCAAGATTCAGCGGCGTCTGCCCGCCATACTGCACGATCACGCCCCAAGGGTTTTCGACATGGATGATCTCGAGCACGTCCTCAAGCGTCAATGGTTCGAAATATAACCGATCCGAGATATCAAAATCCGTTGATACCGTCTCTGGATTACAGTTGACCATGATCGTCTCATAACCGTCCTCACGCATGGCCATGGCCGCATGCACACAACAGTAATCAAACTCGATCCCCTGGCCTATCCGATTCGGGCCGCCGCCCAGCACCATGACCTTGCGCCGATCCGTCGGCTCGGACTCGCATTGCGCTTCATAGCTCGAGTACAGATAGGCCGTGCTGGTCGAGAATTCCGCCGCGCAGGTATCAACACGCTTATAAACCGGCCGGATGCCCATGGCCCAACGCGCCTCGCGCACGGCTTGTTCCGAAACCATCAGCAGTTTTGCCAAACGGCGATCGGAAAACCCCTTTCGTTTGAGTCCCCACATGGCGTCCGCGTCTAGAGCGGGCAACGCGCTGCCACGAACCTGCTCCTCGGCGGCAATAAGATCTTGTATCTGGGAGAGAAACCACGGATCGACACGCGTGATTTCATGAATCTGGTCAAAACTCATGCCCATGCGGAAGGCATCCGCGATATACCAGAGGCGGTTGGGTCCGGGAAAACGCAATTCCTCGATCAAATCGTCCTCGGCTGAAGCCGATTCACGATCCAGGATTTCGTCCAGCCCATCCATTCCGGTCTCGAGTCCGCGCAGGGCCTTTTGTAACGACTCCTGAAAGGTCCTGCCGATCGCCATGACCTCACCGACAGACTTCATCTGAGTACTCAGCCGAGCCTCGGCCTGAGGGAATTTTTCGAATGCAAAGCGTGGCACCTTGGTCACGACATAATCAATCGTGGGCTCGAAAGAGGCCGGGGTGGCGCCACCCGTGATTTCATTGGCCAACTCGTCCAGACGGTAACCCATGGCCAACTTGGCGGCGACCCGGGCGATCGGAAACCCAGTAGCTTTGGATGCCAGCGCGGAGGACCGCGACACCCGGGGATTCATTTCAATAATGACGCAACGACCGTCCTCAGGATTGATCGCAAACTGCACATTGGACCCGCCGGTATCGACGCCAATCTTTCTAAGCACCGCGATTGAGGCGTCTCGAAGGCGTTGATATTCCTTGTCCGTCAGCGTCAATGCCGGGGCGATCGTAATCGAGTCACCCGTATGGACGCCCATAGGATCAAGATTTTCGATGGAGCAGATGATGATGCAATTGTCCGCGGCATCGCGAACCACCTCCATCTCGAACTCCTTCCACCCCAGCAGGGACTCTTCAATGAGCAGTTCGTTGGTCGGAGAGAGGTCGAGCCCCCGCTCGCAGATCTCGATGAACTCCTCTTTATTGTATGCGATGCCGCCGCCACTGCCGCCCATCGTGAACGACGGACGAATAATCGTCGGAAACCCCACCTGAATCTGGACCTGAAAGGCCTCTTCCAGGCTATGGGCAATCGCCGCACGCGCTGACGAGAGTCCAATTTCGTTCATGGCCTTGCGAAAACGATCGCGATCCTCGGCCATGTCGATGGCGTCCTTGGACGCCCCGATCAGTTCAACGCCAAACTGCTCAAGGATCCCTTCACGATCAAGGTCCAACGCACAGTTCAACGCAGTTTGCCCGCCCATGGTCGGCAACAGCGCATCCGGCCGTTCCTTTTCAATAACCTGGGCTACTGTCCGCCAATCCACACTTTCGACATAGGTCGCATCGGCAAGCCCGGGATCGGTCATGATCGTCGCAGGATTTGAGTTCACGAGGATCACCCTGATCCCCTCTTCCTTCAAGGCCTGACAAGCCTGAGTCCCGGAATAATCGAACTCGCATGCCTGACCGATCACAATCGGGCCGGCCCCTAGAATCAGGACACTCTTTATATCGGTTCTTTTGGGCATCTAATAGCTACTTACAGATTGGGTGACTGTGCAGATTGATTCAATGAGGTTTTCGATGCCGCCATGAGCGTGACAAACTGATCGAACAGGCCATCGGCGTCATGCGGCCCCGGGCTGGCCTCGGGATGTCCCTGAAAGCCGAACGCGGGGCGGTCGCGACGGCGCAGACCCTGTAGGCTCCCGTCAAAGAGCGAGCGATGGGTAATCTCCAAAGTATCGGGGAGTCCCTGCTCCGCGACCGCGAAGCCATGGTTTTGGCTCGTGATCATGACTCGACCCGAGGCAAGGTCCTGGACCGGATGGTTGGCGCCGTGATGCCCAAACTTCATTTTCTCCGTACGCGCCCCGCTGGCCAATGCCAGAAGTTGGTGGCCAAGACAGATCCCGAAGACCGGGATACCTGTATCAACCAGGGCACGGATGCTCTCGATGGCGTACTGACAGGGTTCCGGGTCCCCCGGGCCATTCGAGAGCATGACGCCGTCGGGCGCCAGGGCCAAGACATCCTCGGCCGACGTCTGGGCCGGCACCACGGTGAGTTTGCAACCCCGATCGACGAGCATGCGCAAGATATTGTGTTTAACGCCGAAATCATAGACGACGACCTTGAAGGGCTCAGAACTCGAAGGTCGGCGAGCGCCGTTCACCGCCGCCGACTGAGCGGCATTCCAACTCCCCTCGTTCCAACTGTATGGCTGATCGGTGGTCACCGTGCGAGCCAGATCCATGCCCGCAAGCCCGCCGAAGGAACACGCCTTTGCAATCGCCGCCTCGGCATCGATTCGCGCACCGGCCTGGATGCATCCCCGCTGGGCCCCTTTATCGCGAAGAATACGGGTCAATTGGCGGGTATCAATGCCAGCAATGGCGATAACGCCTTGCTGGTTCAGAAAATCGGCAAGCGAACCCTCGCCCCGCCAGTTGCTATAGATCATAGGCAGATCACGAATGACCATACCGCCGGCAACTACGCGCGGCTGCTCGAGGTCTTCCTCATTGAACCCGACATTTCCGATATGCGGACAGGTAAAGGTAATGATCTGTTGGCAATATGAGGGATCGCTTAGGATCTCCTGATACCCAGTCATGGCGGTATTGAACACCACCTCACCCGTGGTTTCACCGGAACGACCGATCGAAAGGCCCTTAAAGCAGGTGCCATCTTCTAGAGCCAACAAGGCCGGTTGGTACACCCCTACCTCCACAAACTTAAGGAACTAAAAACACGTACAATTGCCCGCCCAAAAAGTGTTATTCACGAGGCGGGGGACCTTGCCACTCGACCCGGCGCGACCATGTATCGATCATCGGGGATTTTGTACGCAAACGGCCAACGATTCTATATGATCCACTGACGCTCGTCCACGTCGGAATCAAGCGCCACCCCATGGACTTTGCCACCCCAAACCGTCTGACGCCGATTCCGATAATATTGAGCTGATGGATTGCTTATCTGATATCATTATTCCTTTGGCTGGGACAATCCCTATCAACATTAATCAACAGATATCACATGACTGAATTCCCCAGAATCAAGCGGTTACCGCCCTATGTTTTCAATATCGTAAACGAGCTGAAGGCCGCCGCGCGGGCGCGGGGTGAGGATGTTATCGACTTCGGCATGGGCAACCCCGACCAGCCGACGCCTCAGCATATTGTCGACAAGCTCGTCGAGGTCGCGCAACGAGAGGACACCCACCGTTATTCCATGTCCAAGGGCATCCCACGTCTTCGTCGAGCCATCTGCAACTGGTATATGAACCGCTACAGCGTGGAACTCGACCCCGATCATGAAGCGATTGTCACGATCGGGTCCAAAGAGGGTCTGGCCCATCTGGCGCTCGCGACCATGGGACCCGGCGACGCGGTCTTGGTGCCAAACCCAGCCTACCCCATCCATCCCTACGGTTTTGTGATCGCCGGGGCCGATATACGGCACGTGCCACTCGTACCCAGCGTGGATTTCTTCGCCGAGTTGGAAAAAGCCATTGTGGATTCCTGGCCGCGCCCCAAGATGCTGGTGCTGAACTTCCCAGCCAATCCGACAACACAGTGTGTCGAACTTGATTTCTTCGAGAAGGTCATACAGATCGCGACAGAGCATAAAATCTGGGTCGTCCATGATCTGGCCTATGCTGACATCGTATACGACGGTTATGTCGCGCCCTCGATTTTGCAGGTCCCCGGCGCAAAGGATATCGCTGTAGAGTTTTATAGTCTGTCCAAGAGCTACAATATGCCGGGCTGGCGTGTCGGATTTATGTGCGGTAATCCGGAACTGGTCGCCGCGCTGACGCGAATCAAGTCCTATCTTGACTATGGCATGTTTACACCCATTCAAGTGGCGGCGATTGCCGCGCTGGAAGGGCCGCAAGATTGTGTCAGTGAGATTTGCGCCACCTATCGCCAACGCAGGGACGTTCTGTGTGAAGGACTGAATTCGATCAATTGGAAGGTTGAAAAACCCAAGGCCACCATGTTCGTATGGGCCCAGATCCCGGAACGATATCGAGACATGGGTTCGCTGGAATTCAGCAAGATGTTGCTAAAAGAGGCCAAGGTCGCCGTGTCACCGGGTGTGGGGTTTGGCGCCTACGGAGACGACCATGTCCGCTTCAGTCTGATCGAAAACGAACATCGTACCCGTCAGGCAATTCGCTGTCTGCGGCAGATGTTCCGCCAAGAGCGAACTTGATTTATTCTAGGGAGTCTCTGATTCAGCCCAGAATGAATCGGAGACTCCCAATAGGGAAAATCTTCAGTCAAGTAATTCCAAGCCAAGCAGATATGAGGAGATACTTTTGAACGCGGTCAAAATCGGCCTCCTGGGCCTCGGAACAGTAGGAGGAGGTGTTGCCAATGTCTTGTCCGGCAACCGGAATGAGATCACGCGCCGAGCCGGGCGGGAAATCGTGCTGACGCACGCAGCCTCGCGTGAACCCCCATCGGCTGACATCAACACCGATGGCGTGGCTGTTCTTCAGGACGCATGGGATATCGTAGAAAACCCGGATATCGATGTCGTCGTCGAGTTGATCGGCGGTTACGAGCCGGCACGGGAACTGACCCTGAGGGCCATCGAAAACGGAAAGCATGTCGTGACCGCGAACAAGGCCTTGATCGCGTTGCATGGCAACGAAATCTTCGCCGCCGCCCAGAAAAAGGGCGTTACAGTGGCCTTCGAGGCGGCCGTTGCCGGTGGTATCCCGATCATCAAGGCCATCCGGGAAGGCCTTGCCGGCAACCACATCGACTGGATAGCCGGGATCATCAACGGTACCGGCAATTTCATCCTGACCGAGATGCGTGACAAGGGCCGTGATTTCTCCGATGTGCTCGCCGAGGCACAGGCCCTTGGTTATGCGGAGGCCGATCCAACCTTCGATGTCGAGGGGATCGATGCCGCCCACAAGCTAACCATCCTGGCCTCCATCGCCTTCGGTATCCCGCTACAATTTGAAAGGGTCTATAACGAAGGAATCGGACACATAGAGAGCGTCGATGTCCGCAATGCCGAGGACTTTGGTTACCGAATCAAACACCTCGGTCTGACCCGCCGCACCGACGCCGGCATCGAGCTGCGCGTCCACCCGACATTGATTCCAGGTCGACGTCTGCTCGCCAATGTGGACGGTGTCATGAATGCGGTTCTAGTGCATGGTGATGCCGTCGGCCCCACGCTCTATTACGGTGCCGGTGCCGGGCGTAACCCCACGGCCTCTGCCGTCGTGGCCGACATTATCGATGTCGTCCGAGCCCTCACGACAGACCCTGGAAACCGGGTGCCACACCTCGCCTTCCAGGCCGATGCCTTGGAGAATACACCCATTCTGCCGATCAGCGAGGTCAAAACCGCCTACTACCTGCGCATGCAGGCTGAGGACCGCCCGGGCGTGCTGGCAAGCGTGACACGCATTCTTGGCGACCAGGGGATCAGTATCGAGGCCATGACGCAAAAGGCCGCTGCGGGTGATGACGCATGCCTGCCCGTGGTCATGTTGACGCATCGGATTCGGGAGCGACAGATGGACGAGGCCATTCGCCAGATCGAGGCCCTGGGGGCTATCCGAGGGCAAGTGACGCGCATCCGTATAGAGACCCTAGACTAAGCAAATATTTAGACATTATTTTAAGGAGTACACCATGCCATTCCGACCGCGATACACCGGTCTCATCGAGAAATACCGGGACCGCCTTCCGGTCAGTGATGACACCCGCATCATCAGTCTGGGTGAAGGGGCCACGCCCCTCATCAAACTGAACAATATTCCAAAGGCCCTGTCTTCCGAGGTCGAGATCTACGTCAAGTACGAGGGCTTGAACCCAACGGGTTCGTTCAAGGATCGCGGTATGACCATGGCGGTTACCAAGGCCGTCGAGGAAGGCAGTCAGGCCATCATTTGCGCCTCGACGGGAAATACCTCGGCCTCGGCTGCAGCCTATGCGGCCCGTGCCGGGATCAGCGCCTTCGTACTGATCCCGGACGGCAAGATCGCACTCGGCAAGCTGGCCCAAGCCATGATGCATGGCGCCATCGTCATCCAGATCAAAGGCAACTTCGACGCCGGCATGCAGCTCGTCAAGGAAGTCGGCGAGGCCGTCCCGGTCACGATCGTCAACTCCATCAACCCCTATCGCCTGCAGGGACAGAAGACCGCGGCCTTTGAGATCATCGAAGAATTGGGCGCGCCGCCGGATTTTCACTGCCTTCCGGTCGGCAATGCGGGCAATATCTCCGCACATTGGATGGGGTACTGCGAATATCAGGACCATGGCATCGTCAACAGCCGGCCCACCATGGTGGGTTATCAAGCCAGTGGCGCGGCGCCCTTCCTGCGCGGCAAGATGGTGGATAACCCGGAGACAGTCGCTACGGCTATCCGTATCGGCCATCCCCAGAGCTGGGATAAGGCCTGGACCGCGAACCGAGAATCGAACGGCTGGTTCGCCGAATTCTCAGACGAAGAGATCCTGGCGGCGCAAAAACTACTGACTGAGCAGGAGGGGATCTTCTGCGAACCGGCCTCGGCGACTTCGCTTGCTGGTGCATTGCACGACATTAAATCAGGAAAGATACCCGCCGGAAGCCGCGTCGTGTGTACGCTGACAGGACACGGACTCAAAGATCCGGACACAGCCATCCAGCAAAGCCGGGCGCCGCTACAGGCGATCGACGCGAACCTGGAATCCGTACGCCGCGCCATCTTGGACAATCTACCGGGCTAATCCCTCGAAAAGTTGACGAGGGTCGGCTCCGACCGGCCCTCGTCTCGCAACGATTCGCAATAAGTACGTCAGTTACGAACCCCTGTTCAAGTACAGCTGCTCTTCCCAATACTGAGCCAGATTGGGATTGCGATTCAGACCAAACCACCCTTCTTCGTATGCGACGGCGAGATATTCCTGAGCCTCGCGGATCCCATTTTTAGCGGCCTCCCGATACCAATGTACCGCCATGGCCTCATCCACGGGGCCAAGCAGCCCGCCATGATAGATCAGTGCAAGATTGAACTGAGCCCTAGCATCCCCAGCCCTTGCCAGTGGCATCCACTCTGAATAAGCGGCCTTATAGTCTCCACTGAAGGCGTGGTCGTAACCTACGCTATAGGCGTCGGCCTGCGCCGTACCGGCGAACAACATGAAGACCGACAAGAGAATTCCATATGAAAGTTGCGTCGTTCGTTTGGTCATTGCGCTGCGCTCCATGATTTCGGTCACATCCCGAACATGACCCGGAACGCCCAATATGCAATGAAACTTAGACCCAAGCTGCGAGGATCATCACAAAACCCGGTAATCTACGGCGCGCCGCCTGCCGATACCTCCGGCAACACGAATGCGGGCAACGATCGGCGAAAAACGGCCCTGTCCGCAACAAAGATCTGGCCAGGCCTCAGGACCCAACGGCTAGCCATGTCCCGGTATTGGTGTCCATACATCGCCACTAAGAGTCGTTTTTTCGCTGCTGGCATCAGGACCCCCTTCGCAAACGCGGCCAAGTTTTTTTGATCCATTTGGCGAACGGCGCTCGCGAGCCGCTCACGATGATCGAAATCCAGATACTTGAGTCCGAGGTCGGCAAGATAGCGATAGCTGCGCTCGGACAATCGCGTATCACGTTTTTCGATGCTCGACAGCAGACCATTTCGCCCCTGCTCAAACTCCGCCGCATCCATCACCTCGAGTTGCGCCGTAAACTCGGTCAGAAAGCGGTCGATACGGCCAAGCAAGGCGTCAGGCGATAGCTTCGGGGACTGTATAACGAAAGTGATCCCGGGCACACGATCGAAAGTAGCCTTTCCACTGTAGACAACGTAGCCCAACTGTTCCTCAGTCCTTAGTCGGCTGAAAAATGGGGCCCTGATGAATTGGTGCAGCAGCGCCATACGCGCCTCCTGCTCGATATCATCACGATCCGCTTGATAGTAGACGGAAATCGCCGAATCCTCATGATCAACCGCGCGCATAAAGGCATACTCGTGCCCCCTATCCAGGCGCACAATCTCTCGCTCGACCGGTAGCGTGGGTTTTGACGACTGAAAGATCTTTTCCAGCACGGTTTCGGACAACGAACGTGCCTGCTTGCGACTGATATTGCCGTGTATCAGCGCCCTTACGTACAGTGCGGAACGGGCCTCTGGAATATAGGCCCGAAGATCGTCGGCCGTGATTTCTTCCAAGTTATCGAGAACGGATTCCGCCCCCCAGGTATTGTGAATCAATAACTCGCCCAGATAGCGACTGGCCTGCATGTAGGGCCGGTCCAAGGCTCGGTTTCGGAGTCGCTGCAAGGCGCGCTCCTTGATGACGGAAAAACGTTCTTCATCTACCTTCATATCCATCAAGGTATTGAGCACGAGCGACAACAACTGCGGTTCCTTGTCACTAAATCCGCCGACATTGATCGAGATCCCGTTCCTGCCGACACCCAAGCTATAATTGAGACCGGCAAGCTGCGCAGGGTAGACCTGGGGGTTCAGGGCGTCATTTGCGAGATCGACCCATAACGAGGCGAGGACACGATCTCGTGGCCCATCACCGACCCGAGGAGATATCATGCGCCAGATTATGTTCGCCTTTGGCACTTCAAAAGTGTCATCCTGCTGATGCCAGACCTCAAACCCGTCGCCATGCAAAATGACTTCCGGCTTCTGGGCCACCGATGCGCCCTGCAAGACCTCCAGGCGTTCGGGAAGAAAAGGATTTTTTAGGGGCGGTGCCAAGTCAGGGCCAGGCTGGATCACAGCCCAGCCGGCCAGCTGAGCACCTTGTAGCGCGCTGACCCGATAGGGGGTCCCATACCAGGGTTCCTGCTTATCAAGCGCATCGCCAGGCGCCATGGTGACCACCCTGGCGTTGGCGGGCACAAAGCGCGCCAATATGTCCTGAAGGCGCATCGGGTCCTGACCCTTGATGATAAAGGGTCCTTTGAGGGCCAGATCCACTGGATAAAGCTGCAGGTTGTTGGCAAGGCTAGTCGCTTCATGGAGCGCTGGCGGTTGATCCCTGAAACGAAATTTCAACCCATTGATCGTCTGCAATTCACCAACGAACCAAGACTGAGCGCCCTGCTCTTTGATAAGTCTGATATAGGCGAAGATTAGATCCTTGACCTGTTCGGAGTGGGCGAGACCCGCCTCTGTGAGATCCACGTCAATCGCGAACACGGCCTCGTCTCCGGCCTTTATGGCTTGCCCGGCGCTGATCCCATTGGCCCATCCACGTTGTTTCAACAAGGCCAGCAAACTGCCTTCGCCTTCATGACCGATCAATTGCCCGATAATCGTAGCCGGCTTGCCCAGATAATCGCTCTGTTTCCAGGGATAGGGAAAATAGACCTGGATATTTCGCTCTGTCTTGATGGGCCGCACATCAATCGCTATCCCAAGTTGCTTGTCAGAAAACAGAGCCGGCCAGATATCCCTGCGCCTAACCTCGCTGCCTGGGATCTGAGAAAATAATTCCGATACGGTCTTCGTCATATCAGTCAACGAGTCACGCCCAATGACTGCCAGGGTCATGGCGCGGGCCGAATAATGCCGTCGATAGAACGCGATCAAATCGTCGCGAACCGAACTATCCGGCCGATCGGCCAAGGTCTTCAGGCTGCCAACGCTAAAATGCGCGTAGGGATGCTCCGAATTCGTTGTGGCCTTAAGCACCTGCCATAAACGTCGACTATCGTCCTTAATTTTGAGTCGATATTCAGACTCCACGGCGTGACGCTCACGGTCCACATATTTAGCGTCGAATGTCGGCGCAATGAAGAATTGGGCAAAGTGATCCAGGGCCTCGGAGAGCGCCGAGTAGTCGACTTCGAAATGGAAGTTCGTAAACTCATTTGCGGTGTATGCGTTGTCCCGCCCACCATGAGCATTGATAAACTCGTGATAGGACTCTGGATTTGGATACTTCTGGGTGCCTAAAAACAACATGTGCTCCAGGAAATGGGCCAGGCCCGGTCTATCCTTGGGGTCATCGATCGAGCCCGCATGCACGACCAGACTTGCCGCCGCCTTGTCTGCCTTCGGGTCGGAGACCAACACGACCTTCAGTCCGTTATCCAGCACAAGCGCCTTGAATTGGCGCTGATCATGCTCCGGTTTAAGGATCTCTCCCGCATGGACTGAGACAGATAACGAGCACAAGGTAAGCAGTAGCAGAACGGCCGGGAAACGCAATCTATGATTCATGAACAAGGGTCAAGCCTTTTGTGTTGAGGATGCCAGGTATTGGATATGTTCGATCGATGTCGGCGGAAAACCCGAGGGCTTCATGATGCGGACATCATGAGCGATAGGCAAGCCCGTAGTAACTATTCAGCTTAGCGAAAAACTGGCTCTAAATTGATTATGTGACTATCCAGATTGCCCATATTTGCGTCTCATCAATCATCAATACCCGGAACGGGTCTGAAACAACTGTCTCAACGTCGTCTCTGACCGTGCGACCAGGGGCACGTATCGGGGGATTCGACAAAGACGGCTCTGAATCTCTAACGAGAGTTCACCGGCATTGGGTTCCCGCCAACGTACATCGACCCTCAGATCATCACGCCACTCCCTTTCGGGACGCACCTCCCAGCGAACTACGTAGACTCGCTCCAGACCGGGAAGTTCATGAGCCACTCCGGAACCCGGTGGCCCGAGACGCTCCTCCCCGGAACTCGATGCCAGCGAATCGCTACCCAATGATACGAAACGCATGTCTTCGAGGCGATTCAAAGCAAACGTCAAGGCGCGCTCTCGATGACGAGCCGTCGCTGCAGCGGTTATGATTTCGCCCTGTAAGCGCCCAAGGGCCAACATGGCCAACACGACCGTGAAAAGGGTGACCATAAGCTCGATTAAGAGCAGCCCACCTTCGCGCGACCTTCCCCGATTCCATCGAGACGTGACTTCCCTGTACGTACTCATCCGTGATGACCTCCATAGCCCCAGCCATATCCCGGCCGGAAACCCAACATCCATGTCCTATCCGATAGGTGAGCATGGTCTCCAAGTCTGCTAGACTGCGCACCCTGTTCAGCCCATTCCGAATACCATGACCTCAGCAAAGCATAGCCCCATCGATAACGCCGAGTCGAGCGATCCACTCGCGCCACCGCTCCCTCAGGAGCGGGGTAAGCCATTTCGCTGGGGTGGCATGCGGGGCAGTTGTCAGGGACTTGTCATCGCGTCCGCGCTACGCCGTCACAAGGTACCGATGCTGCTGATCACTTCAAGTATGCTCGAGGCGGAGCGGCGCGAGCGCGAGATACACTTCTTTTTGGACCGCGCCAACACACCTCCCGGCGAGGTTCAGGTAATGGTCTTTCCCGACAGAGAGACTCTGCCCTACGACGTTTTTTCGCCGCATCAGGACATCACGTCCGAACGTCTATCGACCCTGTATCAACTGCCCTCCTTGCGCCAGGGAATCGTTATCGTACCGATCGATACCTTGATGTCGCGTCTGCCACCCCGGCAATTCCTGGAAGCCAACTGCCTCATGATCGACACCGGTGAGACACTGGACCGAGATCAGCTGCGCGAGCGTCTGGACCTAAGCGGCTATCATCATGTCGGTCAGGTCATGGAACACGGGGAGTACTCGATCCGGGGCAGCATTATCGATATCTACCCCATGGGTAGCCGACGCCCTTACCGTATCGATCTCCTGGACGACGAGGTCGATAGCATTCGAACCTTTGACCCCGATGATCAACGCTCCATAGCGGCCATTGACGCCATCAAGCTTTTACCGGCCCGGGAATTCCCAATGACGACCGAGGCCATTGAACAATTCCGGCAAGGTTGGCGTAGTCGGTTTTCGGGGCAGACGAAGCGATGTCCCATTTATGTATCGGTCAGCGAGGGACAATGCCCCGGAGGCATCGAGTACTATCTGCCCCTGTTTTTCGAAGAATCCGCCACCCTCTTTGATTACCTTCCCGCTCATACCGTAGTTATATCCGATGCCGGCGAGGCTCAGGCAGCCGACCACTTTTGGTCGGAGATCGTGACACGATATGAGGCGCGGCGCCACGATGGCGAGCGTCCGCTGCTGCCACCGGAAGACGCCTTCGTCACGCCCGATCATGTTGCCACGCTTGCAGATACTTACCCACGCGGGCATCTCGACGGCTTCGGTATTCCTGCCGGGGATGGCCACTATCAATTCAGACTTAAGGCGCTGACCCAAGGCGCCTTGTCATCGGATGGCGCGGATCCACTAAAAAAGTTGACCGAATTTATCCAGACCTTCCCGGGGCGCGTGCTCATTACAGTCGACGGCCAGGGCAGCAGGGAAGCAATAAAAAGTCGTCTCCGGGAACATGCCTTGAGTCCGGTCGATGCCGAAGGCTGGGGCGGTTTCGTTGCCGATGACGCCAAGTTAGGCATCGCGATCGCCAACCTGGAAGAGGGCTTTATCCTGGAGCATCCCCGGATCGCTCTGATCACGGATGCCCTCTTGTTCGGCGTGTCGGTCAATCGGCAACGGCAGAAAAAGAGGCTTAGGCAACGTGACGCCGATGCGATTATCCAAGATCTCAACGAACTTGCGATCGGCGCCCCTGTGGTCCATGAGGAACACGGTGTAGGACGTTATCTCGGCCTCATGACGCTCGATAATCAGGAATTCCTCCAGCTCGAGTACGCCGATAGTGACAAGCTCTACGTCCCCGTCGCATCACTTCAGCTGATCAGCCGTTACAGCGGGGCGAGTCCCGATCAGGCCCCCCTGCATCGTCTCGGCGGTAATCAGTGGCAGAAGGCAAAACGCCGCGCGGCTCAAAAGGCGTCTGATGTTGCGGCCGAACTACTCGATATCTATGCCCGCCGACAAGCTCGCCAGGGCTACGTCTATCCCGAACCCGGAGATGAGTACGCCGCCTTTGCGGCGGCCTTCCCGTTTGAGGAGACACCAGACCAACAGCTAGCCATCGAACAGGTGGTCGCGGACATGACGACCGAGGCCCCGATGGACCGACTCGTCTGTGGCGATGTCGGCTTCGGCAAAACCGAGGTTGCCATGCGCGCAGCCTATATGGCAGTCCAGGGGGGCAAGCAGGTCGCCGTGCTGGTGCCAACCACCCTGCTCGCGCAGCAGCACTATCAGAATTTCTGCGACCGCTTTGCAGAATTGCCCGTACGCATCGAAGTCCTGTCGCGGTTTCGTACCGGCAAGCAGCAGGGCACGACGCTTGAGGCCATCGCCGACGGCCGTGTTGATATCGTCATCGGCACCCATAAACTCATTCAGCCCAGCATCCATTTCAAACGGCTGGGCCTCGTCGTCATTGATGAGGAACACCGTTTCGGTGTGCGCCAAAAAGAACGCCTCAAGGCGCTCCGTAGCGAGGTTGATGTACTGACCCTGACCGCGACACCGATTCCCAGGACCTTGAATCTGTCGATCGCCGGGATACGCGACCTGTCGATCATCGCCACCCCACCCCTGCGCAGACTCGCCATCAAGACCTTTGTTCGTGAATGGGACTCCGCTCTGTTGCGCGAGGCCTGTCTGCGTGAGATCCATCGTGGCGGACAGATCTACTTCCTGCACAACGAGGTCAGCGATATCGAGCGCATTGCAAGGCAACTCCAGGAGATTGTGCCCGAGGCGCGCATCGGAATCGGACACGGACAGATGCCCGAACGCGAGTTGGAACGGGTCATGCTGGATTTCTACCATCAACGCTTCAACATCCTGCTCAGCACAACCATCATTGAGAGCGGGATCGACATTCCCAACGCCAATACCATCATCATCAATCGCGCGGACCGGCTGGGACTCGCCCAGCTTTACCAAATCCGGGGCCGCGTCGGCCGTTCGCATCATCAAGCCTATGCCTATCTAATTGCCCCGCCAAGGAGCCAGATGACGGCCGACGCGGCCAAGCGGCTTGAGGCCATCGAATCCATCGAGGACCTCGGCGCAGGGTTCACGCTGGCCACTCATGACCTCGAGATACGAGGCGCCGGTGAACTTCTAGGAGACGAACAGAGTGGTCAGATCCATGAAGTAGGGTTCTCACTGTATTCACAGCTGCTTGAGCGCGCGGTCGACGCCATCAAATCAGGCAGACAACCGGAACTCGATGCCCCGCTCAATACAGAGATCGATGTCAAGTTCGACGCCCCGGCGCTGATCCCGGAGGACTACGTCCCCGATGTTCACATCCGCTTGGTTATGTATAAACGCATTGCAAGCGCGGGCAGCCAGATAGCCCTTGATGAGCTTCAAATCGAGATGATCGATCGCTTCGGTCTGCTACCCGACGCTGCCAAGATGCTGTTTCTGTCCGCCGAGTTGAGGCTTGTCGCCACCACATTAGGCCTGTTAAAGATTAACGCCAAAGGGGAAGACTGTCGATTGACCTTTTCCGCACCGCCCAAAGTCGATCCCTTTGCCTTGATTCGTCTGGTCCAGGAACAACCCAGACGCTACCGGCTAGCCGGAAACGACCGCTTGAGTATCGAACTAAAGGTCGCGGATTGCTTGGGTCGTGGCGGAGAAGTCAAGCGCATCCTTGATGAAATCAAGGCCTCGGACGATGCCCTGAAACTCGATCCCTGAAACTCGTTTATTGATGACAACTATGATCGTCCGAGGGTTCCGTCGCGACTCCGCGCCTATTGTGGCGCCTTTACGAATCAACTAAAATTAACCCGATGCTCGGCTATCCATCGAACGGGAACGATGGAACGGAAACGTGTCGTCTAATGCATGGACGACATCTGACAATAGCCGACCTTCTAGCAATGGATTATGCGCCCGACATCTGGAGACATCTATGTCCACCAAGGTCAAAAATCTAGTCACGCACCACCCCGCTCGGCATGCCACCTGGTTGATGGCGGCGCTGTTCATGCTCTCCGCATGCGCGAACCTAAACCCGAACGGCTCCCAACCCAAGCCTGACCTGACACTCACCTTTCGCGACTGGGCGATAGACAAGGACCACGAGGAAATCAAGGCTGGCGCTTCAAGCTTCCTGTTACGCAACCAATCAGATCGTACCCACGAGTTTGTCATGATCCAGATCAATGGCAAACCCGACCTGCCCCCACATACGGACACCGGTGGCGATTCGCTCGATGAAGATCAGTTTTCTGAGGAACAGATAGTTACCGAACTGGAACACCTGCCTCGCGAGGTCGAGGTTAGACATGCTGTCCATCTGGTCCCCGGAGAGTATCTGATCTTTTGCAACATCGTGGAACGGTCCTCGAAGGGCATCGTCAACCACTACGGCATGGGGATGCGCACCACCCTGCGCGTCGTCAAATAGCCAGCGAGAAGGGTTCTGAAGCCCATTATCGTCCCGTAATTCTGACACGCATGATGCGCCGTTTGCCCACCTGAATCAGATAACTCGCACCACGACCCAGTCCGAGATTAAAGTCCTCGACGCGAGCGCCGTCGACCCGCACGGCCCCCTGAGAGACCATGCGCCGAGCCTCGGACGTGCTCGCAGTCAATCCAGTCTCCTTAAGTACAATCGAGAGCTCCAGGAGCGCATCGCCGCTATTGAGCTCTATCTCCGGAATATCGTCGGGTAATTTACCCTTGCTGAACCGTGCGACAAAGGCCTCTCGCGCCTGCTTGGCAGCGGACGCGGAATGGTAACGCTCCACTAGCTCCTCTGCCAACATATACTTGATTGTCATTGGGTTTTCACCCTTTTCGACACGCGCTTTAAGGGTATCGATCTCCGCTGTGGCGCGAAAACTCAAGAGCTCGAAATAACGCCACATCAAGGCATCCGATATGGACATTATCTTGCCCAACATCTCATTCGGCGTTTCGGTCAAGCCAATATAATTCCCGAGCGATTTCGACATCTTTTGAACGCCATCGAGCCCTTCGAGAATGGGCATGGTCATCACCACCTGAGGCGCCTGACCATATTGCTTCTGCAACTCCCGGCCCACGAGCAGGTTAAATTTCTGATCGGTTCCGCCAAGCTCCACATCTGCCTTGAGTACGACCGAATCATAACCCTGAATCAAGGGGTAGATGAATTCATGGATACCAATGGACTGCCCCGACCGATAGCGCTTGCTGAAATCGTCGCGCTCAAGCATACGAGCGACGGTCTGCCTAGCCGTCAACTTCAACATATCGCCAGGCGACATTTCATCGATCCATTCGGAATTGAAAACGACGCGGGTTCGATCACGGTCCAGCACCTTAAAAATCTGAGTCTCATAGGTCCTCGCATTGGCAACAACGGCATCACGGGTCAGGGGTTTCCGGGTCACATTCTTGCCCGTAGGGTCACCGATCATGCCGGTAAAATCACCAATCAAGAAGAGTATCTCGTGACCAAAATCCTGAAACTGTCGTAGTTTATGCAATAGGACCGCGTGCCCGAGATGAAGATCTGGGGCGGTCGGGTCAAACCCAGCCTTTATCCTCAAAGGACGCCCCTCCTTCAGCTTTTCCGCAAGGTCGCCAGGCAAAAGGATTTCTTCTGTGCCGCGCCCCAGCTCGGCCAGTACTTTGTCAATATCTGTCATTGAGTTACCAAATGGGTTTCCGTTTACTTAATGAATTTTAGACATCGCGCACTAAAATTCAGATTAAAATCATGTTATAAGATTCAAGTTTCGAGACGATATCTGTTTATTCAGCCCGGTATCATATCGAAACCATTCATACTTCGCTCAGCATCAACCGATAACCTAACGAGGTAGGTTGGGGCCATGATATGAATGCAGGCGCCATTTAACGCAACTTTATTGATCAATCGTCGCGTCTGAATCCCGACGAAACCAACTGGAATACGATGCACAAGATGATAACAAAGGTTATTCATGAATAAAGCCTATCTTTTGCTCAAGCCGCGCAAACGCATGGCGCTTAGACGATACTCCGGGCGTCGAAAGAGCTATCAGCGCTTCTGGCTGGTACCCGCAATTCTAACCGTTGCCGCCACCGCCGCCGCATTCGTAGCCCCCAACGATGACGTCAACGCGATAATCTCGTCTTCACCCGAGATCACACCGACCACCGATATCGCGCTGCCATTGCCGTCCCGGTCCACCGCACCATCAGCCACCAGCGAAAGGGGCTCGTCCACGGACCTGAAGAAGGTGGCGCTTGCAATTCCGGCCGCTAACGACGCCCATGAGATTCGACCCGATCTTGATACGCGCCAGGAGCAAAAGTGGTCCGGCACGCGCGTCAAGAATGGCGAAAGCCTGTCGCTGATTTTCACCCGACTGGGCTTTACCGCCCGCGAACTGCAGAACATCCTCGATAGCGACAAAGACACACACCGATTGAAACGCCTTTATCCGGGGGATGAAATCCGTTATCAGAAAGGCCGCGATGGACGCCTTCAGACTCTGGCCTACCGATATGAAGAGGCGCGTTCGCTGATCATTCACCGCCGGGATCAGGGGTATCACAGCGAAGTCATCGAACACCCCCTGGAATATCGCAGTCATCATGTCAGTGGAACGATTGCCGACTCCCTGTACATATCCGCACAGAATGCGGGCATGTCGGACCGCCTGATCATGGAGCTTGCCGGCATATTTGGCTGGGACGTGGATTTCGCCCTGGATATCCGCTCTGGAGATCGCTTTACGGTTATCTACGACAAAATTTACCAGGACGGCGAATATCTGCGCGACGGCACAATCACTGCAGCTGAATTTGTGAATCAGGGAGAGAGCTATCGAGCCATCCGTTACACCGACAGCAAAGGAAAGACCGACTATTTCAGCCCTGACGGTAAGAGCCTTCGCAAGGCCTTTTTGCGGACGCCGGTTTCGTTTACGCGGATCTCCTCGCGTTTCACAACCGGGAGATGGCATCCGGTATTGCACCACATCCGTGCTCATAAGGGTGTGGATTACGCCGCGCCCCGAGGCACCCCGGTCAAGGCAACCAGCGACGGGAAAATCACCTTCCGTGGGCGCAAGGGTGGCTACGGGCGCGTCATCATCATCAAACATGGCCAACGCTATAGCACGCTCTATGCCCATCTATCCCGCTACAAACGTGGACTGCGTAGCGGCAGTCACGTCCGCCAGGGACAAACGATCGGATATGTAGGAAAATCCGGTCTCGCCACCGGACCTCATCTGCACTACGAGTTCCGCATCAACGGGGTGCATCGCAACCCCTTAACCGTTCATCTACCGGATGCGGCGCCGCTCCCAGCAGGGCAAATGATCGCTTTCCAATCCAAGGCGACACCGCTGCTCGCCCAGCTCGATATCCTGAGTCGCGAGGCGACCCTGATCGCATCCCGATAAGGCCGATTAAACGGGTAACATGACCGATAAAGGCCTCTATGTCGGCCTGATGTCCGGCACCAGCATGGACGCACTGGACGCTGTTCTGGTGCGCTTTACCGACACCCTACCGAGCTTGGTGGCCAACTACTCTTGCTCGATTCCGGAATCTCTGCGGCAGCGGCTTAGAGACGTCTGTCGTTTTCGCCACGATCACCTTGATGAATGCGCCCGACTCGATGGCGACTTCGGCCGGTTCCAGGCCAGTGTTGTGACACAGTTACTGCAGGTGTCCGAGACGCCTCCGGAGGCGATCTGCGCCATCGGTAGCCACGGACAAACGGTCAGGCACCTGCCGGACGCAAATCCGCCCTACAGCATTCAAATTGGGGATCCGGCGCTCTTGGCCGTCACGACGGGAATTGATGTCGTCGCGGATTTTCGGCGCCAGGATATCGCTGCCGGCGGCCAAGGCGCACCACTCGTGCCGGCCTTTCACGCTGCATTCTGGCGCACTTCCAACGAAAACCGGGTGCTACTGAACCTGGGTGGCATCAGCAACATAACGATTCTACCCAAGGACCCGGCAAAAGCGGTGACAGGTCTCGACTGTGGCCCAGCGAACACCTTGCTTGATAACTGGATTCGAAAAAATCTCGGCCTCCTGCTCGACGAAGGTGGTAGATGGGCCGCAGGGGGCCATATCCTTGATGGACTCCTTAAACAAATGATGTCCGATCCCTATTTCGAGCGCCCGCTACCCAAAAGCACGGGCACTGAATATTTCAATCTTGATTGGCTCGACGCTCAACTCCGCACCTGTGCGTCACGAGACGCTCACCCGGCCGATATCCAGGCAACGATCTGCGCCCTGACGGTTGAGTCCGTCGCACGCGCAATCGAGCAGTTCGCGCCCGAAACAAGAACCGTCTATGTCTGCGGCGGTGGCGCCCTCAATGATCATCTCATTGAGGTCTTGCGCAGTCGCATGAAACCGACCCGGCTAGAGACCACCTCCGTGCTAGGACTGGACCCCCATTGGGTGGAAGCCACGGCCTTTGCGTGGCTGGCTAGGGAAAACCTACAGGGTAGACCCGGCAATCTGCCCTCCGTGACAGGAGCAAGCAAGGCCCTGATCCTTGGCGGACTCTATCGAGGGCGCATCGCGGGGCCGTAGGCCCTCCTGCTTAATGAAGGCGACCGGCCTCAGATGGGAGGCCGGTCATCCTCGATTACCGACTCACTCAGAGATCAAACGCTGAAAGATGATCCGCAACCACAGGTGGTCGTGGCATTGGGATTACGAATCACAAACTGAGCGCCTTCGATCCCTTCGCTGTAATCGATCTCGGCGCCGACAAGATATTGAAAGCTCATGGGATCGATCAGAAGCGTGACGCCGTTCTTCTCGACCATCGTATCGCCATCGTTGGCCTCTTCGTCAAACGTAAAGCCATACTGGAAGCCCGAACACCCACCACCCGTGATAAATACGCGTAGTTTGAGCGCCTCGTTATCTTCTTCCTCGATCAGGGATTTGACCTTGTTGGCTGCGCTGTCGGAAAAAATCAACGTAGGTGCCGGCATATCGGTCATTGCGGTTGCGGTCATACAGCTAGTCTCCAAAACATAACGGGATAATTCTATCATATTGGTCAACTTTAATACGGAAGAGTTCGCAATCATATATATCAGCCAAAAGCTGCTATACTTTGCGACTTTTCCTCGCAATAGCCGCTGACCCGCTGGGATGTCGCCGTTGCCTACATCCTAAACAGGTAATTATATGTCAGAAAACACCGCCCCGTCTTCATCCTTTGATGAACTTGGGCTGATCTCGCCACTCCTTAAATCCCTAAAAACATTGGGATATGAGCGGCCTTCGCCGATTCAGATGCAGACCATCCCGCTGCTGCTCGCCGGACATGACGTCATTGGCCAGGCCCAAACCGGAACCGGGAAGACGGCGGCCTTTGCCCTCCCTATTCTGAGCCAACTCGATCTCAAACAACGTCAGCCACAGGTGCTCGTCCTGGCGCCGACACGAGAACTCGCCATTCAGGTGGCGGAGGCCTTTCAAAGCTACGCCGCCCATTTAAAGGGCTTTCACGTCGCGCCCATATATGGTGGACAGGGCTATGAAACGCAGACCCGTCAGCTCAAGCGGGGGGTCCACGTTGTCGTTGGTACGCCAGGGCGGTTGATGGATCACATGCGACGCGGCACCCTAAAGCTTGACCAACTCACGACTCTGGTTCTTGATGAGGCCGACGAGATGCTGCGCATGGGCTTTATCGACGACGTCGAGTGGATCATGGAGCAGACTCCAGAGACACGCCGGGTAGCGCTGTTCTCGGCCACCATGCCCGATGCCATACGTAAGATCGCTAAGCGTCATCTCCACGAACCGCACCAGATTACGATCAAGAACAAGGTGGCCACTGCGGACACCATTCGTCAGCGCTACTGGGTGGGCAGCGGTCCCAACAAGCTTGATGTCCTGACCCGCCTGCTTGAGGCCGAGCCCTTTGACGGCATGCTCATCTTCGTCCGCACCAAGAATTCGGCCGCCGAACTCGCCGAACGGCTTGAGGCGCGTGGCTATGCCGCGGCCGGGCTGACCGGAGATCTCGTACAGAAACAACGCGAACGCACCGTGGATCAACTCAAATCCGGACAACTGGATATCGTGGTGGCTACCGATGTCGCGGCCCGTGGTTTAGACGTGGAACGCATTACACACGTCATCAACTACGATATCCCCTACGACAGCGAGTCCTACACCCACCGTATCGGTCGCACCGGCCGTGCCGGCCGCAAGGGCGATGCCATCCTCTTCATCACGCAACGAGAGAAGCGGATGCTCGCCATGATCGAGCGGGCCACCCGGCAAAAGATTGACCTACTCGAACTGCCGTCCAACGAGGCCATAAACGACCAGCGCATAGACCGTTTCAAGCAGCGGATCACCGAGACCCTGAAACAGGAGGATCTCGCTTTATTTCGACAGATCGTCGGGGACTATGTGAGCGAACACGCCGTACCGGAGGTTGATGTTGCTGCGGCGCTCGCGCGCCTGCTCCAAGGTAATGAACCCCTGTTGCTGACCCGGCCACTGCGCCCCGAACGTTCTGAACGCCCCGAGCGCCGTGAACGGAAAGAAACCGGCAAAGAGCCATTCAAGGGTCCGAGAAGCGACCGACCGAAAAAAGCGGACAAGCCTAGACATAAATCCAGCAACCGAGCTGTCGCGGACGGGATGGAGCGCTTTCGTATAGAGGTAGGTCACGCGGACGACGTCAAACCCGCAAACATCGTCGGCGCAATCGCCAACGAGGCCGGTATCGAGGGGGCCTTCATCGGGCCTATCGATATTCACGACGACTATACGCTGGTCGACCTGCCCGAAGGCATGCCAAAGGGTGTCTTTAAGGGCTTGCAAAAGACTTGGGTGGTCGGTAAACAACTGCGGATTTCACATTTCAATGTGGACGGAAGCTCCTCAGCTCCGCCCAGGAAACCTCACGAAAAGGCAGCCCATAGCAAGCCAATGGGCGTAAAAAAACACGGCAAGAAGGCCCTTGGGCTGAAAAAGGCGCGCGTCCCAAAACGGAAGTCTACCGGCGACTAGACTACTGACTTTGGGTCGCCGAGCAGGCGTTGCAATCCCACCGGAACATTGATAGCCTTCGGAGCGCTATACCCAATAAACTCAATAACATCATGAGCAAAGGAGTGCACCATGATTCATCGAGCTGCTATGCGGGCGGGCGTCTTAGCCTGTCTTGCCTTTCCGTGCGTTTCCGTTTCCGTTTCAGCCGCCACCGTTCAAGCGGGGGATCTGATTCTAAGTGAGTTCATGGCCAACCCGACCGGGCTGAGTGATGCCCAAGGCGAGTGGCTGGAGCTCTTCAATACCACACTGTCCGACCTTGACCTGCGCGGACTAAGCTTATCCGATGACGGAAGCAATTCACACACCATCGCGTCCCCGACTCCGGTGATCATCCCTGGCGGTGGTTACGCGCTGCTCGGCCGCAGCGGAGATATCGACGGTGGCGGCCGGATCGCCGTAGACTATATATATAGCGGATTCATACTGAACAACAGCGTCGATCAGATCGTTCTATCTCAGGGGACACAGGAAGTATTGCGTCTGAACTACACCGCCTCGATGGTCACGCCGGGCCGCAGCACCGAACTTCGAGCGCTGACCAGCAGCGGCCCGAGCTATGCCTTCACACCGGTCGCCCTGTCCTATGACGGTGGAAGCAACATGGGCACACCCGGAACCACCAACAGCCAGGCGTTTTCCGCAGCCCCCGTCCCCCTGCCACCGGCGCTAAGCCTGTTTCTAGCTGCCCTGGCTGCCATGTTTGGAAGTCGGTTTATGGTTCGCTATCCGCCGCTGTCTCCTGTCGAGCCCGCGCCGGCCGGATAGCTCGGCGCCACCGGGGGCTCCGCCTATACGGAACCCCCGGTGGCAACCCTACTCGGATACGTCCAGAAAAAGCGCCGGGTCGATGCGAGCGTCGTTGAGACTCACACTCCAATGCAAATGGGGACCGGTCACGCGTCCGGTATGACCGACAGTACCGATCACTGACGCGCGGGTGACCCGTTGCCCGACCTTGACGCCGATCGTATCCAAGTGGCAATACATCGTGACAAGCCCCTCGCCGTGATCAATAAACACGGTATTGCCATTAAAAAAATAGTCACCAGTATCGGTGACCGTACCAGAGGCAGCGGCATGCACGGGGGTTCCGGTAGGCGCGGCGATATCCATGCCGCTGTGCGGCTTGCGCGGTTGCTCGTTGAAGAAACGACGAAGTCCGAAAGAGCTGCTGCGTGGTCCAGGGATCGGAGCGATGAAATCCCACTCGGGAACGGACGGCGTCCAGGTCGCGAAAGCGGCCCGAATACGCTTCGTCTCCGCAGTGATACGACGCAAATCATCCGTATTGGGATTGACCTTGCGCCGATCTTTGATCGTAATATGCTGACTACGATAGACCTTGGCCTTGACCTCGAAGGTCAGCTCGCCTTTGGAACCATCCATATAAACGACCATCAACCTTTCCATACCCGGACTGACGCTCAGCGGGATACCCACCAGAGCCACGCCCCCCCCTTCGCTCTCGACGATCGCAACCCGATGTTTGCGATACACAGCTCTGACGATATCCGATTGCCCTGGAAGCGGGATCACGGCTACCCCGCCGGGGACAAACGACGCCCTTGGCAATGCCGCGCATTGGACGGAAAACAAAAAAACACAGATAGCCAACCCATATCGATGCGCGCCACCCATAAAGAACCCTCGGTATCGCCGCGCCTGACTCATAGTGAATCCTCCTGATTATGGAGGCTATCGACCGTACAGCCCAGCCGACCATCACTGACCCGAACCTCAATCTCTTGGCCGACACCTGTATCCTCCAATTGTTTGATGATATGACCATCCGCCCCATCGCGAGCGATCGCGTACCCCCTCGCCAGCGTCGCCAAGGGACTCACTGCGTCCAACGCGCGGCACAAGCCGGCCAGCGCCTGACCACGGCGTTCGATCCGCCGAACCATAAGCTGTTTCAGTCGGTCTCGATACTGGCGACTCAAGAGTTGGGCATGTTGTATGCGCTGTGTCGGATCATGACGCAGGAAACGTGCACTGAGTTCATGGAGACTGGCCCGACGATTCTGCAACAGTACATTCATGGCCCGGCGCAGGCGTGCATCGAGCTCGTTGAGCCCCTGGGCTGCCTGTTCGAGGCGACGCCCCGGATGACGTTGTTCCAGACGTCTGCCAATCCAGTCCAGACGCTGGGCGTACTGATCCAGCTGACGCTCCATGGCACGCGTCAATTGACGATACTGGCGCTCCAGCCCGTCAAGCCACTGTAGTCCATCAGGCGTCACCCACTCGGCGGCCGCGGACGGTGTGGGGGCATGAACATCAGCCACCAGATCCGCGATCGTGATATCGATTTCGTGTCCGATCCCGGTCACGATCGGAATCGGACACGTGTGCATGACGCGGGCCAACGATTCATCATTAAAGGACCACAGGTCTTCGAGCGATCCGCCGCCGCGACTCAAGATCAGAACATCGCATTCCGCACGCCTACCCGCTAAATCCACCATACGCGCAATCTCATGGGCTGCGGCCTCGCCTTGGACCGGCACCGGGTAAAGCACGATGGGTATCGCCGGGAAACGCCGCCCGGTTACCGCCAGGACATCTCGGATCGCGGCCCCCGTAGGTGACGTAATAATCCCGATCCGGCGCGGTAAAACCGGCAAGGGTCGCTTGCGTTCGGTGTCGAAAAGCCCCTCTGCGGCAAGCCTTTTCTTGAGCGCCTCATAGGCGCGGCGCAAGGCGCCGTCGCCGGCCGGTTCCATGTCATCGACGATGAGCTGATACTCCCCTCGGGCCTCGTAAAGACCGATCCGTGCAAGGACTCGCACCTGAGTCCCATTTTCGGGCCTCAACCCGACCTGGCGATTGCGTCCCCGAAACATCGCACAGCGAACTTGAGCGCTATCGTCCTTGATACTGAAATACCAGTGCCCGGAGGCCGGACGAGCCAAATTGGAGAGTTCTCCCTCTACCCAAACAAGGGCGAAACCTGCCTCCAAACACGCCCGCACCGCGCCATTTAAGCCGGATACGGTATAGATTTCCCGAAAATCGCTTGCCTCGTCTTCGATATCCATTCTACCCATATAATTTGATCGCCCTGTATGGGGCCAAGACGTAAATAGAAAAGTACCCGCATACGTAGTTTACCGGGCCTTGGCCGAGTGGCTATAATAAGCTGTTTCCGGTAAGCAGTGACAGGATACCCGCTATGTTCATTCGGATCGCACAGGAGGCACTGACGTTTGACGACGTCCTCCTACTACCCGACCACTCCACGGTCATGCCCAGAGATGTCAGTCTACAAACTCGGCTGACTCGCGACATCACACTCAACATCCCGATCATGGCCTCGGCCATGGACACCGTCACCGAGGCGCGCCTTGCCATCGCCCTGGCCCAAGAAGGCGGTATCGGCATCGTCCACAAGAACATGTCGGTCGAGCAGCAAGCCAACGAGGTCCGTGCCGTCAAGAAGTTCGAAAGCGGCGTCATCACGGCACCGATTACGGTCAACCCGACGACCACGATCCGCGAGGTGATCAACCTGACTCGCGCCCATAATATCTCGGGCGTGCCGGTCGTCGAGGGCGAGGCCCTCGTCGGGATCGTGACCCACCGCGATCTTCGTTTCGAGACCCACTTTGACGAACCCGTCTCACGGGTCATGACACCGAAGGAACGCTTGGTCACTGTCCGAGAGGGGGCCAGCCGCGATGAAGTCCTGGTCCTACTTCATGAGCACCGCATCGAGAAGGTTCTGGTCGTCAACGATGATTTTCATCTGCGCGGCATGATCACGGTCAAGGACATCCAGAAGTCGACGGACAAGCCGAATGCCTGTAAGGATGAATATGGCCGCCTGCGCGTCGGTGCAGCGGTCGGCACGGCCGACGATGGCCGCGTCGAGGCCCTGATCGAGGCCGGTGTCGACGTCGTGATCGTCGATACGGCGCACGGTCATTCACAAAAGGTGCTTGATCAGGTCGCATGTATCAAGAAAGATTACCCGGATACCCAGGTCATCGGCGGCAATGTCGCAACGGGCGAGGCCGCCAGGGCACTGGTCGCCGCCGGCGTTGACGGCGTCAAGGTCGGCATCGGCCCAGGATCGATCTGCACGACACGCATCATCAGTGGCGTCGGTGTCCCTCAGATCACGGCAGTCTCCAATGTTGCCGCAGCCCTGGATGGAACTGATATCCCGCTGATCGCAGACGGCGGCATCCGCTACTCCGGTGACATCGCCAAGGCCATCGCCGCAGGCGCCCATTCCGTCATGATCGGCAGTATGTTCGCCGGCACCGAGGAATCGCCGGGCGAGGTCGAACTCTATCAGGGGCGCTCCTACAAGGCCTATCGCGGCATGGGTTCTCTTGGCGCGATGGCCGCAACCCACGGCTCCTCCGATCGCTATTTCCAGGAGGACAGCAGTCTGGTCGAAAAACTCGTCCCCGAAGGCATCGAGGGACGCGTTCCGTACAAAGGTAGTATGGTAGCCATCGTTCACCAGCTCATGGGCGGTCTGCGCGCGAGTATGGGCTATACAGGCAGCAACGATATCGCGACCATGCGCACGCGTCCTCGCTTTGTGCGCGTGACGGGCGCGGGTATGCGAGAGAGCCATGTCCACGACGTCACGATCACCAAAGAGTCGCCGAATTACCGGATCGATTGATCCGCCGGTACCACTGCCATTTTGACCTTCTCACCCGATCCGCTGGGAGCAGAGACTTGAGCCACGAAAACATCCACCAAGACCGGATACTGATCCTGGACTTCGGTTCTCAGTATACCCAGTTAATTGCCCGGCGCATCCGCGCTGCGGGCGTCTATTGCGAGATCTACTCCTGGGACGCCGATCCCGTGCGCATCCAGGAGTTCGGCGCGAGCGGTTTCATCCTGTCGGGGGGGCCGCAAACCGTCACCACTCACGACGAGGGTACCTGGCGCGCACCAGAGCTCGTGTTCACGTCCGGGGTCCCAGTGTTGGGTATCTGTTACGGCATGCAGACCATGGCGACCCAACTTGACGGTCAGGTCATCAACGCGAGCCAACACGAATACGGCCATGCCTTGGTCAGGGCACGCGGACACTCCAAGCTGCTTAGAGACATCGAAGACCATACGACGCCTGAAGGCTACGGCATGCTCGAGGCCTGGATGAGTCATGGCGACCGGGTCGAGGAGCTTCCTCCGGGCTTCAAATGCATCGCCAGCACCGATAACGCCCCGCTTGCCGGCATGGCCGACGAAGAACGCGGGTTCTATGCCCTGCAGTTTCACCCCGAAGTCACACACACGCTGCAGGGACATCGCATCATCGAACGCTTCGTGCATGAGATCTGCGGTTGCCAGTCACTCTGGACAGCGGGCAACATCATCGAGGACAGTATCACCCGCATTCGCGAGCAAGTAGGTAACGACGAGGTCCTACTGGGACTATCAGGGGGTGTCGACTCTTCTGTCGTTGCCGCCCTGCTGCATCGTGCCATCGGTGACCAACTGACCTGCGTATTTGTGGACAACGGACTCCTGAGACTGCATGAAGGAGACCAGGTCATGGCGGTGTTTGCCCAACACATGGGCGTGAAGGTCATCCGTGCCGATGCCGGAGTACGTTTCCTTGGGGCCCTCACTGGCGTAAGCGACCCTGAGGCCAAACGCAAGGTCATCGGAGGTATCTTCATTGAGGTATTTGAGGAGGAAGCCGCCAAACTCAAGGATGCCCGTTGGCTGGCACAAGGCACGATCTACCCCGATGTCATCGAATCCGCCGGGTCCAGTACCGGAAAGGCCCAGGTCATCAAGTCCCATCACAATGTCGGCGGCCTGCCCGAGCACATGAAATTGAAACTGCTCGAGCCCCTGCGCGAGCTATTCAAGGACGAGGTGCGTGCAATAGGTGTCGAACTCGGACTGCCACACGATATGGTCTATCGGCACCCGTTTCCCGGCCCTGGTCTCGGCGTCCGCATCCTGGGTGAGGTACAGTCCTCCTATGCCGACACCCTGCGTCTCGCCGATGCGATTTTCATTGAGGAGTTACGCGCCGAAGAGCTATACGATTCCGTCAGCCAAGCCTTCGCGGTCTTCCTGCCTGTGCGGTCGGTGGGCGTCACTGGGGACCAACGTCGCTATGAACACGTCATTGCCCTACGCGCCGTCGAGACCATCGATTTCATGACTGCACGCTGGGCACACTTGCCCTACGCCATGCTGGAGCGGACCTCCAACCGCATCATCAACGAGGTCGCAGGCGTATCCAGAGTCGTATACGACATATCCGGGAAGCCGCCCGCAACCATCGAATGGGAATGATGTAGCGCCCAGCCGCGCCAGTGACTCAACCTGTTGTCTCCCCGGACGATCTCGCCTTCATGGAGCACGCGATGGCGATGGCTCGACAGGCCGAGATCGCTGGTGAGGTCCCGGTTGGCGCTGTCCTGGTCAAAGACGGCGAGGTCATCGCCACGGGCGGTAACCGCCCGATATCCACTCACGACCCCAGTGCCCACGCCGAGATAGTGGCCTTGCGAACGGCCGCTGAACGTCTCGGCAACTACCGGCTGACGGGCACCACGCTCTACGTCACGCTTGAACCCTGTGTCATGTGCGCGGGGGCGATCATTCATGCCCGCGTGCAACGACTCATCTATGCCGCGACGGACCCCAAGGCGGGTGCAGCTGGATCGGTATTCGATATCTTCTCCTCGCCTCAGGTCAATCACCGTGTGGAGGTGCTCAACGGGCCGCTGGCCGAAGAAAGCTGCGCCCTGCTACAGTCATTCTTCAGGACACGGCGCACGGCGCGCAGCTGATCTGGAACTCTTTGGAAGTATCGTGATCCACACCCCGGAGACATTGGGGATGTCCTGATCGAGGCGCGTGAGCGCTGATCCCTCTGGATTCTACCCCGCTTGAACCGAAATGATGACGGCACCATTGAGGGACGCTTCCCATACAAACCGAACAGCAATCTATTCTATGTCGCGTTTGCGGATATCGGCCATCTGTCCGATCGAGGAAATAATGCCCTAGGGCGTTCGCTCATCACCGGATTTGGTGGCGGAATCCGATGGACGCTACGCTGGCTGGTACGAGGCACAACTGCGCATCGATCTCCGCCTACGGTGAGGCCACCCACAATCTGCGCCGCTATCTGGGTACCGGACAGGCCTTCTGAATCAGTGGGCGATGCCCTGTGCTCAACGTTTAGATATGCAAGAGCCCCGGCTCGACACGCCATTTGCCGCTCGGACCCAAGTCTCTGCAATGCGTATGCAACAGCTCGCAAAAACTCGATCTGGGGATCTCCTCAGCGCCAAGGCTCACGAGATGGTCAGTATGCACCTGGCAATCAATGACGGTATAACCCCAGGCCTGCAAGTGCCGACAAAGCGCGAATAAGGCGATCTTGGAGACATCGCGTTCACGATGAAACATGGATTCACCGAAAAAAACCTTGCCGATTGAAATACCGTATAGCCCGCCAACGAGTTGACCATCGCCATTGAAAACCTCTACCGAATGCGCCCACCCCTGGCGATGCATCTCATCGTAGGCCTCAAGCATCAAAGGATTGATCCAGGTCCCATCCTGGTTTTCTCTCTGCTCGGCACAAGCTCGCATCACCGCTCCGAACTTATCGTCGAATAAAATTAAATATCCTTTATTTTTTAGATTCTTACGAAGGCTTTTTGAAATTCGAAGACGGTTTGGGAACAATACAAGACGAGGATCGGGGGACCACCAAAGTATCGGTTGACCTTCGTTGAACCACGGGAATATACCTTGGGAATAGGCGGCAATCAGGGTATCTGAAGAAAGGTCACCGCCAATTGCGAGCAGCCCGTCCGGACGGGCCACATCCGGCGGCGGGAACTGCGAGATCATTGCGCTAATCCGGCTATTTCATTGAAACGATCACAGCGCCGACTTCGTAGTTGGATGACTCGTCCGAAATCGGGGCCGGCTCATCTCTGGAGTTGATCCTGACGACCTCGACCACTGCATCAAGCGCGGGAATAGAAGGATTCCCGGGCCTAACCTGGATTTCGAGTAGGGAACCCACGGATAATTCTTGATCAGAAAGGAACAACATACCGTTCCCACTGATGTTTCTGGCTCGCCCCTGCAAAGCTTGCCCCTGATCTACGTGACGGTAATCGATTTCGCAATCGACCGCCATGCGAGGATAACGCCGGCTCTCATTGCTACTCGCAGTACTTGGCATGGTCAACTCCTCCCTAAAGCATTACATCAAACCCCGGCGGCCCTTCAATGGCCAAGGCACAAGTGATTACTATTGGTCGAGAAAACGCTCAGCATCCAGTGCGGCCATACAACCCGAACCGGCTGACGTAACGGCCTGACGATACACGGAGTCAGCAACGTCACCTGCAGCGAATACACCGGGTAGACTGCACGCCGTTGCATTACCATCTATTCCACTCTTTACGACTAAATATCCACTACGCATCTCGAGCTGCCCGTCAAATAAACTGGTATTGGGATGATGCCCGATAGCGATAAAAACACCATCCAGGCCCAGCTCATCCGCAGAACCATCTTTGACATTCCGAATACGCATGCCGGTCACGCCACTCTCATCGCCAAGGACCTCGTCAAGCACCGAGTCCCAGCGAATGGATATCTTGCCATCCTCGACACGGCCCATGAGACGATCAACGAGGATTTTCTCGGCACGAAACTGGTCACGCCGGTGAACCACAGTGACATGTTCCGCAATGTTGGCAAGATATAAGGCCTCCTCTACCGCCGTATTTCCACCGCCAATCACCGCCACCTTGCGGTTTCGATAGAAAAAACCGTCACAGGTCGCACAGGCGGATACACCTTTACCCATGAAGGCCTCCTCGGAAGCCAGCCCCAGGTATCTGGCCGACGCGCCCGTGGCAATGATAAGGGCGTCACATGTATAGCGGCCGTTATCGCCCATCAATGAAAATGGCGACTGTTTCAGATCGACCTGGTTGATGTGGTCAAAGATGACCTCGGTATCAAAACGCTCAGCATGCTTCTGCAAACGAACCATCAGATCAGGACCCTGCACACCGTCGGGATCACCCGGCCAATTGTCCACGTCCGTCGTTGTTGTGAGCTGTCCGCCCTGCTGCAAACCAGTAATCAGCACTGGATTCAGATTAGCGCGCGCGGCATAGACCGCCGCCGAATAACCGGCTGGCCCGGAACCCAGAATCAACAAACGACAGTGCTTGTCAGCACCTTGGCTCATGAACACACTCCTTACAATTATCGAAAGAAAGGCAAATGACTATGCGATTTGGAAAACGAGCGCCCTGGTAAACACACCAACAGCGACATATCCGCGATTCAGTTTCGCGGCCCAAGGCTAATTATTGGCATTGTAACACAGCTTAATCAGTTTAATTCCATCCTGAAAAAACCGGACGAAACTGAATCAATAAAATGAGATACATATCACTATCAATTGATATATATGAATATTTAAGAAAGCACAAATATCTATAATTAAAACATATGACCACCTTGCCCACTCAAATATAAGCTACGTTCCCAAGCTGCATACCCGCCGTATGTATGCGATAATCGCTCCGCAACAGGCCCCTCCGACCCCCTCATCAAGCTTAAAGCAGTGATATCAAATTGGCACAGGCGAAACGCAAAAAACAACCGGTTCAAACCCCGAATCCCGCTCTAAATACCCTTCACTTGCCCCTGGCGCGTGGCCCGCGAGAGGCGATAATGTTGCTGCTAGGCGCATTGGCGATCTATCTGGCCATCGCGCTCCTAAGCTATCATGCCAGCGATCCGGGTTGGTCTTACAGCGGCCATGAAACCACCATCGCCAATGCCGGCGGTAGAGTTGGCGCTTGGTTTGCCTCGGTCTCCCTGCTGCTCTTCGGCTATCTGGCCTATAGCGTCCCCTTTATCGTAGGTTTTTTAACCTGGTATTTCTATCAAGAAAAGCGGGTAAAGGCCGTACACTCCCGCGCCCATCTGATACTGCGGGGTCTCGGTTTCGCGCTGTTTCTCCTATCCGGCACAGGGCTCGCTGCGCTTCATTTCAACACCGCCCCGGATGCGCTTCCCGCCAGCACGGGCGGGGTCCTCGGCGAACTTGTATCGCAAGGACTGGTGGCACCCTTCAGCTTCATAGGCGCAACACTGTTTCTAATCGCCCTATTTCTGACTGGAATCACTCTGCTGACAGACTTCTCCTGGCTCTGGCTCATGGACTACGTTGGCAAGCAAACACTGCAGTTCTTTGATTTTCTGGCGACTCAGGGCTCAGAACTTCGGGAACGCATGGCCGCCAAGAGGGTCCAAAAGCGCCGGCTGACTATGGTCAAACAAGTACAGGAAAAGAAGAAGGCGCAGCCCAAGCCGCGCATAGAACCCGTGGTCAAACCGATTGAGATAGGGAAACGCGTCGATGAAGAGCGTCAGATCACGTTGTTTAAGTCGTCCTCTGATCAGCCCTTGCCGTCGCTCAGCCTCCTCGATTTACCCCAGGACAGCCCCGAGACGGTCTCGCCGGCGACGCTTGAGGCCGTGTCGCGGCAGGTCGAACTCAAACTCATGGATTTCGGTGTAGAGGCTCAGGTAGTCGCGGTACACCCAGGCCCCGTCATCACCCGCTTTGAGCTGCAGCCGGCCGCCGGCGTCAAGGTGAGCCGGATCACCAATCTTGCCAAAGACCTCGCGCGCGCGCTATCCGCCATAAGCGTGCGCATCGTCGAGGTCATTCCCGGCAAATCGGTCATTGGGCTGGAGATCCCGAATCAGACGCGGGAAATTGTCCGTCTACGTGAGATCCTGCAGTCCAAGGCCTACGAAGACGCCGCCCGGAACCACTCCCTGGCGCTGTCGCTCGGTAAGGACGTTGCCGGCCACGCCATGGTCGTCAATCTGTCTCGCATGCCCCATTTATTGATAGCGGGTACCACGGGGTCGGGTAAGTCGGTCGGCGTCAACGCCATGATCCTGAGCCTGCTCTACAACCTCCTGCCCAAGGACCTGCGTCTGATCATGATCGACCCAAAAATGCTGGAGTTGTCGATCTATGAGGGTATCCCGCACCTGCTTGCGCCGGTGGTTACCGACATGAAGGAGGCGGCCAACGCGTTACGCTGGTGTGTCGCCGAGATGGAACGTCGCTACGCCCTGATGGCTGCTCTGGGCGTACGTAATCTCGCCAACTACAACCGCAAGGTCAGTGAGGCCATTGCCAAGGGAGAGCCGCTGCGGGACCCGCTTAGGCCGGCGGCAGAGGGCGAGGAGCCCATAACCCTCGATACCCTGCCTTTCATCGTCGTTGTCATCGATGAGCTGGCCGACATGATGATGATCGTCGGCAAAAAGGTCGAGCAGCTTATTGCCCGACTCGCGCAAAAGGCTCGTGCATCCGGCATTCACCTGATTCTCGCCACGCAACGACCCTCGGTTGACGTCATCACGGGCCTGATCAAGGCCAACATCCCAACGCGAATCGCGTTTCAGGTCTCGTCTAGAATCGACTCGAGGACCATCCTCGATCAAATGGGCGCCGAACAGTTGCTGGGTCATGGAGATATGCTCTATCTGCCGCCGGGGACCAGTGTCCCGACACGTATCCATGGCGCCTTCGTAGACGACAACGAGGTCCATCGAGTGGTCGAATTCCTACGTCAAAACAGCGGGGAACCCAACTATGTTGAGGAAATTCTTCAAGGGCCGCAGGAGGATGACGCTTCCGGCGGCGGCACCGGCCTGCCGGGAGAGGCTGGCGCCGAGGCGGATCCACTCTACGATCAGGCCGTGCGTATCGTTACGGAGACCCGTCGAGCCTCGATCTCCGGGGTTCAACGGCGTCTCAAAATCGGCTACAACCGCGCCGCACGCATGGTTGAGGATATGGAACGGGCAGGTGTTGTCGGCCCACTCGAGTCCAACGGGAGCCGGGAAGTCCTGGCCCCGCCTCCCCCCAAAGATTGAGGATCACACAATGTTCGGGTCAAGATCGCTTCACTTCCCTGTGTACCTGGCCGTGCTGTTTGCAATACTACTGTTCACTGCCCCGAAACTTGCGATGGCCGATGAAATCGCGCCCTTAAAGACATTCTTCGCCGAACTTAGGGACCTGAGCGGAACATTCGTGCAACGATCGGAAGATGGAGGCGGACTCACGCGTGGTGACCGGCAAGGACACTTCCTGCTCCAGAGACCGGGACGGTTTAGATGGAACTATGACGAACCTGAACGCCAGATCATCATCGCCGACGGTGACCGGTTGATGATCTACGATCAAGACCTGGAGCAGCTGACCATCAAGGCGCTGGATCCCGCAACGGCAAACAGCCCGGCGGGTCTGTTGATCACCCACGAGGCCGTCGACAAGCTTTTCGACATCAAGCGGCTACCCACAGATGACAATGACATCGAGTGGTTTGAACTGACGCCAAAAAATGGAAGCAGCGGCTTCCGTTTCACCCGCATCGGTCTTTCCAAAGGGCGGCTCCGGGCTATGGTCATCGAAGACGAATTCAGTCAGCGCACTCGCTTTTTGTTCAGCCAGCTCGATCTCCATCCTGTAATCCCGGAGGATGCATTCAACATCAAGCCGCCTCCGGGGACCGATATCATGGATGAGACTCAAGGCATGAATCAGTAGCAACCTGATGAACGAGGCGCCGACGAAACAGCAGTCCTATCGACCACTTGCAGACCGGCTGCGTCCGTCTCGCCTTGAGGACGTCGTGGGACAGGCGCATATCCTGAGTCCCGGACGCCCGCTCACTGAGGCCATTAGGCAGGGTCACCTGCATTCGATGGTCTTCTGGGGCACCCCCGGCACAGGCAAGACCACCCTGGCACGCCTGATTGCAAGCTATGCAGACGCCCATTTTATCGCCTTATCGGCCGTTATGAGCGGCGTCAAGGACATCCGCGCCGCTGTCGATGAGGCCCGCAGCGTTCAGGCCTCCGCAGGCCGTCAGTCCATCCTGTTCGTGGACGAGGTACATCGATTCAACAAATCGCAGCAGGATGCCCTACTCCCGCATATCGAGGACGGCACCTGTATCTTCGTGGGCGCGACAACGGAGAATCCGTCATTCGAGCTTAATAACGCCCTGCTCTCCCGCGCTCGCGTCTATACCCTCAAACCGATCTCCGATCAGGACCTGGACCGGCTCCTGACGCGTGCCCTAAGTGATGTGAAACAGGGCCTGGGCGCGCGTTACTTGAGCTTCAACGACACGGCTCGGGAACGTTTGATTCAAGCGGCCGACGGCGACGCCCGCCGCTTGCTCAACCTACTTGAGATCGTTTCCGATATGACCGGGGATCAGGAACAACCGGTTGTCGATGAGCTATTAATCAAGGACCTGCTCAGTACCAACCTACGCCGTTTCGACAAGGGTGGCGAGGCCTTCTATGATCAAATCTCCGCCCTCCACAAGTCGGTCAGGGGTTCCGCCCCCGATGCCGCGCTCTATTGGCTGGCGCGCATGCTCGACGGAGGCTGTGACCCGGTCTATATCGCCCGTCGGGTCGTGCGTATGGCCTCTGAAGACATCGGGAACGCAGACCCCCGCGCTCTGACGCTTGCACTCGAGGCCTGGGACGTCGTCACCCGTCTGGGCGCCCCGGAAGGAGAACTCGCCTTGGCCCAGGCGGTGGTCTACCTCTCCTGTGCTGCTAAGAGTAACGCGGTCTATACAGCCTTCAAGACCGCTCAGAAGGACGTCAGGGAGACCGGTTCGCTGGAAGTACCTTTGCATCTACGCAATGCCCCGACTAAACTCATGAAGGAACTGGGCTATGGTCACCGCTATCGCTACGCCCACGATGAGCCAGAGGCCTACGCGGCCGGGGAACAATATCTCCCCGATCGACTCAAAGACAGGCGCTACTATATGCCGGTCAATCGGGGACTGGAGATCCGCATTGCCGAGAAACTTGACCATTTACGTGAACTGGACCAAGCCCGTACCAAGGCCGACCCGGCAGTCTAATTCCTTGACGAGCCGTTCCATTCAAGCATGAAACAGCTACTTGCAATCGCACTGGGTGGCGCCGCCGGGGCCGTCCTTAGATTTGAGGTCTCGACCAGAATCTATCGCATCCTCGGACAATCGTTTCCTTACGGCACCCTGGCGGTAAACAGTCTGGGTTCGCTCTGCATGGGATTTCTGTACGTATTCCTTCTGGAGCGCATCGCGGCGGCGCCTGAGACTCGGGCCTTGCTGTTGGTTGGTCTGTTGGGCGCATTCACAACGTTTTCAACCTTCTCGCTGGAGACACTTAACCTCATCGAACAGGGAGAACAACTCAAGGCTGTACTCAACGTGCTGCTCAGCGTGGTGCTCTGTATCGGCAGCGCCTGGTTGGGCCTGATTTTAGGGAGACAGATATGAAAATGGCATCCATCACGATGGTCCGGATCTACCTGACCGAAGGCGAATCCAAATTGCAGGCGCTGATCAGACGTCTGCATGACTGGGAACATGTCCGCGGAGTCACGGTCTTCCGCGGCATCTCGGGGTTTGGCAAGTCCGGCGTGCTGCATTCCGCCACGCTGGTCGATATGTCGCTCGATTTACCCGTAGTCATCGAGTTCTTCGACAACCCAGAACGCATTGAGGTCATACTCAGCCACCTCACTGAAATGCTCGAACCCAGCCACATCGTTTCCTGGCCGGCGAATATCATGGTAGAGGAAGAGAATTGACGAAATCCGTCGCTGGTGGTCCATGCGGAAAATCATGTAACTGTTCGCTTCATGATAAGGCACAGCTCCGCGTTGGAAAAACTCGAAATGGAACCACCATTCCTGTGTTTAGCCGCCTTGATCTGAACCTTCTCACTGTCACAGAACTTCTCGCATGGACCACTAGCCGAGAGACAAACTAACCCGACTGGCTCAAAAAATATGTATTCGGGTCCGATACAGAGGCTATGAACCTTTGTAAAAGGCCCGACCCATGGTAAGTGTACCGTTCTATCTCGTTGTCCTCATCGAGTTGCTGATACTTGAGAGTCTCGCAATCGGAGGATTTTTTGTCTTCCGCTGGTGGCTGGAGAGACAGGACCAAACGGTGCTCGAGGCGCTATTGACGGCCACGGAGACCTCGGCGTCCGCACGTAATCAAGGACTCAAGGCCATGCTGCCTGAGGCCGCATCGGAGCTGAACGAAAAGGCCGAGTCTCTGGCAGACGCCGAAATACTTTTCCAAAAACGTATCTTGGCGGCATTTCGCAATCGCCGCCTGCTATCGCTCGGACGTCTGCCCGTATGGACGGAGGAGCTGCTGGTTCCCTACCAGTCACTGATCGAGGCTGTCCAGAGTAGTGTGGCGGCTGCCACGCGAGAACATCAGCAAGGGATCGAGCGTGAGGTTGAAGATATCAAGGCCGAACTGACCCAATCCCATGAAGAGCTTGAGCAGAGCCGAAAACAAAACGAGTCCGTAGAACAGGCATTGAGTTCGACTCAAACCGACCTCGCAGAAAAAACGGCCAAGATCGAAAGCCTTGAGCGGGAATATGTATCAGCCTTCCATACCCCACTCAGTGGTCCTCCACAACAGGAAGAACAAGCCCCTGCGGGAGAAGTAGCGACGGCAACCCATGCGCCTCCAGCAACTCAAGCAACAACGCCGTCGTCGCCTCAAGAAGAGGCATCCATCATTATCGATAATGATGAGGTCGACGAAAGCGCCCCAATCGCACCACAAAACGATGGTCAGCTCTCCCCACACAACGAAAACCCCGTGGAAGATGATGTGCAAGAAACAGGGGTGGACGCCTCCACCACCGAGGAGACACCCAGCTCGGAGTCTGAAGAACATCTAATATTGGATGAGCAAGAAAGGGACAGTTCCAGCGTAGATCAGGATTGGGGGTCGGCGCTTGCCGAACAGACTGCGAGCAACGACGTAGAAAAGGTCGTGGAGTCCCCGATCACGGAGGCTGAAGGCACAGAACCGGAAGCAGACCTGGATTGGGGGTCGGCGCTTGCCGAACAGGCCGCGAGCGGCGACGTAGAAAAGGTCGTGGAGTCCCCGATCACGGAGGCTGAAGGCACAGAACCGGAAGAAGACCTGGGTTGGGGGTCGGCACTTGCCGAACAGGCCGCGAGCGGCGACGTGGAAAAGGTCGTGGAGTCCCCGATCACGGAGGCTGAAGGCACAGAAACGGAAGAAGACCTGGATTGGGGTTCGGCCCTCACCGAACAGGCTGCTGCCAACGACGCAGACCCCGTAGCCGACGCTCCGATCAAGGAAACGGGATAGCCTCTTGACGGCAAAGGGGGCAGATTTGAAGGGTGTTTACCTGCCAAGTAGCCACATATGATCAATTCGTTTCAAACGGGATACCTGCTGCCTTGTTGTTAGTATGCCGTCAAAACCAAGCCCATAGAGAGAAGGCAAGGAAAATACAGGGAACTCACCGACCTTAGCTTCATGGCGGATTTGTTGAAATAAAGTGTTATTTGCATTTATCAGATCTGCCCACTTTCTGAAAAGTGGCGTACTAACGACTAAAATTCGCGGAGTGATTTGTGTAGGAAAATTTACACTAAGGCCCGTGGCCCTTTTTTTGTTTTGTTTAAGCCTATGATTTTACTGAATAGAATAAACTTGGCGCAATGTTTGCCTGTCTGTGGGTGCGGTGAGCGATAGTGCCCAGACCCAAGTCGGGCATCGAAATACCGAGAAGTTTCGGTCCCGTTACAAAATTGTTTGAGATAGCACATAGTCAGTGTTGATGAAGAGCAAAGGAGCTTCGATCATGAATATCAAGTTGATGAGTAAGAAACTAACGATGGTGGCTTCTGCCGCATGTCTGATGGCTGGTATCTCTGTCGCTCAGGCCAGCCCTGTTACGGTCGTTATGACGGACGGGACCACGACGGTGACCTGTGCCGATGGCGCCGCATGTGATACGTTGGCGGCCTCAGGCGTTGTTTCAACGAGCGCGTCCATTGGCGGCTTGCTTGTGTCAGCGACAACCGGGATTTCGTATCCTGCATTGGGGACCCCCGGGGCTGCAAGGTTGCATATGGATAATATTTCCATAGGCGGTGCAGGTTCCGTAACCGTTGCTGCCTTCGATACGGATTACACGGGCCCGCTCTCCGCTGGCGTGTTTAATGGCGGATTTCAGGCCGGTGGTGTCGCTGGTGGTACTATTGACATCGCTTATTACCTTGATCCAACTAACGCCGGATCGGTTGGCGGAATAGGCTCCGTGCTCTTGGGTACGCAGTCATTTGGTCCCGGTGCTTTTTCAGGGCATGGTGGCCTGGACGTAGCGGGGTTGAGCTCGCCTTTCTCCCTCGCCATTGCTGCGACCATTACTCATAGCGGTAATACAGCCACCAGCTTCAATGCTGAGATCCCTGAGCCTTCGGTCCTGGCCCTGGCCGGGTTGGGTATGGCCGGCTTCGGTCTGATTGGAGTGGGTCGCCGTCGCGCAAGCAATGCTATTGCTGCCTGACTCCGGATTATCTGGACGGGTAGTGGGAGGCGTTTACTGCTGAATAGAACAAACTGGGTTCCGGACAGTGAGTAGCCCCTCTATCAAGAAATCCCCGCTAAATAGCGGGGATTTTTTTCGTGTGAGCATTGTCCTAGCAATGGAATGATTCAAGTTCTTCATTAACCGCCCTAGCAAT
>Ga0316204_10001188_pt1 | contig 75681 bp, 80 predicted proteins | sample 6monrhotite_MG_2_FD_205661 | JGI IMG/M metagenome (GOLD analysis project Ga0316204, IMG submission 205661) | Microbial mat bacterial communities from mineral coupon in-situ incubated in ocean water Damariscotta River, Maine, United States -... | ecosystem: Environmental > Aquatic > Marine >...
GTTCTTGAGCCAGAACGGTACCAGGCAGAGCAAAACTGAATGTGGAGAGGGCGATAGAAAAAGATAAAATCAGTGTACGGAACATTTCGTGGACTCCTTTAATTAATTATTCGAGAAACGCTTTATTCTAAAAACAGGGGTGCATACCAGGGAAAGGCAATCATCATGGTTACCACAGCGGTGATCAGCCAAAACAGGATGCGTTGTTTGCGCAGGTTGCCAGGCTGGGCGCAAGGTGTATCGACAGCGCAGTTTTGCGGAACGAGATAGAGCTTGCGAAAGGCCAAGCCCAAAAACAGCAGGGTGATGCCGATGAAGATGGGACGGTACGGCTCCATCGCAGTGAGGTTGCCGATCCAGCTGCCGCTGATGCCCAGCATCAACAATAGCAGTGGCCCGATACAACAGGCCGACGCGGTGATACCGGCGATCACCCCAGCAATTAACGTTCCTTTGGATAGCGTTTTTTCCCCGGTTTGTTCAGAGTTTGGCATGCAGTATTCCTTGCAGTGTGTGTATTGTCAGAAAGTTTAAATGCTGTACCGTAGTACAGAGTCAAGCTTTCTTCTGTCGGTTTTTTAAAAGACGCATTGTCGAGAAGACAAAAAGCAGGAACAGGATAGAAAAGAGGCCCAGAGCGATGGAACGGTTTTCCAGTAATAGCGTTCCCGCAGCGGTGCCTGATAGCAACATAATGTAGATGGGAACGTGGCAGGGGCAGGTCAGCAGCGCAAACAGACCGGTTACATATCCGGTAATTTGACGCTTATCTGCTTTGCCTGTTTGTTCTTCCGTCACAACCGCACTTCCGAAGGGTAACCTGCAGCGGTGGTGGCCTGTGTCAGGGCAGGAATTTTGGTTTTGCTCGGATCGAAATAGACGGTGGCGGTGCGTGTCCTTAGATCGACGGTCGCCTTATAGACGCCATCGACCTGCCGCAACGCCCGGCGTACCGTGGGGCCGCAAGTGGAGCAAGTCATATTGCTGACCGCGAGACTCACTTTTTGTGCCGATTCGGGCACAACGATTTGCGCCTGATTATTTGCTTCGCCGCAAGCGGTGAGCAGTAGAAAGGAGGCGATTAACAGTAAGGTGCGCATGGTGTTTCCCTCAGAATAGTTCATATGAGGGGAAGTCTAACAGCCGGACCACGATACGGAGTCAAGCCCGACGTATCAGACGGCTCTTGGCCCCCAGAGGATAATGGCAGCCCCAAGCAGACAGATCGCAGCGCCGGTGAGATCCCAACGGTCGGCTCGCACCCCCTCAACCGCCCATAACCACAACAGGGACGAGGCGATATAAACACCACCGTAGGCGGCATAGGCCCGCCCGGCAAAGTCGGCATCAACACGGGTGAGCAGATAGGCGAACACCGCAAGTGCCAGCACGAGCCAGAAAATCGATTTTCCGAGCCGCAGCCAGGCCCAGAATGCGAAGCAACCAGCGATTTCTGCCAACGCAGCCCCAAGATATAAAAATAGCGTCGTCATCGAGTTTTCCTATTTATTGCTTGAGGACTTGGCGGCGTTCTCGGTGAGCGATTGCACCATTGGGCAGCTTCCGCTTTCATCGCCTGCATTGCATTCGGTAATGAGCTTTTTCAGCGTTTTACGCATGGATTGCAGGTCTTTGATCTGTGCTTCTATCTGGATCAGCTTGGCCTCGGCCTGCTCGCGTACGTCATCGCAGTGACTGTCACCTAAGCCCAGCAGGTTGGCGATATCCATTAAGCTGAAACCTAGTTTCTGGGCGCGCTTGATGAAACGGATTCTGTCCACCGTTTCAGATGGATAGACCCGAAAACCTTCGAACGGTTTGACCGGTTCGTGGATTAAACCCACACGTTGGTAATAGCGTACGGTTTCGACGTTGACCATGGCGGCTTTGGCCAAACGGCCTATGGTAAGCGGTGATTTAGACATAAAAATGGTCTCCCGGCAAAGTGTTGGGCTGATTTTAGTGCGTATACGGGTTAGGCGCGAGGCTTCATGCGTGTCGATAACCCTTCTTCGACTTTTTTCCAGCATGGGTCTGAACTGATAGTTTCAATACGGCTATCCTTCGCGGCGAGCGTTTCGATGATTGATAACAACTTTTCGGTTCGATTGAAAATAAACTAACCCCGATCTGTGTTGAATATCCCCTTTAACCGTTCTGGGGAATAGCCGCTCAGATGGCGGCTCAAAAGCGGATAATTAAATAGAGTGCGTGGCGAGTAGATTTTTCCCCATGCCTGAAATTGACTCTCGTGAATGGGAAGAGCAACAGTCTCGCGGCCGGACGTGTCCTCCAACGTGTGAGCGCTGACTGCGGGGACGTTGTAAAAGAGTGCTTTTTGCCGCGGGTTTCTGGGGCTGTCCAGCCAGGGCAGTGCCATTCGGCCTTGAACCATTTGCGCAACAACCGATTTGCGTGGGTCATAGTCTGCCGCCCATTCACAAAATAATTGGCTGGATGCCTCATCCGCTAGATCCATCTTATTTGCGACCAGCACATCTGCCAGTGCTATTTGGTCAATAAAGGTTTCATTGCCAAGATAGCGTGGATCGTGGAGCTTACGCGGATCGACCAGGCAGATACTTGCCTTAAGTTTCAGTACCTGCCGAAAGGGATCACTGTTCAAACGTTGAAGCAATGACAAGACTTTTGAAGGTGTTTCAGAAAGAGGGGCATCCCATTGACGCGGACATCCTGGCGGGCTTGTCTCCTTATCGTACCGACCACATCAACCGATTCGGGGACTATACGTTAAATTCGAGCAGAGAAATTCGCCCAATGGACTACAAAATCTGAATAATTTGATTAATATCATTAAGATACCATTAAATTCTGAGGGTTTCGTTAGAATCCAGGCCGACCCTCTATATGCTGTATTCAACCAGCGGGTTCTATCCAATCCACGGAAAATCTGTTGCATCGAGAGTGGCGCAGTCACCGTTGAGCGTCAGCTAGGCGAAGTATTATTTCGTATCTGACCGATTGCCCATGTCCAGAGAAATCACTACAAGGTAACCATTAATTAAGCGGTCTGCAGAATTAGAGTAGGGGTTTATTGACTTGAGAGGAAAAAACGGGGCGCTAAAGCGCCCCGCAGATTATACCGGAAGAGAGAAAAATCTAGACCTGGGAGTTCAATTCGATCTTAACCGCCACGTCCGGGTTCGACGTATACTTCACGGTTACCATGATACTGCTCCCTATGAGGTCGACCAGATCGAACGTCGGATTACCCGGTAACAAATTGTCTTTGTCATCAAAGATTACCTGTCCCGGTTTCACATCTACACTGAGACTATTATCGAGCGTCAGCGTATAGGTCGCGTTGAAGTCGTAGTTGCTAGCTGTCAGATCGGTTGTCGAACCCTTCACGATAATTGAAGCTACTGTGCCTGACGTCTTAACCACTGACGCCGTGGCTTCCTGATCAATCTTGATCGAGCCGGCTGACAGATCACCGTTTGAGTAGCTGCCTTCAACTTCGACTTGTGTACCTGCGACGAGCGACGCGGTATCGATACTGGCAGAACCGACAATGACTACCTGACCTCCGTCAATTGTGAAGGAGTCTGACTGTGCATCATATGCGCTCGTAATCTGGCCCTCGATTTCCGCTTCGGCACCATCGGATTCACTGCATCCTTCAACGGTATTGTCATCCAGAGAGATCTCAGATGCCGTAACAGTCCACGGATCACCTGAGCCTACTGGCGGCGTCAGGTCCGCATTCAACTTCGCCTCTACAAAATTTCCGGCCTGTACTGACGTGCCAGCCGCAATGGTCATTTTCAAATGACCCATCGTAACCGTATCGTTAACACCACCAGAAACACTTGCGGTTACAGCATCGACGGCCCCCTTCACCTCGATCTCATCTTCAACTGCCTTGGCCTGAATCTTGGTTGCATCGATACCGCCAGAGGCATTCGGCGCACCGTGGATTTCAACCGCAGTGCCAGGGCTGCCAGCGGTCGTCGCAACGAGATCGCAAACTGTCGCACCTGTCACATTAGACTCGAATACCAGAGTATCCGTATAGTTCACCGTACGACCCATTACCTCCAGGCTACCACCCGCAGCAGCGTCGCAAGCTCCGAGTGTGGCCGTTGCGGCAATGGTGACAAAGCCTTCCAATTCATCCTTTGACAGAATTTTGTCTGCAACCAGATTTCCGTTCGAATCCGTTGACGTACAAATCTTCACGTTATCACCAACGTTCAGTTTGCTGGTATCACCGGGCGCGCCCAGGGTACCGTCCTTGTCCACGATGGTCGATGGATTATCCAAGATATGTTTGCCACCAACATGGATGCTGCCAAAACCGGTTATCGTACCCGATACCAGTTTATTGTTGGAGGCTGTACCTCCGCTACCACCACCGCATGCGGCCAACACTGCGGAACTTACCGCAACTGCCAGCAAAGTGCGGGGAAAATACGACTTCGAAAAAGCATTCGCTATACGCATAAAAAAACTCCTTTTCCTGATTTTCATTGGGTATCGGTAAATAATCGATGGTATATCGGTCTCTCGATGGAATACTTGAAGCTAAATTTGTTGCCGTGCGAAATATCAACCACATACAAACAGTGTTCGAATGCTACTCAAGGTGGGGTGACGTCGCCTGTCCCCGAATAGATAGTAGGCGCCTTATCTCAATATTTTGGCTACTCAAAAATATAACGATTTTTACCATAAAACAGTTTCATCTTCGCCACGATTTCCGAAAATTTGGGGTATCTAGGGCATTGAGGGAAGGCTTACTTGTGGCAATGACAGGGGATTAACTGCATTAGAAGCAGCTAAGAATTCTGAATAAATATTTATATATTACAAGTTGTTATATGGGTTTATGAAGCTTTTCCCCGCTGTATGACCAAATGTCTCTATAGGTATAGCGACAGAAGTCTTCACGAGTCAAGAACAACGGATTCGCCTGGTACGGGAAGGTTTCGGGAACGATTGTAAAACGTGCGATCAACGTGTTAGGCAACCGTGATCTGTTTGCAGGAATTCTTGAGACGACTCGGAGTAATCTCAATCGTTATTACCAGCTCAAGAAGATGACTTGGGCTGACAGGGAATATCTGTGGGACACGATATGCCTGTACGGTCAGGCTATTCTGGTGTTTGGCAACCTCGTAGAGGTCCAGGAGTGGGTTCATGCTATCTATCAGGAAAGCAGCCAGGCCGTACGGTTCAGTCTGGGGCTCTAATTTAACATAATATACATTATACGAACTATATTATTGCGCTATTTATTCCAACGTTAACGACTTGTACCGTAATGTACGATAGCCGATGCAATGGCATCCAACGCCAGGCAATGATCCACCGCCCCCTGTTTCACGGCTTCCTTGGGCATGCCATACACTACGCAGGTTTCTTCGTTCTGGGCAATTGTCTCCGCCCCGATATCATGCATCTCCTTCATGCCGCGAGCGCCATCATCACCCATACCGGTCATGATGATACCCAGGGCGTTTCGCCCGGCGAATTTCGCCACCGAACGGAACAACACATCCACCGATGGACAATGGCGGTTGACTCGTGGCCCCTCAACGACATCGGCCTGATACTGTGCGCCGCTAAGCTTGAGCAACAGGTGCTTTCCACCTGGGGCTATCAAAACCCGACCGGGGATGACTCTGTCTCCCTTCTTCGCCTCCATCACCTCAACTTCACAAATGCTATTGAGACGTTCCGCAAAGGCGGCCGTAAATTTCTCCGGCATGTGCTGAACGACAACGATGCCAGGCACGGTACGTGGCAGCATGCGCAATACCGTTTCCAATGCCTGAGTACCCCCCGTGGACGTACCGATCGCGACCACCTTGTCGGTTGTCTCGCGCATGGCGCGGGCTCCCGTATCCGGGACGGCGTCCGACCGGGGCGGCGCCACTGCCCTGGGGGCAGCACGGCGCAATTTGGCGACTGACGCTGCACGCACAGATGCGGCAAGATCAGCGGAGGCCTCCGTCAGAAACTGCTTAAGCCCCATTTTGGGCTTGGTCACAATATCGACAGCCCCCGCTGCGAGCGCCTCCATCGTGGTATTTGCCCCTGCCTCGGTGAGCGTCGAACAGATCACCACCGGCGTCGGTCGCTCCGCCATGATTTTTTTGAGAAAAGTGACGCCGTCCATACGCGGCATTTCAATATCGAGTATGATCACGTCGGGCCAATCGTTCTTCATTTTCTCCATGGCAAAGATTGGGTCCGGGGCTACCCCTATCACCTCTATACCATGGCACTTTTCCAATTCGTTTTTCAGCACCTGACGCACTGTAGCCGAATCATCCACCAAGAACACACGAATCGTTTTCATAGACACTTAATTCCTTATCTGCGCTGGTAGTTTGTCAGTCTCTAACCGTGGGCATCGCGCCACACGTTGCTGCTTCGGATATCGCAAATCATCTGCTTATATTTTTAATATATACCGAAGGAATCGCTCTAGACAGGCCTGTGGTCAGGCCCTGCAGCAAGCTTTCGGAGTGCCCCACGAAAAACGAACCGCCGGGCCTCAGCCGTGTCAGAAGATTTTCAATTACCGCCTTTTTGGTCTCGTTATCGAAATAGATCATCACGTTGCGTAGAAAGATAACATCGAATTCACCGATGTCCGGCAAAGACTCGATCAAGTTTATTCGAGCATAAGTCACCCGTTGGCGTAACTCATGGTTTATGCAGAAATATCCCTCATGCCTGCGCACCCCCTTGAGACAATAAGCCTTGAGATACTCGGGAGGAATATTGGCGGTCCGCTCCATGGGATATCGTCCGGCGCGCGCCGCGGCAAGCATTCGAGTACTGAGATCCGAGCCAAGGATCTCCCACGGCTCGGCGGCCAAGTTCTTGGCAAGAACCATTGCCAGTGTGTAAGGCTCCTCGCCACTGGACGAAGCGGCGCTCCATACGCGAAACGGACGTCCATGCGAACGGTTGGCTAGTACCTGCTGCTGAAGGTATTCGAAATGCCCCGGCTCGCGAAAGAAGTAGGTTTCGTTGGTGGTGAGCATATCTATCGCGACCCGTAATTCGTCATCGTCGCTCATGATCAGGTCGAAATAGTCCTTGTAGCTGCGCAAGTTGTGACGCTTGAGTCGTTTCGACAAGCGTCCCTGCACCAACATTCTCTTGGAGTCGTTCATGTTGATGCCTGTGAGCCGGTATATCAGGCGCTGATACTCGACAAACTCAGTATCAGTAATGTGGACGTCCAACGACATGAAGGATTGATCGGACTCGAGCCCGAGTCCGACGCCGCCTTCTGGCTCGTTGTACCCATTGACTAAATGCATCATGTCATCGCCTCGATAAACACTCGGTGCCTAGAACTTCACAAAATCCTGTTCGTCCAGATCCGCCGCGCTTAACGTCTGATCACCGACAACCGCCCTTTGGTTTTCCTGAGCCATGCTGCTGTGAACCTTGACCGTCGTGCGCAGCTTTGTCATGTCCTGATCGGCGGTCTTGAAAAAGACCATGAGATCCTGCAACAGTTCGGCTTGGCCGTTCATTTCCTCCGCCGTTGCCGCCAATTCCTCCGAGGCAGAGGCATTCTGCTGCGTGGCCTTGCTGAGTTGGGACATGGCGGTATTGATCTGTCCCACCCCCGTGGATTGTTCCTGGCTGGCCGCCGTGATCTCCTGCACCAGATCGGAGGTCTTCCCGATGGAAGGCACGATCTCATCCAATAGCTTGCCCGCGCGTTCCGCCAGACTGACGGAACTGGAAGCGACTTCGCCGATTTCCTGGGCCGCTACCTGGCTGCGCTCCGCCAGCTTGCGTACCTCAGCCGATACGACAGCAAAGCCCTTGCCGTGCTCGCCTGCTCGCGCCGCCTCAATGGCGGCGTTGAGCGCCAGCAGATTGGTTTGATAGGCGATGTCGTCAATAATGCTGATCTTGTCGGCAATACTCTTCATGGCCTGCACTGTGGCCTTCACCGCCTCGCCACCCTCTGCGGCTTCTATCGCCGCCTTGGACGCCATACCGTCTGTGATGTTGGCGTTTTCGGTATTCTGGTCGACCGACGCACTCATCTGCTCGATAGACGCAGAGGTCTCCTCGACGCTGGCTGCTTGTTCGCTGGCGCCTTGAGACAAAGTCTGCGAGGTGGCCGAAACCTGACTCGAGGCGCTGCCGAGATTCTCCGCTGCCGAGCGCACCTCGCCAATGATTTCAGTAATTCTCACCATCATATTCTGCATGGCCGCCAGCAACTGGCCCGTTTCGTCCTTGCTGCGCACTTCGATCTTGGCCGTCAGGTCACCTGCGGCCAGCCGATTGGCGGTGTCAACCGCTTCATTCAGAGGTTTAGTGATGGAACGAGTCACCCAAAAGGATATCAGGACGCCTAATACAATGGTGCCACCGGCCAAGGCCATGATCATCTCGAATGCGGAATCGTATGCGGCCTTAGCAGCCTCACCGCCCTGCTTCATCGATTGGCCTTGATAGTCGATGAGGTTTTGTAAACCGTCGAAATAGGCTTGTTGCGCTTCCGATATGCTTCCCAGCAGCATTGTGAACGCGGCGTTGCGCTTATTGCCATTGACCAAATTCAGAAACTTGTCTTCCTCGGCCAAATAGTCGGAACGGACATCCTTGAGCTTGCTCAAGAGCCGCTTACCCTCATCTGTATTAACCGTCTCTTCCAGATTCTTCATGTAGCCATCGACATGCCTGCGCGCATCCTCGATGAGCTCTTGCTGTTTTTTCACCGCGCCGAGGTCCTTTTTTTCCAGCAGTATATTTCGGACCGACTGAGCCACGACGTTTACGTTGTCACGAATCTCATGGGCCCATTCCGTTTTTGGATACAGGTCGTTGATCACCAACTCGATATCATAATCGAGTTCGCCCAAGCGACTGATGCCGATAACAGAAATCATCGTCATCAACACTAACAAAAGGGTAAAACCCAGCCCCAGCCGCATTCCGATTTTCATGTTACTGAACATAAACCCACCTCGCCTTCGTTCGTTGAATTAACGCAAATACCTCATCCTCAACTCGCGTTGTCCGGCAGCGCGCCGGCAACACCTCATCCAATGCTTGAACACCTTAGCGATCTCCATGACGCGTCGCCGAGGGACATATTTAGATTCGCTTCCGGCTTCGCGGTGACATTTACAGCACCGTTCGCCAAGGCGATCTGATCTCACGTGAACCTATTCATAACCTCGCCTACCCCAATCCATTGGCTCTTTTTAGAAACAGACTGTCACCCTCTATCAACGCCTTGTGGCGCATCCATACCTCACCGCTCTCGACGTCGAACATCAGCCTCCGATGGCAGGTGTCACCAACATGTGCGAACGCGATTTCGGCACCGGACAGCGCAAGCAACTTGAAAGCAGTGGCCGCATTCTTGGCGCCGATGTGGTTGTCTTTTTGACTGGCCCAGCCCAGCATATTGGAGCCACCGAAGACCTTCGCGCGGTACTCATGGATCGAGGTATGATGTTCGTCCGCGGCCCGCATGAACAACTGCATGGCCTCCTCCCCGTAACGGCCATCAGGCGACTTAGCGTCGGCGACATGGCGTTGGCAGCGTTTGGGCAGCACGAAATGGCACATCCCTCCGATCTGCAAGTGGGGATGCCACAATGTTATTGATACGCAGGAACCGAGCAGGGTATGCAGATGTAGATCCGAGTTACCGAAGCGGAACTCTCCGGGGTGCAGGAAGACATTTTCCTTACCGTGTCTCATTTCCCAACGTCACTCTGCCTTCAGGCAACCCTGTCGCGCCGGAAACTGCGGACGCGGGCGAAGCGCGCTCCATCCGCGATTTTCAGTCCATCGAACGCCACATCCAGGACCAGATTGGGTATTGCTGCTGTCATCACACCTCCTCCCTGAGTTTTGCCGTCAGCCCGAAAGTTCGGATCGGCCGGGATACGTGCCTATTCCATCTGGCGCGCTCCCTGTGTCAGAATCGTTTCCCACGCCAGTGATCGACGCTAACTCGTCAATCGACAGCACATGGGACACCTCCAGCAATATCAAAAAATCTTCGGCCACCCTGGTCATGCCCGCAATAAAATCCGCGCGGATGCGTGTGCCGAAGGATGGCGAGGGCAGGATGTCAGCACCGGAGATATCAAGCACCGCGTTGACAATATCAACAACCACGCCAACCTCTACTGTCTCTTCACCGCAGTCGTTTTCGAGAACAATGATGCTGGTACGTTTGCTGATGCGGGAACGCTCGTGCCCAAAGCGAGAGGACAGGTCTACGACGGGTACAACCGATCCACGCAGATTGATCACGCCGGCGATGAACGCTGGCATCATCGGCACCACGGTGATATTGCCGTACTCGATGATCTCGCGAATGTTGAGGATATCGAATGCGTAGATCTCATCGGCCACGAAGAAGGTCAGGTACTGACCGTTCGAGTTCTCGGCGCCCGCTACAGACCCTGCTTCAATGACGGCTGGTTCTGCCATGATATGTTTTCTCCTTGCCCAGAAACGACTTCAAGTCCGTACTCCCTGACCGCATCCATCATCGCGGTCGCATCCGTTCTGTGGCGGGATCCCTGACGGGCGCCCGCCGACGCTATTGACGACATCCCGAACATTCGACCGTTGATCCGAACGCACGGACGGTTTCATTCAATGAACCGTAGTCGAATGGCGTTGTACCAGGGCGCCCGGCGACCCGCGGAATGTGGGTTCGCGATCCACGACCTCCTTGACAAGCGCCGCCACGTCGATGATCATCGCGACCTCGCCGCTGCCGAGTATGGTCGCACCGCTGATGACGCGCAGGTTCTGAAATACCTTGCCAAGCGGCTTGATGACCGTTTGATACTCGCCGAACAACTGATCGACGACGATGCCGGCCATCTCGCCGGCGAATCGCACGACGATGATGCTTTCCCGTTCAGAGGGCGAGCCAGGTACGTCGAACCACTCACCCAAGCGAACGAATGGCAGCACCTTGTCGCGCAGGTTGATATAATCGCTGTGGCGGAGACTGTCGGTCTGGGACTCATCCAGTTCGATACACTCAACGACCATATCCAGCGGAATCACGTAGGGCGAACCGCCGACCCGCACAAGGAAACCGTCGATTATCGCCAGGGTCAGCGGTAGCCGAATCGTGAACGTCGTCCCCTGACCCAACACACTGTCGACGTCGACCTGGCCGCGCAAGGCGTCGATATTCTTGCGCACCACGTCCATGCCAACGCCGCGACCGGACAGATTCGTGACTTGGTCGGCGGTGGAAAAACCGGGTTCGAAAATCAGTCGGAAGATATCGCGATCGCTCATTCCCTGATTGTTTTCGATCAGTCCAAGGCTCAAAGCCTTGGCGAAAATCTTGTCGCGTCGCAAGCCACCGCCATCATCCCTGATCTCGATGACGATGCTCCCGGAATCATGGCGCGCGTCCAATGACAACAGACCAGTCTCGGGCTTGCCGGCCGCGAGACGACCTTCCGGGGTCTCAAGGCCATGATCCATCGCATTCCGCACCAAATGCATCAGGGGATCGGCGATCTTCTCGGTCACGGTCTTGTCCAGTTCCGTATCGCCCCCCGAGATGCGAAAATCGATCTTCTTCCCAAGTTCCTTGCTGACCTCGCGGACGACGCGGCGGAAACGGTTGAAGGTGTCACCGACCTGGACCATACGTAGACCCAGCGTGGTGTCTCGTATATCTTCGACCAGTCGCGACATGGTCTCTTGGGATTGAATCAGGGCCATGTCTCCCTGCTGTGCCGCGAGCAACCGGGAGTTTGCTCCAGAAATGACCAGTTCGCCGACAAGATCGATCAAGGAATCCAGCTTGCTGGCATTGACTCGCACTGACTGCTGTTCCAGGGACTGCTTGTTCTTCACGGCCTTTTGTTTCTGTACGGCGGTAGCAATGACCTCGGGTTCGGTAGAACCGCGCTCTACGAGAAGAGCGCCGATCACAGGCACCGGTTCGTCCGCTTCGGCATGGCTGTTCCGTTCCTGCTGATACTGGAGCGCGGCTGCCAGTTCATGTGGCGTGATCGCGCCTGTCTTGACCAGGATTTCACCAATGGGCATGTGCTCGTCGGGCAATGCATCGATCAGCTCAGCGTAACCAGCGATCGTGCTATGCGGCGGCAGGATACAAATATCGCAATCATCGCGCGCAAACTCGAAGACCTCCTCTATGGCCTGTTTGTCGGCCTCCGACCGTAGATCCAATTCAAAACCTAGGTAACAGTCCTCTGGGTCCATTTCGCTCGCCTGAGGCATGCGGTCATAGAGGGTCACGAGGCTGAGGATGTCGCCGACTTTGGGCAAATAGCGCAAGAACGCGAGCGGGTCCATGCCATTGCGTAACGCGTCCCTGCCGAAGTGCAATGAGATATGCCAATTTTCGTTAGCAACCGTCCCGGTGGCATCATCTATCGTCACCTCAGCGGCCGGGGCAGCTGCTGAGGGGGTTACCGTTTCTGTTTGCAGATAGGTCTCCAGGCGTGCGACCAGGGCGTCGCCCTTTCCTCGCTCATCGTCACTGAGCGGCGCATTTCCGTCGAGCGCCTTCTCCACCAACAGCGCCATATGGTCGCGGCAACGCAGCATGAGTGACAACAATTCGTCATCTAGCGCCAGTTCGCTCCCGCGCACCCGGCCGAGCACGCTTTCGGCAACATGCGTGAATGCCACGACATCCTCGAATCCGAACAGCCCCGAGGAGCCCTTGATAGTATGAAATGAGCGGAATACGCCGTTAACGAGTTCCGTGTCACTGGCATCTTCCTCAAGAGACAGCAGCGCCGACTCCGCCTCCTCAAGCAGTTCCGCGCTCTCTTCGCGGAAAATCTGCAGCGCCTCTTCCATCATGTCATCCATCTTCTGACCTCCTATCAGGCCGCATCCACGGCCATGAGCAGTTCTTCCTGGCGGTAGAGCGCCAAGATATCCTCCACCGCCGCGCTACAGGCATCCCCCACCACGCGTTTTCCTTGCCCTCGGGCCTCGCGTGTGAACAGGGCGAGGACCTGGAAACCGGCAGAATCAATCTCTTCAACCTCATCGAGTCGCAGATGAAAATCACTGTACTCTGTCAGACACTCCAGCAGCTCCTGTTTCGCTTCGGCGGCCGTGTAGATCGTCAGTTCACCGACGATGGACAGGACGCACTTGCCGGATCTCCTGTTGCTTCCCTTCAGTCTGCTAATCTGCAAGCTCACGGCACCGACCTCAGGGAAGGACCAACTTGGAAACCGCGTCCAGCAGCTTCTGAGGCTGGAAGGGCTTCACGATCCATGCCTTGGCGCCAGCCGCCTTACCATCCATCATCTTCGCCTGCTCCGATTCGGTGGTCAGCATGCAGATCGGTGTGAACTTATAGCTCGCCATTTTCTTGACCTCCTTCACGAAGGTGATGCCGTCCATATTCGGCATGTTCACATCGCTGACGATCAGATGGATCTTGCCTTTCATCTTGCTGATCGCGTCGGCGCCGTCTCGTGCCTCGATCACATCGTAGCCAGCACCCTTGAGCGCAATGCCAACGACGTTGCGCACAGATGCGGAATCATCGACGACCATGATTGTTTTGCTCATACCCGGTTCATCCTCTTAGAAAAATGCGACTTCGCCGGCTTCGGCGCGCTTGCCCGTGTCTTGTTCCCCGGTAAGCTCTCTGTGGTTAGCCCTTTCGTGCTCAGTTGTATATCGTGCCCAGCACTTTTCCAGCAACGCCGAGGAATCGATGGCTTCGGGTATCCCAGTTTGGTCAACTCGCTCCTGCACAGTGACGATGTGCCGCGACAACTCGTCCATCGACGACTGCACGTTGCCCATGATCTGACTGACACGATCCTGGAACTGCATCAAGACCAGCGCACCGTCAACTTCATTCCGTATACTGTCGGCGATGTTGGCGAGTAGGCTAGAAGATTCCTCGACGGTCTGCAGCGAACGCTCGAAGCGATCGATGACCGTCTTGACCGTGTCCTCCGTCCTCAACAACGACTGGTTTTCCTGCTCGGCATTGGATTCGGCCTGGCGTACGGTTTCGGAGATGGTGTTACTGATCTCACGCGTCCGCTCGATGATTTTCTTGCCCGTCGCCGAAGAGCGCGTGGCCAGATTGCGCACCTCGTCCGCGACGACTGCAAAGCCGCGCCCCATCTCACCGGCACGCGCTGCCTCGATCGCAGCGTTCAGGGCAAGCAAATCAGTCTGATTGGCGATATATCCGATGTCCTCGGCCATCTTTTGCAACGGTTCAGCGAACGCATTCAGCTCCCGGACCTTGGCGAGCAGCTCTTCCTTGCGTTCATGCGATGTGTTTAGCGCGTCTGATACCTCATGCAATTGACCCTGAATGGATCGGCTGAGGTTGTCGTTCTCGTGGTCGGGTTTGGACGCACCGTTGGGTCCGCCACCGAGCTGGGACTTCGATACCTCCAGCGCGTGCTCGAGCATGCCAACCACGCCGGAAAAACGCTCGGTGAGCTGGTTCATTTCCTCGCTGGAGAGGTCGCGGCAGGTATTCATCTGTTGACTCCAGACCGGCAGGATCCGGGTGCAGACGTCTTCCAGTCCCTGAAAGCCGGATTCGACGCTAGAGGAACTTATCTGTTCGTTCTCCTGCGCCTCCAACATGGCTAAACGTTTGCGGCTTCTCGTGCGATGGACATAGGCGCGCCACACTGATACGGCGGTCACCAAGGCGATCGCGAAAGTGGCGAAAAACGAGGCGCTGCTGAGCCCCCCGAAATAGAGTGTTGCCGTGATCCCGACTACTCCCGGCAACGACCGTTCAAGAATCGACACCGTATCACTCAAAGGTAAGTCGCTGATTTGACGCAATCACCTATCCTCCATGTCAGACGCTAAAGAAATTCCCTTTGCAGACCTAAATCGTTAAGCACTCGTTAGACTTAGCTCAAGGCGTTTAAGCTCCGGCTAACACATTCAGCGGCGGCCGCGCAAGCATCTTTAGCAACTTGGTCAACATTGATCGAGTCCGTGATCACTCGCAGGATCAGATACTCATTCCAGTCAGTGTTGGTTCCGTCTTCAACTTCTGCCAGGAAGCTCATGATTAGTCAACAGACAGGTATTACAGACGTAGCTCGTTGATCACCCTCGATAACCAATATCCGCATCTCACGACCACTGTGCGATCACTAATGTATTTGATCTTTCCACCGATATATCCAACATGAACTAATGTTGACTAATTTAGTACGTTTTTCAGGTTAAGATAGATGACAATTCGGGTAACGCATATTCATGAAGGCGTCTCGAAAAACCATAGCGAGTGGCCCATAAGAGAATAATTGGATTGTTAGCATATGCCCGATAAATCCGCTACCCGAGTGTTGGCGCTTGATGACGACACATTCATTCTTAGAGTGCTTGCCCTGATGCTTAGGAGTCAGGGCTTCAAGCAGATAACGACCTGCAATAACGGGCGCCACGCATTGGCGCTTATGGATTGCCCCGAAGAATTGCCCAATTTGCTGTTCTTAGATATCAACATGCCAGAAATGGACGGGATTGAGTTCGTGCGCCATTTGGCCCAACGATCTTATTCTGGAAGTGTAGTCCTCATGAGCGGTGAAAATGACCGTGTCTTGCATATAGTGGAGAAATTGGTAATAGCGCATGAGATCTCGGTTCTTGGCATCATTAAGAAGCCATTTTCACTTGACGATCTATCCACGTTGCTGGAAAGCTGGACCACCATTGTGTCACACGCCGACTTGGCGCCAACAAAGGTTTACAGTGCACGAGACCTTCATGATGCGATCAATAAAGATGAGCTTGTCAATTACTACCAGCCCAAGGTTGCCATCGCGACAGGCAATGTGGTCGGAGTGGAAACCTTGGTGCGATGGCTTCACCCTGAGGACGGATTGGTATTCCCCGACCAGTTCATCAGTGTGGCGGAAACACATGGATTAATCGATGACTTGACACAGGTGGTGCTTGCTAATGCGCTGGCGCAACTCAGTGCATGGAAGGCAGAAGGGCTAAAGTTGCATATGGCCATTAACGTGTCTATGAGCAACCTGATGTCTCTGAATTTTCCAGAGTTCGTCTTGGCTACCGTTTCGGCGGCAGGTGTGACCCCTCAGGAACTCGTCCTGGAAGTCACGGAAAGTCAACTGATGCGGGATCTTAGAGCGCCACTCGAGACCTTGGCTCGACTGAGCATAAAAAATTTCGTACTGTCGATTGATGATTTCGGTACTGGGCATTCCTCGTTAACCCAATTGCGTGACATTCCATTCACAGAATTGAAAATCGATCGCAGTTTCGTACACCGGGCCTGGGCAGACGAAACATTGCGAGCAATATTTGATGCAAGCCTTGGTTTAGCAAAGCAGCTTGATATGACCGTCGTGGCCGAGGGTATCGAAGACCAAGATGACTGGGAATTTTTGAGCGGAACGGAATGCGATGTCGCTCAAGGCTACTATATCGCCAAGCCCATGCCGGGTGCCGACCTGTCGAACTGGTTGGCGTCATGGCCCACTGTTGCGCAAAACCGAGGCTTTGCCGCAAGCTAAGTTATCCTCGCCGAAATGGCTGCTTCCTGCTATGCACCAAGATGCTAGTCGCGTCGAATCGTGGTAACGACGCCGCGTTGGTCGTGCAGCGACTGGCGGGCAAGTTCTAGGAAAAAAGAAAAAATCAGATTCCCTTGAAGCACTGAGGGAACACGGCGCGACTGGCCGGCTCCAGATCTCCATTCGTGACAGCGATGCCTGAATGTCTTGATCATCCCCCAACAGGTCGTAGATTTCCTTGATAGCCCCGATAGATAATCCGGGTTAAATAGCGATCCCTTTTGCACGCCTCGACGTTACTGACTATCATCCTTCAAGATTCTTCTACTATCCGCTACCGAGGCCTGCCAAATGCATATATGGGTCGATGCCGATGCCTGTCCTGGTGTCATCAAGGAAATTCTGTTTCGCGCCGCCGAGCGCGTCCAGGTATCGATGACATTGGTGGCCAATCAGCCACTGAGTACGCCCCCCTCGCGGCTGATTAATTCGCTGCGGGTTTCGGCCGGTTTTGATGTCGCCGACAAGGAGATTGTAAAACGGTTACAAGAGGGGGATCTGGTCATCACCGCCGATATACCGCTGGCCGCAGAGGTGATCGAGAAAGGCGGACATGCGCTCAATCCGCGCGGTGATTTCTATACCCTGGACAACATTCGCCAGCGCTTGTCGATGCGCGACTTCATGGAAACGCTACGCAGCAGTGGCATCCAGACTGGCGGTCCCAATACCCTCAACCAGCGTGATCGGCAAAACTTCGCCAATCAACTCGATCGTTTTCTGGCGAAGCAATGACGGTCGGTGCTCATGATCGCCACATTGAATTGCCACAAAAATCATCCGAAATAGGCATTTGCTAGCCTGGCTTGATAGTCGATTCGTTCTGTTGGCCTCTTGCTCGCAGCAATCGTAGTGGCCCTCCTGAGATGAATTTTATGGTATCCCCTCAGAGTCATATGAACCGCACCCGCCCCGAAGAACCTCCCTGCTCCGTTCCGCAACGCCAAACGACGCTCCGCCGTTACCCGCGCCGCGTGTCGCGCCATGTGACCAGGACATTTTACATCGACGTCAACACGATATGGATTCACCGGGTGTGCCCGACAGAAATCAGGACACACCCACTTTCCCTAAGTTCCGGACGAACGATCTCCGTTGGTCATAGCATCATGGGCAACAATCCCAACAAGCCAAAAAGAATCAGGTAGAAGGCGACGATGTAGCTCAATAAATTGGGCCAAATCAAGATCGATATGCCCGCGATCAGCGAAATCAATGATGGGCCAGCAAGGAAATAATTTGTCATTATCTCGGGTATCCCCGTACAGAAAAAAATTACCGCAGTCCGCATACAATCGGAAGCGGCTCGACACGTAATAATCTTGGGGTTGCGCCCAGCTAATCAACCCCGGTCTCCCATCGAGTGGGATTTAACGATCAAGGGGGCAGAACACTTGAAACAGCCTCATATCTTTTTTGCATTGAGCCTGTAACTCATTCTGCGAATCATTCGCTACTCGCCGTGGAGAGCGACGCGAAGGCGAGTAGCGATCGAAACAGTGAGTGGAGCCCTTACCCAGAGCACGAGCTATACGGCGTCGGGTCCGGTACACCGGCATCACTGAAACCCGCCGCGCGAAGGCGGCAGGAATCACATACTCCGCAGGCGATTCCGTCCGGGCTGGCGCTGTAGCACGATACCGTCATGCCGTAATCCACTCCGAGACTGATGCCCTCGCGGATGATCTCGGCCTTGCTGAGGTGGATCAAGGGTGCATGGATTTCCATAGACACGCCTTGAACTGCGGCCTTGGTGGCCAGATTGGCCATGCGGGTGAAGGCCTCTATGAAATTGGGCCGACAGTCAGGATAACCGGAATAGTCAACGGCGTTGACGCCAATGAAGATGTGACGTGCGGTCAGGACCTCGGCCCAGGCCAGCGCGAAAGATAGAAACAGGGTATTACGGGCCGGGACGTAGGTGACGGGTATGCCCTCTTCCACGCCCTTGCTGGGCACGGCGATGGAGCGGTCGGTTAGCGCCGAGCCTCCGATGGCGCCCAGACCGGGTAATGAAACGGTACGATGCTCAATGACGCCTATGTGTTGAGCGACCCGCTGAGCAGCTTTCAATTCAGCGTCGTGGCGCTGGCCGTAGTCGAAGCTCAGTGCGTAGCAATCAAGGCCTTGGGCCCTGGCCATGGCAAGCGTGGTTGCTGAATCCAGTCCGCCTGAGAGCAGCACGACGGCTCGTTCCGCCTGAGTCTCGGGCTTCACGTCCATATCTATCTTCCGGGCTCGTTGCCCCAGAGGAGCTTGTGCAACTGGATTTGCATACGCACCTCAAGCCGGTCGGCGAGCATCCAATCGGCCAAATCAGAGGGATTTAATTGGCCCTGCACGGGTGAAAACAGGACCTCGCAACGCGAGGAGAGCTTGTGTTTGACGAGTTCATCACGCGCCCAGTCGTAATCGGTGCGATCGCAGAGCACGAACTTGACTTGATCCCTGGGGACCAGCGCTTCGATATTGTCCAAACAGTTGCGGGCAAGCTCTCCAGAGCCTGGCGTCTTCCAGTCCATGACGCGCATGACCCTGGGATCAACCGCGCGTACATCCAGGGCGCCGCTGGTCTCGAGTGAGACCAGATATCCGGCGTCACAGAGGGCGGTCAGGAGCCCGAGGCAAGCGCGTTGCGCCAGCGGTTCGCCGCCGGTGACCGTGACACGGGCACAGTTGAATCCGGCAACCTGATCCAGGATCTCGGTGAGGGCCATGGGCTGTCCACCATGGAAGGCGTAGGCCGTATCGCAATAGCCGCACCGCAGTGGACAACCCGTCAAACGGACGAAGACTGTCGGATAACCGCTATGCCGGGCCTCTCCCTGAAGGGAATAGAAGATCTCGGTGATCGAGAGCGGTTTATCCGGTCTATTCGCTGGCCCGGCGGATGGCCGGTCGATATGAGGCGCCAGGGCTAATGTCCCTCGATCTTCATGCGGTGCAGCCGCTTCTCCGCCAGTTGCGCAACCGACCCCTGCGGAAATTGATTCTTGACCCGTTCGAGGATCTCGCGGGCCTTGTCCCACTGCTTCAGTCCATAGTGACTGAACCCGGTCTTGAGCAGGGCGGCGGGCACCTTGGCGCTATCGGGAAACAGAGTCAGGACCTTGTTGAAGGAGGCGATGGCGTCTTTATAGCGCCGCATGACGTAATTGGCCTCGCCCTGCCAGTAATAGGCATTGTCCGCGAAGGCGCCCTGCGGGTAATTGGCGACAAACTTGCTGAATGCCTCCTGGGCGTTCTCGTAGTCGCCACTGCGCAGGACAGCGAGCGCGGCCTCATAGTCCGACTGCTCTTTCAACGGCGAGGCAGCCGCCTTCGTAGGCGCAGCTACACTTGTATTGTCTCCGCCATTGGAGACGCCAGGACTCGTGGTCACTGGCATCGCAGGCACGGGCACAGCGGCCGGTGGTGCGCTCGCGCCGGCAGCCGCTGCCGGCGGGGTTGTGGCCCCTTCAGCCGGCATGCTCTCGGTCGGGATCGACGGCGCCGCAGTCCGCCGCAGATTCTTGAGCGTGGTCTCGATTTCCGTCAGGCGACGATCGATATCCAGATAGAGGTCGCGCTGCCGTCTCTTGATCGCCTCGACCTCGTGGGCCAGCTCTTCGCCGCCGCCCCGCATGTGCTGAACTTCATCTTGAATGGAATCCAATTTGAGTGCCATGTTCACGAGGGTCCCGCTCGCCAGGACACGTTCGAGGCGCGATAGCCGCGAATCGACGTCTTGTTCCCGCTTTACTGGGACTGCCCTTTGACGCCTCTCCGGCCGCACCACTGGGTCAGACCTATCAGGTGGTGTGGCGTCGACTCCCGGCGTATCGATCACGGGCGGCAGGTCATCCGCCTGCGCGATGAACACCGGACAGGCAAAGAGACCGATGAGCAATACTTGAAAGACTCTGTTATTCATGATCCAGCCACCTCAGTCTTAATAGACGATGACGACTCGTCTGTTTTGCTGCCACGAGTCTTCGTCATGGCCCAGCGCCTCAGGACGTTCCTCGCCATAGCTCACAACATTAATCTGATCCTGCCCCACGCCTTGTAACAGTAACAGGTCGGATACGGACTTGGCCCGCTGTTCACCAAGCGCCAGATTGTATTCCCGTGAACCACGTTCATCCGTATATCCGGCTAGAGTGACATGAACATTCTGATGACCGACGAGGTATTCACCATGGGCCATGATCGCAGGCCGGTCATCGGATCTGATCGTACTGCGATCGAAATCAAAGTAGAACGCGCGCTGCGACAGCGGACTCTCGGGGTCCTCCAAAGGATTACTAATGACGGGCCTGCCCTCGACGAGCTCACTAGGCGCGCCAAACGATTCGGCGCCCGAGGGACCACCCGCCTCAGCACCTCCAGAAGCACCGGTATCACCTTCGCTGGAGGTCTCGCTCCCAAGTGTTGGCAAGTCGGATTCCGCACCCCTTTGCGGCACGGTCTCGCAAGCGGAAAGCAGTACCGCAATCATGATAACAATCAGTATGGCAATTCGGTTTTTCATGAAGCCTCTCATTCAGGTTATTGGTAGTAAGGCGACCAACTGGGTTCACGCGCATCCTGACCCTCTTGGGACAAACGCTGCCGGACCCTGCCGTCCACCGAGACCTCGGCCAGCACGCCGCGTCCCTTATCTTCTGTCGCATAGATCACCATGCTGCCGTTCGGCGCGAAACTCGGTGACTCGTCCAAGCTGCCGTCGGTCAGAATTTGCATGGCTGAATTGGCCAACTCCATGGTCGCGATCTGATATTTTCCGTTCTCACTATGGACCATGACGAGCATGCGCCCATCGGGAGAATACGAGGCCCTGGCGTTATAGGTGCCTTCAAAGGTCACTCGGTTGACCTTGCCGGACGGGATATCGTAGCGATAAATCTGCGGTCGACCGCCGCGATCCGAGGTAAATATGATAGAGCGTCCGTCGGGCGACCACGCCGGCTCGGTATCAATGGCATAGTTACGCGTGACCCGGCGTAGGACCTGGGACTCGAGCGAGATGATATAGATCTCCGGATTACCGTCCTTCGATAGCGCGGCGGCCAGGAAACGGCCGTCAGGCGACCATGCCGGGGCCCCATTGATACCCTTGTAGGCGGCGATCTGCTGCCGGGCGCCGCTTTCCACGGTCTGGGCGTAAAGCATCGAGCGCCCGTTTTCAAAGGAGACGTAGGCCAGCCGGCGACCGTCGGGTGACCAGGCAGGCGACAACAGGGGTTCGTCGGAACTCAGTATCCGGCGCGAATTGAGGCCATCCGAATCGGCGACCTGGAGTTCATAGCGGCGCTCCTTGCCTTTGCGCGCTTCGGTTACATAGGCGATCCGGGTAGCAAAAGCGCCGGGCTCGCCGAGCAGGGTCTCGTAGATCAGGTCGCTGATCTTGTGCGCGGTCTGGCGCAGATTCGCCCGATTCGAACGAAAACTGAAACCAGCCAGCTGGGTACGGCGAAATACGTCAAAGAGCTGAAACTGGATGGCGTAGCCGCCACCCGCTGGCTTCATATTCCCGACGACGATGCTCTCGGTTCCGAGCAAGCGCCAATCGGCGAAACGGATGTCACGCCCGCTGTGGGGTTGTGACAACATATCCTCGATCGGGAGCGGACTGAAGCGGCCACTGCGCCGGAGGTCTGACATGATGATGGCGCCGACATCCTCCGGGAGCTGGTCAGCGTCCCCCTCCCATTCAAAGGGCACCACGGCGATCGGGAGCGCGCCATCGACCCCCTGAGTAATCTCGATGGTCAGCGCGGCATTAACCACCTGCATAGGCGCCATCAACAGGAACAGACATAGTATGCGAAAAACCTTTGTCAAACCTCAGTCCTCGGGATCAAACTTAATTTCCAGGTCGCGAAACTCATCATAGAGCGCGCGGTCATTGGGCAATGGCAACGGCGAGGCCTTGAAGACCGCGTTGACCACGGATCTGTCATACAGGGCATCCCCGCTCCCTTCAACGATACGGGCGCTCATGACGCCGCCATCGGGCGCGGGACGCACCTTCACGATACAGGAAAGTCGCCCCTGGCTGGAAGAGGGCCGCAACCAATTACGCTCAATTTTCTGACGGATCAGCATGCGATAGTGATCCAGGATCGAGCGTACTTTTTCAGCGCGCCGGGCCGCGAGTTGAGCCTCTTCGGCCCGCAACTGATCTTGTAGAGCCTTTTCTTCCGCCGCCTTGCGCGCCGCCTCCTCTTCCTGTTTGCGGCGCTCTTTAGCAGCCTTGCGGGCGTCCTCCTGACGCATCTGTTCTTCGGCGGCGGCCTTCTCGGCCGCTGCCTTGTCGGCAGCCACCTTGCGGGCAATCTTCTCTTCCTGCCTACGCTTGGCAGCGACCTTCTGATCAGCAGCCTTGCGCGCCGCCTGTTCTTTGCGCTTCAGCTCGACCGCTGCCTTGCGCTTTTGCTCTTTCGCGACTCTCTTTTTCTCGGCGGCTTTACGTCGGTTTGCCTCCTGGCGTTTTCGTTCGGCGGCGGCCTTCTTGACTGCAGCCTTGCGGCGGGCCTCTTTCTCTGCCTTCAGGCGTGCATCATCGACGACCTTGGCCTTGACGACCTGCGGCTCCTCCTCGGCGCTACCGCCCGGTGTCCGGTCATCCGACCAATCGATACTGACCACCAACAACAGAGCCAAGACCACGTGGATGGCGACCGCGATCGTGATATCCCTCGAGGGACGGACGCGCACCATGAATTACGCCCTCATCCCAATCAGACAGAAACGGATCAACGTTTCCTCCCTGTCGTGGGCGGCTCAGTCAGCATCCCGACGCTGGGCGCACCAGCGTTTTGCAGCAGGCTCATCAGACGGATGACCTTGCCGTAGTCGACGTGCTGATCACCGCGCACCATGACCGGGGTATCGGGCCGATGACGAAGGACGGTCGAGACACGCGAGGTCAGTATTTCGCTCGTCACGCCGGTCTCCTGACCATCGCCAACATTCAGGTAGAAACGGCCGTTCGCATCAATCGTCACGACCAGAGGTTCCTTGGACTCGGGCATGGGCTTGGCAGCGGCCTTGGGCAAGTCGATCTTGACGCCCTGAGCCAGCAGGGGCGCTGTGATCATGAAGATCACGAGCAGGACCAGCATGACATCGATATAGGGCACGACATTGATCGCCGAGATAGGTCTGCGGTGGGATCTCCTTCTCATGAGAGACTTCCAGAGTGGATACAGCCGGAAACGCGTACCATCAACGTCCCTGAAGCTGTCTCTGTATAATCCCGGAGAACTCCTCCAGGAAATTATCGCAACGCCCAAGCAGGCGCTCGGCATCGTCGGTGAATCGATTGTAGGCGACCACGGCCGGTATGGCCGCGAACAGGCCCACGGCAGTCGCGATCAGGGCCTCCGCAATACCGGGCGCAACCATGGCCAGGGTGGCCTGACCGATGTTTCCCAGGGAGATAAAGGCATTCATGATACCCCACACCGTGCCGAACAGGCCCACATAGGGGCTGATCGATCCGACTGTGGCTAGGAAGGTTAAATGGTTCTCGAAGCGATCGGATTGCCGATTCAGCGCCACCCGCATGGCCCGGCGAATATCCTCCAAGGTCTCGGCATTAGCGTGTTGAAGGGCACCGCTTTCGTCCTGCAGGCGTTTGTAACCCGCCATGAAGATTGCGCCACCGCAAAGGTCGGCCTCGACGGTACCGCCCAGCCGGTCATAGAGCGCTTTGAGGTCGCCACCGGACCAGAAATCCCCTTCGAACTGATCCATGGCCCACCGCGCCTGCTTAAGCTCCCGCCCCTTGCGCAAGATGAGTGTCCACGAGGCTACCGATGCGACCACTAGCAATATCAGGATCAGCTGAACCGGGATACTTGCACTCGTTACCAGATGCAAGATGGACAGATTGGCATTCACTCCAGGGTCTCCTTCATGGCCTTCGGCAGCCGTCGCGGACGCATGGTCCCGCGGTCAAGGCACACGACCTTGACCTCCGCTCGGCAAAGGCACTGATTATCACGCATATTGGAATCTTCAGATGGCTCGTGCAGGTCGTCCGACAACCAGATCGTCTGGGAAAACCGCAGGCCCGCACCGCTCAGTTCTCCGGGTACGGCCGACACCATCAGCCGGTCATTGAAACACGCGGGCCGCAGATAGTCTATATTGAGCGATCGCACAACGAAAATCGCGCCCTGCTCCTCGGCCAAACGGTCCTGTTCGAAGCCAAGGCTGCGCAAAAATTCGGTTCGTGCGCGCTCGAGAAAGCGAAGATAGTTGGCGTAATAGACCACCCCACCGCTATCGGTATCCTCGTAATACACGCGTACCGGCCACAGAAACATCGACGCCCCTTCGGTCGTCATCACTCACTCCGAAAATAGATCGTCGCCAACGGAGCTACCCCTTGATGGCCCCCCGGGCAGACCAAAGTGCTCATAGGCGAGGCGCGTGGCCATTCGGCCTCGCGTCGTACGCATGACAAAACCCTGCTGAATCAGAAAGGGCTCGAGGACATCCTCTATCGTGCCGCGCTCCTCGCCGATGGCGGCGGACAGGCTGTCGACACCGACCGGACCGCCATCAAATTTTTCGATGATCGTTCGCAACAGGCGACGATCCTGGCCATCAAGCCCGAGGGCATCGACCGACAGCATGGTCAAGGCCTGATCGGCTATATCCCGAGACACCCGGCCGTCGGCGCGCACCTGGGCGAAGTCACGGACCCGGCGCAACAGGCGGTTGGCGATACGAGGCGTGCCGCGCGAACGGCGGGCCAGTTCCCGCGCACCATCCTGATCGACCTCAATGCCTAGGATCGAGGCCGAGCGCATGACGATCTGCGTCAGGTCATCCTGGCCATAGAATTCCAGCCGCATGACGATGCCGAAACGGTCGCGCAGGGGCGAGGTCAACAGTCCGGCTCGGGTCGTCGCGCCAACAAGGGTAAATGGAGGCAGGTCAAGCTTGATTGATCGCGCCGCCGGTCCCTCGCCGATCATGATATCGAGCTGAGAATCCTCCATAGCCGGATAGAGCACTTCCTCAACGACCGGGCTCAGACGATGGATCTCGTCGACGAACAAGACATCGTTGGGTTCGAGATTCGTCAACAATGCCGCCAGATCGCCGGGCCGCTCAAGCACAGGCCCCGAGGTGTGGCGCAGATTGACGCCCATCTCGCTGGCGATGATGTGCGACAGTGTCGTCTTGCCTAGACCCGGTGGACCAAAAATCAGGGCGTGGTCGAGGGCCTCTTTGCGCGCCCTGGCCGCCTCAATGAAGATACCCATCTGGTCCTTGACGGCGGGCTGACCGATATAATCGGCCAACCGGCGCGGACGGATCCCCTCGACATCGCGGGTCTCCTCCACGACAACCGGTTTCGGCGTCACGAGGCGATCGGTCTCAACGCTCATCAGCTAATCCTCAATTTCGATCGACTTGGCCATGGGGCTTAGGAGACCATGGATTTCAAGGCCTGGCGGATCATCTCCTCGCTCGACAATCCTTGACCTTCAAGACCCCTGACCAGGCGCCCCGCTTCAGCCGGTTTGTACCCCAAGGCCACAAGGGCGCTGACAGCATCACTGGAGGGATCCCCAGGCATGGCCCGTCCCTGTACGGTTAATCCATCGACGCTGGCCTGATCAAGGTCGAGGCGATCCCGCATCTCGATAATCAGGCGCTCGGCCGTCTTCTTGCCAACACCGGGCAGGCGGGTCAGCATGGTCAGGTCACCCTCGCTGATGGCGACAGCAAACTCGTTGGCCGACATGCCCGATAGGATCGTCAAGGCCATGCGTGGCCCGACGCCGTTGACGCGAATGAGTTCGCGAAACAGATCACGTTCGGCGAGTCCGGCAAAACCAAACAGGGTGTGGGCATCCTCTCGCACGACCAAGTGGGTATAGAGACTGTACTCGGCACCGACCTCGGGCATGGCGTAGAAGGCCGTCATGGTCGCCTCGACCTCGTAGCCGACGCCGTGGACGTCAAGCAGCAGTCGCGGCGGATGCTTTTCGATCAGGGTCCCGCGCAGACGACCGATCATGGCCGACCTCCGACCGGAGTCTTGCCCGAGAGTGCTTCATGGCTTTGCCAGTGATGGGTGTGGCACAGGGCGCAGGCCAAGGCATCGCAGGCATCCGCCTGGGGCATTGATGGGAGTGAGAGTAGAGAGCGTATCATGTGTTGCACCTGGGCCTTGGCCGCGTTACCGCGACCTACGACGGCCTTTTTTATCTGTGTCGGACTGTATTCATGACACGGTACCCCGTGCGTGGCAACGGCGCAAATGGCCGCCCCACGCGCCTGACCGAGCTTGAGGGCCGAGGCGACGTTGCGCCGCACGAAGACGGTCTCGATGGCCATGACCTCGGGTCGGTATTCCTTCAGGACCTCACTCACGCCCTCGAATATCTCGCGCAAGCGGCCGTCGATACCGGTTTCATGCGTTCGAATACAACCACTCGCCACATAGACAACGCGCAGGGATTCGACCTCAATGATGCCGAAACCTGTCAGCCTAGAGCCCGGATCGATCCCCAGAATACGCGCACCCATCGATCAATCAGCGCCGGGTGATGGCAGCAAGCTATCGAAACGCACCCAAGGGATGGAATACAAGGCGGAAACGGATGAGAAAGCCCAGTGCAGGAAAAATCTACTGCTTCGCGGCCTCGCATTTTGAGTCCGTTTCCGACACTGCGGCGCGCCCCCCGGCGCGTTTCTCAGCCGCTGATTAAAGCTGGGCAAGTATGTCCTCGGAGATATCCGCGTTCGAATAGACGTTCTGGACATCATCGAGGTCCTCGAGCATATCCAGAAGACGGATCATTTTCTGAGCGGTATCCAGATCAAGATCGGCGTTTGTCGAGGCCTGCATCGTGACCTCAGCGACGTCCGGTTCAAAACCCGCGGCGGTCATGGCATCCTTGACGGCATGAAAATTTTCGGGATCAGCCTGAACGTCGATGGAACCGTCATCGTTGACGACTACATCGTCAGCGCCTGCCTCCAAGGCCGCTTCCATGATGGCGTCCTCGTCGCTACCTGCGGAATAGCTCAACAGGCCAAGTTTGCTGAATAGATAGGACACCGATCCATCGGTGCCCAAGTTGCCCCCGGATTTACTGAAGGCATGGCGGACCTCGGCAACCGTCCGGTTACGATTGTCCGTCAAACAGCCGACCATGACGGCGACCCCGCCGGGACCGTAGCCCTCGTAGCGGATCTCCTCCATGATTTGGCCCTCTAGATCACCCGAACCTCGCTTGATCGCACGTTCGACGGTATCCTTCGGCATATTCGCGCCCAGGGCCTTGTCAACAGCAGTGCGCAACCTCGGATTGGCTGCGGCATCCGGCCCACCAAGGCGAGATGCCACGGTGATCTCACGGATCAGTTTAGTAAAGAGTTTTCCCCGTTTGGCGTCCTGGGCACCCTTGCGGTGCTGGATATTCGCCCATTTACTATGCCCTGCCATAGATCTCTAGTCCCGATTCATATTCAGTTACGTAACGATCGAGCAAGTCTAGCAAAAGTTTTCACTCCTGAGGAGCAGGCTTCCCCTAATCCGGGGTTATCTGGATCCGGATTATGAGAACGAGTCTTCACTATGGCCTGAATAATCTTCGCGGCGAGGCCGATATTGATGGGAACAGTCCCCCAACCCTTCTCGAGAGAGGCGAGCTCACAATGACCGTAAGCACAGCGCTATTGCACAACTTCCGCTGTTTCACGCCCCTAAACCGTCTCGATAACGAGCAACTCAGCGATCTCTTGACGCATGCCACCGTTGAACGCAACCCCCCCGGTGTCGCCCTGTTCAAGGCCGGTGACCACGATCACAAGACTATTTACCTGCTATCAGGACAGGTCAGTATGATCGCTCGAGATGGTGCCAGGACCCGCGTGCATGCCGGCGACGTCACGGCCTACCGGCCGCTTGATGCGTCGGCGCCACGGACCGCCACGGCGGTCGCGATCACTAGCGTAACGACATTGAGCCTGAGCAACGACTATCTGCACGAGGCCTTGTCGTCCAGTTGCATCACGGACGAGAAACCCGAGCCGGAAGCAGAGTCGGAGGATGTTCCCGCCCGCTTCAACGGAGAGGTCATCCGAAACCTTGAGGCGCCGATCCTGGACCACCTCCCTGAGCCCTATCTGGCCATCTTAAAGAACAGGGCCAGACCTGTCTGTGTCAAGGCGGGCGCTCAAGCCATTCGGGAGGGGGATTCACCCAACCACTATCATCTCATCGCCGAGGGTAGCTGCAGTGTCACCCGTCAGTTGGGCGGCAGCCGCAAAAACGTACGACTTGGCGTACGTCAACCGGGCGACGGATTCGGGGAAAGGTCCATCATTGAGGGTGTACGCCACAGGAACACCATCACGATGCTCGAGGACAGCCTCCTGCTCCGAATCAACAAAGGGGAGTTCTTAGCCCTGCTGGTACGCCCATATCTGCATTGGATGACCCTGGACGAGGCCATGGAATTTCAGGACTTGGAGTCGGCAGTACTACTCGACGTCCGCTCCAACAGGGCCTTTCAGCAACACCACTTGGAGGGCAGTACGAATATGCCCCTGAACATGCTTAGCCAGACCGCCTCAATTCTGGACAACAGCCGCCCCTACGTCATCTGTTGCGACTCGCCAAAGCGCGCCATGACAGCTAGCTTCATCCTTGCCGAACACGGTATATCGACCCGTATTCTGGAAGGAGGGGTTCGCGCCTACTGCGCCCAAAGCGTCAGAATGATCCGAAGGCGTGGGTCTTGCTAATTATCGCTTGTGTCCTTAGCCGCTTCGAGTTCGGCGATCTTGTCATCCATGCGTTTCAGCAAGCCGGATAACCCTTCGTTCTTTGCAATCGTTCGGTAGCTGTCCCGATAGTTTCTAACCAGGCTGACGCCCTCTATCTGGACGTCATATATCCGCCAGTCGTCACCGTCGCGACGCATCTTGTAGTCGATCGGGATATCAACGTTCCTGGTGACGATCACGGTCTTGACGACGGCCTTATCCCCGCGTCGACGCTCGTCGCGAATATTGATCTTTTGGTCGCTATACTGTTCCAGGCGACCGAGATAGCTGGACTCCACCATACGCGTGAAACGCTGAACAAAGCTATCCCTCTGGGCCGGGGTGGCCTTGCGCCATTCGACCGATAAGGCGAACTGCGACATGGTTCGGAAGTCGAAGCGCTGTTTGATCAATACCCTCAAGCGGTCGCGGCGAACCGTCGCATCAAGTGTCTTGTCTTTTAAGAGCACGATGACCTGATCGATCGACTGCCGCAAAAGCTGACTTGCCGGCCCCGCATGGGCCCATATTGGCAACAAAAGACCAAGCAAGAAGCAATAGGCCGGCCATCGGCGCATCTTTCGAATGTCTGTTCGCATCATCAATGTTTGACCTTGTTTTCACGCTGTTGCCCGTAGGCATTTTTGATAAAGGTATAGGGGTCTAGCGCGTCCCGCTTGATACCTTCGTAGGTATCTTTATCCAGGGACAGCGCATTAATAACCTTCGCCGCCTTCATCAAGACCACGTCCGAGGTGTGCTCGATGTCACTATAGACCGGATCGACATAGCCATCGGCCACGAGTCCCGTGCCATCCCGCAGGCTGGAAGGTCCCAGGAAGGGCAGCACGAGATATGGCCCCTGACCCACGCCGTAATAGCCAAGTGTCTGACCAAAATCTTCGTCAGCCCCCTTCACTCCGGAGTCCTTGGTCACGTTAAAGAAACCCAGGATGCCCACAGTCGTATTGATCGAAAAGTGCCAGAGTTCGCCCACAGCCTCTTTGCCTTTGAGTTGCAGCAAGGCATTCAGCACCCTGACCGGGGCACGAATATTTGTGAAGAAATTGGCGATCGAGCTACGAACACCCTCCGGGACAACCCGATAGCCCCGAGCTACGGGCTTGAGCAGATAGAAATACAAACGGTCATTGAACCAGAATATGGCGCGGTTGACCGGCTCCAAGGGGTCGGAAATAATCTCGCCCTGATCAGCAAATTCGTCTCCGAATTCATCCTCGAAGTCAGGGTCAAAGGCTGCTGTAGCGCTGGAGTCGCCGTGTTCTTTAGCGAACGATAAGTCAGGGACCAGTATGATCATCATCAGGACCGTGATTCCGATCGCTTGTCTAAATAGGCTGTACCGCCCCAAAAACAACATTAATTCTTCTCAAAAATATATTTACTGACCAATTCTTCAAGGCTGACTGCGGGCTCCGTCTCCGAGATGACGCCACCGTCCTTGAGATACGCATCAGATCCTCCCGGCGTGATATTGATAAAGCGGTCACCGATGAGACCCGAGGTACGAATCGAGGCCGTGCTGTCGTCCTGAATCTGAACGCCCTCGTTCATAGTCATATTCACCACCGCCTCATAATATTTTCCATCCAAGCGGATATCGGCGACCTTGCCTACTTTGACCCCAGCAATCTCGATATCCGCACCCGGCTTCAGGCCCGATACCGACGTAAAACTCGCCTTGAGATCATAGCTGTGCGCATCACCGAGTAATTCCACGTCGCCTAGCTTTACCGCCATATAGGTAAAGCCGAGAAATCCGAGGATCATGAATATACCCACGACCAGCTGAATATTGAGTCTGCTCACTCTGCCCTCTCGTACGCCCTATAACATGATCGCGCTGATCAGATAATCCCAGATCAGCACCAAGACGGAGGCCAATACCACCGCATCTGTCGTTACCTTGCTTACACCTTCCGGCCCAAAGGCCCCACCGCGCTCGAGGTGGATAAAAAAACCCTTGACGCTCACGACCCAAATAATTAAAAGGCCAAAGACAAACGACTTGACGATACCCATCAAGATGTCATGCCAAAGCACCGCATCGTAGGCCCCGAAATAATAGGCGCCCTCGTTGACCCCTAACAGACGCACTCCGACCAAGTCTCCACCCACGAGCCCGACGACATCGAAGATCACTGTCAGCAATGGCACCGAGATCAAGGCTGCCACAAACTTCGGAACGATCAGATAACGATAGGGGTCTATAGCCATGCATTCCAGGGAATCTATTTGTTCGCTGTTACGCATGATGCCGATCTCGGCGCAGATCGCTGATCCGGCGCGGCCGATAACCATCAAGGCCGTCAGGACCGGCCCTAGCTCTCGGATAAGACCCAGTGCTACAGCAGACCCCAAAAGATCTTCGGAACCAAATCGGGCCAACGTGTAATAACCCTGTAAGGCGAGCACCATGCCCGTAAAGGCCCCGGTCACGAGGATCACGAACATCGATCGCGCGCCGATAAAATAGATCTGGCGCACGATCGGGTAGATACGATAGGGTGGCAAAAGCGCGCGCCACAGACTCTTACCCAAAAACACACCCATTAGCCCGACGCGTTCGACAAAGTCTAGTCCTCGTTCACCGAGGGATTCAACGAATCGCAACAAGGCCATCTAGCTGCTGGTTCGGGCAGACGATACGTATGGCGGTAATCGCGTGCGTGCGCGCATGACAATCAATCTCCCAACGAATTCAGGTATAGCCATATGGTCGATTCAAACGACAAAAAACAACATCAGGATGATGCGCATTGGCGCGGTGTCCTGGATCCTGAGCAGTACCATATCACTCGCGAGGGTGGAACAGAACCCCCGTTCACCGGCTGTTACTACGACCATCACGAAGCCGGGATCTACCGTTGCATCTGTTGCGGGCAACCCCTTTTTGACTCCAAGGCCAAGTTTGATTCCGGCTCCGGTTGGCCCAGCTTTCGCGGACCTGCCGTCGAACAGGCTACCCGAACGCTGGCGGACCGGAGTCATGGTATGAACCGTACTGAAGTGCGCTGTGCCGACTGCAACGCCCACCTGGGACACGTCTTCACGGACGGCCCCGCACCGGAGCATACCCGCTTCTGTATCAATTCCGCGTCGCTAAAATTCCAAGCCGCCGACGAGACAAAGGATGACGAGGGATAGCCGACGATGTTCCGTACGCTCCGAATCTCGATTCTTACCCTTATTCTGCTCTTCGTAGCCGTCAGCACGTGGTTGCAGGCGATCAGGTCGGCAGACTGGTCTCAAACACAACGCGTTGTCATTTACCCGATCAATGGCGATGGCGACGCGGCCACCACCGCGTATATCGCGAATTTGAGACGCGAGAGTTTCCGGCCGATCACCACCTATATTGAACAGCAGGCAGGCGACTATGGGGTGAACAACCTGCTGCCACTGGATATCGACCTGGCACCGGAAATCCAAAGTCAGCCGCCCGAGATCCCGGATCAAGGTGGCGTTCTGGACGCCATACTATGGAGCTTGTCGCTGCGTTATTGGTCCTGGAAGGTTGAAAACTATGCCGGGGTGACGCCCCAGGTACGTCTTTACATCCGCTACTTCAATCCCAAGTTACACCCCAGATTGAAACACTCAGCGGGTCTGCGCAAGGGGCTTGTCGGCGTCGTTCAGGCCTTTGCCAGCGCCAAAATGTCAGCGACCAACAAGGTCGTCATCACTCATGAGATGCTGCATGCCTTTGGCGCGTCTGATCACTACGATCTCTCTACCAATCTGCCACGCTTTCCCGACGGCTATGCCGAACCGGACAAGGTGCCCAGGTATCCGCAACGCAAGGCTGAGATCATGGGTGGTCGCATTCCGGTCAGTGTGATCAAAGCCACGATCCCGCGCAATCTGTCCAAGACCCTAATCGGCCCAGCGACGGCGCGAGAGATCCACTGGGTCAAAGGCTAGGCCATTACTACGAGCCGATGATACGCGCCGCGCGGGAAAACGGCGTCGAAGTGGTGTCGGCATGTGAGAACCTGACAGGTTTTCTCTCTTTTGGTCCCTTGAGCAAATTTGCTCCATAATGGGCCGTCACCCAATCACCTCAGGAATCCCCATGAAAGTTGTTCAAATTCGCACCTTGTCCATCTACCTGATCGCTCTGCTCTCATTAGGCTGGCTGGGCGGGTGCGCCAACGAGGGCGCGCAGGATTGGCTGAGCGGGCGTTGGGTCCCGGTTCACAACCCCTTGAACGAGGCCAATGACACGCTGGTCTTCATGGCGGATGGCAAGGTCGTGATCGAAACCACGGATGATCGCGCGATAGATGGAAAATTCAGGATTAAGGACGGCTTTGTGATTATGAACCTCGCCGTGCCAAAGCGTTCCACCGAGGTCCGGTTAATGATCAGCAAGGATCATAAACGCCTAATGTTCAAAAATGGCGCCTATTTTGAACGCAGAGGGTAAACGGGCCAGATTTCCAGTTAAGACTTCCTGCCAACCCGCTGACCTTTAAAGAATATTAAATGGGATTCAGCGACCCCAAACCGTACCGATGTCCGTTCACGTGACCATTATCAGAAATATCACGAACAACACCACGAAACCAATTGGAATTAATACGCTTTTCCAATCTTTTTCTTCCGCTTGACGACCCTCTTCAAGGGCTCTCTTGATCCCTGGGCGAAACAAAAAGATCACCCCAGCGGCTAACACCAACAGCGCGATCTGCTCCCAAATAGACATACCGTTCATAGCTTTATTCCCGGTTCCGGAACGACGAAACAATGATTCTTACCGAGCCATTAAGCAGATCGGTATCACTGCTACCTGATAATGTCATGAATGTTCAGAAATACCGAATCTGAACGCTATATCTTGAGGGAGATTCATTTAGAGACGCACACTATGACAAACCCTCAAACACAGCCTACCCAAGCCCACATCCAGTTTGACCCCGAACAAGGGAACCATTGGGCAAACGACTTTACAAGCCTGGTGTCCCCACCGGATGTCTGCATTGAGATCTTCGATATACTCGAATCTCACAGAGCCAGCGCGACCACGATTGCTGAGATCATTACGACCGACCCCAACCTGACTGCTCGCCTGTTGAGGATCGTCAACAGCCCCTTTTATAAGGTCCAGGGGAAAATCGATACCATCAGCCGGGCAATCACCATGATCGGCGTCACCGAGCTGTACAATCTGGTCATCGCGATCTCGGCCGTCAAGTCCTTCTCGAACATCCCGTCGGTCGTGGTCGACATCGATAACTTCTGGCGGCACAGCCTGTTGACGGGCATCCTGACCCGAACCCTCGCCCGCCGCTGCAACGTCCTCCATCCGGAACGTCTATTCGTGGCGGGATTGTTGCACGACATCGGTAGCCTGGTCATCTACAGTCAGGCGCCAGAGGACGCCAAGGTTCTCGTCCTTTCCGCCATGGGCGACGAAGATATTTTATACAAGAGCGAACTCAAGACCTTCGGCTTCAGTCATGCCAGCGTCGGCCACCGCCTGTTGGACGGCTGGAATTTACCCAGCACGATGACCGAGGCGATCCGTTGCCACCATATTCCTGATGAAGCCGACGGCGCAGCCATGGAGACCGCCCTGGTGCACATCGCGGAGGCCTACGCCAATCAGCTCAGCTTTGGTTCGTTTTCGTCGATGCCAGCCAGCGAGGCCTATATCGATCCGGTGGCCTGGACCAACTGCGGGCTTGACCTCGATGAACTCGATCTGGATCGCGTCCTCCACGAGGCCACCGAGCAGTTCAATGCCACGCGGGGCCTGTTTGGCTGCTAGAGAGGTCTATCCGACAGCCACTCAAAGGCGAAAACGCTCGTCGCGCACGGAAAAACCCATCAACGAAGGCTCGATTTCGCGTCCAAGGGCGAGGACTTTAAAAATCTCGCCCATGCCACCCGGCATGAGCAGCGTACGTAACTGCTGCGCCAGGCTGGCCTGTTCAACAACGTCCTCGACGGATGTCATTTCCAGGATGCCACAGCCAAGCAAAAACTGGGCCTGGGTCGTGAACCCCAGGACATCCATTCCGGCCCCAACGGCGGCCTCGGCAAGGCCTGTGAAATCGATATGGGCCGTGATGTCCTGCAGACCGACACGCTGCAAGGGATCATCAATGGCGCGATGCCTGTAGTAACACATCAATGTCCCCTGCGCGCGTTCCGCGAGGTAGTACTCGGCACGGGGATAGCCATAATCGATGATCAATACCAGCCCCCGCCTCAAGAAGGCGCTCACACCCCGCAACCAGTTGCCTGCGGCGAGATTGATCTCGGTCAGATAGCCTTCCGGAAGGCCGGGAAACCGGCGATTGATGTCCTCAAGCGCTTCGCGCAAACGCGCATCGGAGACAGCCCGATGGTCGGCGAAGAGTCCCTCGTCAGAAATACCGACACAGACCTCCCGCCAACCCGTATCGGTCTTGAGCACGCGATAAACGGGCATGGCGTCGAGGACTTCGTTGGCGATGACGACCCCGTCCCAAGGCGGCTCAGGCCAGGAAGACAACCAGCGCACCCGGTCGGCCAAGACGGGCAAGCGAGCACGCAACAGGTCCTCCTGACGTTGACGAAGATCGGCGCTGAGCTCAAGTACGCTATAGCATGCGGGTAGCGATCCCAGGCGTTCCAGTTCGGCGAGCACGCCCAAACACAAGGCGCCGCTGCCGGCCCCTACCTCAAGGATCCCTCCCCCGGTCTCCGGGAGGACCTGAGCGACCTGTCTGGCCAGACTACGGGCGAACAGCTCTGAGGTCTCCGGGGCCGTGACAAAGTCCCCGGCCGGACCTAACTTGATACTTCCGGCGCTGTAATACCCCATCCCGGGGGCATGCAAGGCGAGATTCATGAAACGCTGAAACGGGAGTCGGGCATCCGGCGCGGCTTGAATTTCGCTACGAATGTGTTCGAGCAGGCGCGCGCTGACGGCCTTGGCGGCCTCATCCGGCTCCGGAAACGCCAAATTGGCCGAATCCTGCATGTCTCCTCTCCTGTCAGGTTCTATCAGGCACGGAATAATACTATACTCGAGCGACCAATTCCGGTCATCCCGCCGCCTAACCGACCGGCTGGTTCTACGCATATTCAGGAGCACTGGGTGCAATCTGGCAACGAAAGTATTCACGACAAGGTCGCCCTCGTAACCGGGGCGGGCCGACGCATTGGGGCGGCCATCGCCCGCAGGCTCCATAACGAGGGGGCCAGGATCGTCTTGCACTATCGCAGCTCGGACCGGGACGCCCATGCCCTCAAGTCCGAACTCAATTCGGCTCGTGAAGACTCGGCCATACTCGTGCAATGCGACCTCCTGCAGCACCGCAAGCTCCCAACGTTGATACGGCAAGCACATGCCGTATGGGGCCGCCTGGATATCCTGGTCAACAATGCCTCGAGCTTCTACCCCACTCCGATTGAGCGCGCCGATGAGGAGCAATGGGACGACCTGATCGGGACCAACCTCAAGGCGCCTTACTTTCTGGCTCAAGCGGCCTCTCCCATGCTCAGGGAGGTCCAGGGGAACATCATCAATATCACCGATATCCACGCCGACCGGCCGCTCAAGGACCACGGTATCTACTGCATAGCCAAGGCCGGGTTGGTCATGATGACCCGCTCGTTAGCGCGCGAACTCGGGCCCGATGTTCGCGTCAACGGCATCGCGCCGGGCGCCGTACTATGGCCTGAAAATGATATCGACGAGGTCACACGTCAACGCATCATGACGCGCACCGCGCTCAAACGCACGGGTTGTCCTGAGGATATCGCCAAGACCGTGGTCTTCCTGGTGCGGGATGCCGACTACATCACGGGGCAGATTGTTGCCGTCGATGGCGGGCGCACATTGAGCCACTAACAAAAAACTCGGCCAGCGGCGTCGCTTTGGTAGAACTGATCTTAAAATGCTCGTGTATCCTTTTAAATACACGGTGTTTTTTCGTTTATTTTCGCCTTACGCTACATCCCCTGGGCAAGTTTTAGACGAACAAGGCGGCTCACCAGTCGAAATCGATCTCCCGAAGTTCGCCCCCAGCGCCCGAAAACAAGACCCATAGTTCATTGTATGTGCGCCCGTCCAAGGGATGCCGAAGCGCTCCAGCGATGCGCGCCAGCGGCGCCAGCACAAAGGCATAGCGCAGGATTTCGTCGCGAGGCAGACTCACTCCATCAGCATTCATCACCAGATCACCATAGAGCAGCAGGTCAATATCCATGGTCCTTGGGGCGAAACGCTGAGCACCCCGCTCACGCCCGCAGGCGGACTCAATCTCGCGTAACGTGACGGCGACGGAACGGACTTCATCGGTCGTCTCGAAAGCCGCTACCAGATTATAGAAATCATCACCCATGAAACCCACGGCGGCCGTTTCATAGACCGGTGACAATTGAAGCGGTCCATACCGCTTGCTTAGGGCGGCGACCGCCTGACGAACATTGCGCGCCCGGTCGATATTACTTCCAATGCTGACGAATACCCGCGATGCGTTGAGGTCCACGTGATCAGATCTGCTCTGCATCGCCTGGACATTGCCATGGCATCTGTTTATGGTTTGCCGAGGCTACAGTAACGAGAATATTCCACATGCCCTTCTACCTGATCATTCTGCTCATATCCCTGTCTGCCTCCGCCCTCGCCGAGACACCCGGCGAACCGTCGCCTGATCGTTGGTACGATATCGAGGTACTGATCTTCGCGCAACAACCGGGGCAAGGTGAAAGTGGAAATGGTCAGGAGGTCTGGCCCCTGGATCCAGGTTCGCCCGACCTGAAGGAAGTCATCGAACTCGCCCCCGCCGCGATCGAGGGTCCCGGCGAAGACCCGACCCAACCGCCGTTGCCCTTCGCTGAACAACCGCTGACCAGTTGGCGACTTGGGGATGAGGACAAGCGAATTCGGGCAGGACACAACTACGCCTTGCTCTCGCACCTGGCTTGGCGACAACCGGCCCCGCCTTCCGAGGTTGCGTTGCCCATCCATATCCGGATCGCGCCACCCATTCAGGCAGATAAGGCGGACATCGTGGCATCCTTGTCCCCTACGGAGGCCGTTTCTGCGCTCGAGCCGGCTAATATGGCGCTACCTGCCCCATCTCCAACGCTCGAGAATGAATCTGAGGCCACGTCTGCGCAGGTGGCCGAGACGCCCCCGGGACGTATGTCAGCGCCTCTGATCGAGGGACTTATTCGGATCAGCCGCAATAACTATCTGCACGTCGATGCCGACCTCCTCTATCGGACCGAGGTCGCCGGCATCGACCAACTGCCTGCCGGCGACGAACAGATACCCATGGAGTTGCCTCCCAGTCTGGTCGCACTCAACAGTGCTGATCTGTCCTTGAGTGTCGGAGAGATGGCGGAACAGGTCCCACCCACGCAATTTCGAATGCGGCAGAGCCGGCGGGTGCGGAAGGGGGAACTCAATTACTTCGACCACCCGCGCTTCGGTCTACTGGTCCGCATCGATCCCTTTGAGCAAGCCCTGGACACCCCGCCTGCCGAATAACGATGCCCGCGAAGGCAAATAGATAGACCCAGGAGCAGTCCGTCAAGCGGCCGGTAGCAGGGTCTCAAGCAGCGCCTTGACCCTGGACATACCGAGTTCAAGGTTGTGCTCGATCTCTTTCATCGTGATCTCAGCGCCGTCGCCCCGACCTGCCGCCCAATTAGCAACCACGGAGCAACTGGCGTATTCCAGACCAATTTCCCGTGCCAGCACGGCCTCGGGCATCCCCGTCATGCCTACGATCGTACATCCATCACGATCCAGGCGATTGATCTCGGCTGCCGTTTCGAGGCGCGGCCCCTGGGTAGCCGCATAAACGCCCCCGTCAACGGCATCCAGGCCAATCTTCTCGGCCGACTGCAACAGCAGCTGCCGTAACGACTCGCTATATGGGTAAGTGAAATCGACGTGAGTCACGTGAGTCAAATCGTCCTCGAAGAATGTGGAGCTGCGCGCCCAGGTGTAATCGATAATCTGGTCCGGCAGTACGATAACACCGGGTGAGGCCTCGTCAGCAATCCCGCCAACGGCCGCAACTGCGATAACCCGCTCCACCTTGGCCGAGCGCAACGCCCAGATATTGGCGCGATAGTTTATACAATGCGGCGGAATGGTGTGGCCATATCCGTGCCGGGCCAGAAATACGACCTTTTTTCCACTGAGCAGGCCATATGTCAAAGGACCGGAAGGCTCGCCATAAGGCGTATGGACAACCTCCCGGTGGGTGATCTCGAGGTTATTGAGCGAGGTCAAGCCGGTTCCGCCAATGATGGCTATATTCGTCATGATTCGTTTATCCGTTCCTTAGGGCATGAATGCCGGGTAGGTTGCGTAAATAACCTTTGAAGTCCATACCGCAGCCAAAGACAAATCGATCCGGTACATCCAGGCCGGAAACATCAACCTGGCGGCCCTGTTTCCGATCATGGAGTTTATTGGTAAGCGCCACCGTTACGACATCGGCAGCATCCGCCTCGCGGCAGTCTCGGACAATAGCGTCCAGAGTCGTCCCTTCGTCGTGAATGTCGTCGAGCAGGAGGATATACCGCCCCGCCAGCGACGATACCGGCCGAGCCAGCCATTGCAACACACCGCCCTCGGTGCGGTTTCCGTAGCGGGTGGCATGGAGGTAGTCCTGTTGCAAGGGGAAGTTGAGGCGCGGGATCAGACGCCCCGCCGTCACGAGTCCGCCATGGAGGACGCAGATCACCAGCGGGTTGAGTTCGCTAAGCCGTTCGGTCAAGGCAACGGCCATGCGATCAAGCGCGGCCTCCACCTGCTCGGCGGTATGGATACAATCAGATTCTTGGTAGACGCGCCATGCTTCGGCGGGTGTTGGGGACTGACTCATTCGACACTCAAATTCTTTGCTAGAAATTAAAGGAGAGTCGAATTATAGCCGTGACCGCTGCGAATCACCACATCTCAGGAACGGGAAAATAGAAACAACGATGGTCCGGGCCCTGCTGCAAGGGTCCCGGACCATACTCTTAAAGCTCGATCAGCGTCCCAGCACGTCCGCGCGGGTGGTCTCGGCAAGGGCTGCGACCTCGCCGATCAGCTCGTTGGGGACTCCCATCTCAGCCAATGTCGCACCTAGGTCTTCAACAACGGCGTCGAAGTGACTGTCATTCAAGCCTTTTTCGACGAGATGGGCGTGTCCTTTACGCATGTCCTCGCCAGTGTAGCTATTGGGCCCACCGAAGACCATGGTCAGGAATGCCTTCTGCTTGGTCGCTTGGCGCTCCATGTCGACGCCCTCGAAAAAACGGTTGATGCGATCATCGGCGAGGACCCGGCGATAGAATTTGTCCACAGCCGCATCGACCGCCGCCTGCCCACCGATACGGTCATACAGGCTCGCCTGTCGCGCCCGGGAGGCCTTCTCCTCGTCGGTAAAACCAGCCAGGATGTCGGACCTCGTGGTCTCGGCAATCGCCGCGACTTCACCAATCAGCTCGTTGGAAACCCCCATCTCGGACAGGGTGGCGCCCAGATTTTCAACCACGGCATCGAAGTGACTGTCATTCAGCCCCTTTTCGACGAGGTGGGCATGCCCTTTACGCATATCCTCGCCCGTATAGTTGTTCGGTCCGCCAAAGGCCATGGTTAGGAATGCCTTCTGCTTGGCCGCCTGGCGGTCCATATCGACGCCCTCAAAGAAGCGGTTGATGCGATCATCGGCCAGGACACGTCGATAGAACTTATCAACGGCTGCATTGACGGCCGCTTCCCCGCCAAGGCGCTCGAATAATGGCGTCGTCGTCGAATCCGGCTGAGAAGACTTACCCGAAAAGAATCTGCAAAGTGCCTTAAACATGATAGTCCCGCTCCCTTCTGTATGATGGTTGTCAAATGCGGTCATAATAGTAACCAGCCAAAAGATATATTTCAAGTCTATTTTTAAATGTCGAAAATACCCTGACTGGCGATTCCGAATATGCCTGCGAACGGGAAACCCGTCAACGATGGTAGGGATGTCCCTGGAGGATGCTCCAGGCTCGATAAAGCTGTTCCGCGATCACGACGCGGACCAGGGCATGCGGTAAGGTCAGATCAGAGAGCGACCACTTGAGGTCGGCGTGATCCAGACACTCCTGGGTCAAGCCGTCCGGTCCACCGATCAAAAGCGCCACGTCCCGACCCGAATGCATCCAATCCGACAAGCGACGCGATAGACCGACGCTGTCCCAGCTCGCTCCGGAAAGATCCATAGCAACCTTCAGGCAATCGGTAGGGATGGCGGCCATCATCGCGGCGCCCTCTTCCCGGCGCAAGCGATCCAAATCGGCGTTGCGACCCCTCTTGGGCGTGGCGATCTCAACAAGATGGAGCGAGCAACCATGCGGCAGGCGCTGGACATATTCCTTAAACCCCAGTGTGACCCACTCCGGGGGCCGTTGGCCAATGCAGATCATATGAATACGCAAGCGTCTTACCTCTGGTCGTCCTCGGGACTACGGCCACTTCATTTTCTCGATTCCAGTCGGCGGGATCAAATCGCCACCGTCAAGACTCAAGCATTGACTGAGACGAAACTACCCTCGGGCCTGATAAAACGCAGTGTCAAGAACTCGATCGCTAGCACATAGAGCCTGCCGGATTCCGAGTCATGTCCCCTACATGCCTGGACTGTACCGATTGCGGCAAACAACGATGTATCGATCTTAATGCACTTACCCCGATGCACGGGCCGCAAGGCGATCAATTGACACCCCTTGGGAGACAAATCCCGCAGCTCGCCGGTATAAGGCTGCCGCTGTGGCCAGGAATCGTAGAAATCAACGCGATCTCGGACTGTAATCCGCTCTATCTGGCGACGGGCGCCGATCGTCGCGGAGACCTGAGGTACGGGCGTCGATGGACTGCGGCAACGGCCGCATTCATTGGCGATCAACACGTTCCCATGACCGCAAAACGGGCACGTGGCCATCGTCCCCGCCGCACCAGCGCTCGAACCGCCTGACGCCTTCGCGTCTGCCTGACTCGATGACTGATCCGACTCGGAAGCAGTTCCGGTAGATGCCTTTTCATCGGGTGCCGATGGCTTCGGCTTCGCCGACGCCTCTTTGCCGTGATCGGCCAAAAAGGTCTTGTCGTAGGCCGCACGCCGCACGGCATCTATCAAGACCGCATAGGCCTCATTGATAACGGTCGCGTTCCAGTGGTCCCCGCCAAGATCCGGATGTTGACGGAGCTTGTGCATAATTGTCCGATAGCTCGCCCGGATCACGGCCTCCGGGGCATCAAACTGTACATGCAGGATTCGGTAATAATTGCGGCGGTTTTCCATCAGTCCTTCCTATTGGATCGTTGCACCTGCCCCTGTTATCGAATGGGAATCCATATATCTGAACCCGATGGGCGCCGGATTGCCTGCTGAGCGATACAAAAAATACTGCTACACTCACTGGCCCGACCCCGTCAGCCTAACATCATTCAAAGCGATGACACCCGATCAATATTGCCAACGAAAGGCCGCACGCAGCGGTTCGAGTTTCTATTACAGCTTCCTCTTTCTGCCTCTCACGGAACGCCAGGCCATCATGGCCCTTTATGCCTTCTGCCGGGAGGTCGACGATGTGGTCGATGAAACATCTGAACCCGAAGTCGCCCGCGCCAAATTGGATTGGTGGCGGGAGGAGCTCGCGCGAACCTTCGCTGGCGAGGCCCAGCATCCGGTCGGCAAGGCGCTAGAGATCACGACTGGGCATTTCAACCTGCCGCAGGAGTATTTCACCGAGATCATCGACGGTATGGAAATGGATCTCGATTACAACAGCTATCCGAACTTCAAGGAACTTAGCCTCTATTGCCATCGTGTGGCCAGCATTGTCGGTCTCATGGCGGCCGAGATCTTCGGCTACGAAGACCGCCAAACACTCAAGTACGCCCATGACCTCGGCATGGCAATGCAATTGACCAATATTCTTCGTGACGTTCGCGAGGACGCTGAACGCGGGCGGATCTATATCCCTCTCGACGAGATCGAGGCCGCTGGCCTGGGTCCGGGCGATTTCCTTGAGTTGCGCGACTCGGAGGCAATGCGCGCCCTCCTCCTGCAACAGGCCAATCGCGCCCGGGAATACTACCAACGGGCCTTGGATCGCCTACCCGAGGTTGATCGCTTCCGCCAGCGTAGCGGCCTGATCATGGCCGATATCTACCGCACGACCTTGGACATGATTGAAGAGGACGGTTTCAGGGTCTTCAAACATCGAATAAGCCTGACGCCACTGCGCAAACTATGGCGCGCCTGGCGCATTAATCGCGCCGAAAAGGCGCGTTTCCGACAAGGCACCGGGCAACCGAAGGGCTGAGGTTCGGTCATGATCCTGATCGTGGGTGGAGGATGGTCAGGCCTGGCCGCCGCCGTTGAGCTGACGGCCAAGGGCGTCCCTGTTACCGTCGTGGAATCGGCCAGCGCCTTGGGCGGCCGCGCTCGTTCTGTCCAGTACCGTGGCGAGTCCTACGACAACGGACAACACCTCATGCTCGGGGCCTATCGTGAATTACTGAGGTTGTTGTCCGTCATGGGCATCCCCGAGACTCAGATCTTCAAACGCCACGAACTGAAACTCCAACTGCTACGACTGAATGACGGCGGAACCCGCACGGCCCTTGGACTCGCGCCGCCGCGGCTGCCCGCCCCACTGCATATGGCCGCCGCCATGTTGGGTGCGGAGGGACTGGAGCGTGGAGATCGCTGGCGCGCCCTGCGCCTATGTCTGCAGGTCGTCCGAACACCGCCAAAGACCGATGAATCGGTCCTGAACTTCCTGAAACGTTACGGCCAGTCCAACTATCTGATTGAGTCGCTATGGGGTCCGCTGTGTCTGGCGATCATGAACACGGCGCCGGAGATTGCGTCGGCGCGTATCTTCCGGCGGACCCTGCGCGACGCCTTTCTTTTTCGGCGCGGCGATTCGGATATGCTGATCCCCAGAGGCTCCCTTGACGAGGTATTCCCACAACCAGCCGGTGATTGGATAACAAGCCGCGGCGGTAAGGTCCTATTGGGACGACGGGTCACGGCACTGATGAGCTCTGCCGGCGCCGTTCGCGGAGTTCAGTTGGTCGATGGTAGAGAGATCGCCGCGAACCGGGTCATATTGGCCTTACCCCCCTACGAACTTGAACGCCTGCTGGGAGGGCGTGCTCTAGCGGCGTCTGAGCGGTCTCTTGATAAGATCGACTATGAACCCATCGCGACCATTTATCTGCGCTATCCGGCTCAGGTCACGCTCGGCACCCCAATGATTGGCCTGCTGGGCACAACGACCCAGTGGCTGCTCGACCGTGGCTACAGCGGAGAACCGGGGCTTATAGCCGCCGTCATCAGCGCATCGGGGTCCCATATGGCGCTGTCCCGAGAGGCACTGGCCAATCAGGTGGCTGCGGAGATCGCACAGGCATTTCCAGACTGGCCGGCACCCATCAACCGCATCTGTATTCGCGAAAAACGCGCGACATTCCGCTGCGCGGCAGGCATCGATGCCCTCCGTCCGGGGCATGACTCCGGGCTCCAGGGCTGTCTGATCGCGGGCGACAGCAGCTGGCGGCCCTATCCAGCCACCCTCGAAGGCGCCCTGCGAAGCGGTGTGGCATGCGCGCGGCGCCTCCTTCCAGCCAAGATTTGACTACCTCAACCGACAGGACCTCGCAATGCAAAATTCCGATATCGTACAAGAACTGATCCTGGCGTCGACCTCGCCCTACCGAAGCATGCTGTTGCGGCGCCTTGGACTCGAATTCAGCACCGTGTCCCCCTCAGTCGACGAATCTCCCGAGCAGGATGAACTCGCACACGAGATGGCGACGAGACTGTCCGAGGACAAGGCCATGGCGGTCGCCGACGACCACCCCCAGACCCTGATCATCGCCGCCGACCAAGTAGCCGTTTTGGACGGTGAATTAATCGGTAAGCCCGGAGGCCATGAAAGGGCCGTCGAACAACTCAGGAAGGCCTCCGGGCGTAGCATGCATTTCCACAGCGGGCTTTGCCTGCTCAATACCATGACCGGGGAACGTCAGACCGACGTTATCGACACCGAGGTGCGCCTCCGGCCTCTGTCCGATGCCCTCATTGAGGCGTATCTTCGAAAAGAGGAACCCTATGACTGCGCCGGCGCCTGCAAGGCCGAAGGCCTGGGCATCGCCCTAATTGATTACATCCATGGCGGGGACCCGACAGCCCTGATCGGATTGCCGCTGATCCGTCTCTGCGAGATGCTGCGCGCCGAGGGGATCGAGCCGCTGCAACCCGGTTTCCTGGAGGCCTCTTTGTACTAGCGCCCTGGGTCAATCCATATCCGCTGGCAACGACTTCGCCCTCATCCGCGTATGCGGGTTGCAGCGCCCCAGCCTACGCGGCGCTGATCGGGTCCTCATGGACGATGACCTCGGCGTCGGGATAGACCTCAATGATACGCCCCTCTACCGCATCAGCAATCGCATGGGCCTGAACCAGCGTCAGGTCGTCAGGCAGCTCGAGGTGTAACTGAATGAATACATCCCGCCCAGAGCGCCGGGTGCGCAGGTCATGCATGCCACAGACCCCCGGATAACCCCGCACAATGGCCTCGATCCGCGCCCGATCTTCATCCGGAAGTTCACGGTCAAGCAGATGTTCCAGCGACTCCTTGGCGATCCCCCAGGCGCTGTGCAGGATGAATACGACGATTGCGACCGCGAATACGGCGTCAAAACCTGGCCACCCCTGGGCCGCCAATATCAAGGCCACTACGACGCTGCCGTTGACGAGCAGGTCCACGGAATAATGCAGGTAGTCTGCCTTGATGGCGGTGGAACCGGTCTTGCGAATAGCGTGCCGCTGAATCAGGAGCAGCATGAAGGTCATGACGATAGAAAACGCCATGACGGCGATGCCGACCCCTACGACCTTGACCGGTTGTGGGTTCATGAGACGCCCAAAGGCCTCGAGCATGAGAAAACCTGCTGAGCCGGTGATAAAGGTGGATTGAGCAAGCCCCGACAGGGACTCCACTTTGCCGTGTCCAAAGCGGTGTTCGTGATCGGCCGGGGTTAGGGCATGCCGAACCGCGATCAGGTTGATGAGCGACGCCAGGGCATCAAGCGAGGAGTCGATCAATGAGGCCAGGACACTGACCGAGTCCGTGAGAAACCAGGCGTAGAGCTTGGCCACGATCAGGATCAGGGCCGTCGCGACCGATGCATAGGTCGCGCGTTTCATGAGTCGTTCGATCTCGAGACGATTCGGATCGGCCAAGCGGGGCGATTGGGATACTGCGGACTTCTCTGTCATAGTCGCTATTCGTCGTCACGCCGTGTCGTCACCGACACCTGCCCGGCGCCGTCGATCTGAACAACGTACGACATCGGCCGGCAACAGACTTGGCAGTCCTCGATGGCATCCTGCGTCGCGCCCCGCTCAATCCGAGTCGTCTGGGCCTCCCCGCAATAGGGGCAAACAATCTCGATGTCCTCAAGCAAATTCATGGATTCCGTCTCTGAGTAATGGCGAGGGAAAACCGACCGTTCAGGTCTCTTCCGGCACCATCTTGATCGCGCCGCACGGGCACTCCGTCTCGCAGATGCCGCAACCCTTGCAGTAGTCGTAATTAAATTTGAAACGATTGCCCGGCCCAAGCTTGATGACCGCGTTGTCCGGACACACTCCATAACAATTGTCGCACTCGAAGCAATTGCCGCAAGACAGGCAACGCCGCGCCTCGAACAGGGCATTGGTCTCATCGAGCCCACCCTGTACTTCCTCGAACGTGGTCTGACGGCGGATGATATCAAGCATCGGCCGCACAGTCTTCGGCGCATCCGAATAATACCATGTGTTGAGCATGTCGAAACCGACCTGCTCATGTTTTGGCTCCTGTTTGTATCGCCGTCCACGTAACCAGGCATCAATATGGCGCGCCGCCTTCTTACCGTGGCCGACCGCGACCGTCACGGTGCGCTCGGACGGCACCATGTCGCCGCCGGCGAAGATCCCGTCGTAGCCAGTCATCATATGAGGCGACACCTGAACCACACCGTCCTTAACCTCCAGTCCCGGAACACCGTCGAGCAGCGAAAGGTCCACGTCCTGGCCTAGGGCCAGGACCAGTGAATCGGCCTCGATAGTCTCGAATTCGCCGGTTGGCTGCGGAAATCCGGCGTCGTCGAGCGCCATTTTCTCCACGGTAATACTCCTATCTCCGGCCTGCTTGATGGTCGACAACCACTTGATCATGACGCCTTCCTGCAAGGCCTCCTCAACCTCGAAATCATGGGCGGGCATCCGCTCGCGTGTACGGCGATAGACGATGATGGCCTCGGTCGCGCCAAGCCGCCTTGCCGTACGGGCCACATCAATCGCGGTATTGCCGCCACCATAGATGACCACGCGACGCCCAAGCATGGGCTGCTCCTCTCCCTCCATAGAACGCAGTACAGAGACCGCATCGACGATGTGCGCGGCATCACCCGCAGGGATCGCGGTGCGCTTGCCAATGTGCGCGCCAACCGCAAGAAAAGCGGCATCGAATCGACCGACCTGCAGGGTCTCACGGATGTCAGAGACCTTGGTGTCGAGTTTGAGCGTCACGCCGAGATCGAGAATGCGCTGTACCTCTGCATCCAATACCTCGCGAGGCAGGCGGTATTTGGGAATGCCGAAACGCATCATCCCACCGGCGTAGGGGCCGGCCTCTTGGATCTCGACCTCATGGCCCTGCCCCGCGAGGTGATAGGCCGCAGAAAGTCCGGATGGGCCGGCGCCGACAATCAACACCCGTTTGCCCGAGAGCCCGGCGGGTACATCGAAGCGCCAGCCCTGCTTGATCGCTTCGTCGCCGAGGAAGCGCTCGACCGAGTTGATACCCACCGCCGAGTCGAGTTGACCACGGTTACACGCGCCCTCGCAGGGGTGGTAGCAGACCCGTCCCATCACGGCCGGCAAGGGGTTGTGTTGGACCAACGCGCGCCATGCCTGTTCGTAGTCACCGGACTCGGCATGGAACAACCAACCCTGAATGTCTTCCCCCGCGGGACAGGCGGTGTTACACGGTGGCAGACGATCGAGATAGACCGGACGGTAGGTACGCCAAGTGCCCGTAAGATTGGCGAGCGACGAACCCGGATCAAGGGTGATAGCAAACGGCTTGGCCATGAGATACCTCGACTAAATCACTAGCGCAGTCAAACTGCCCGATAGCACGATCATCAACCAACCTCCTCGTCGAATAGCCGGTACTTGCGGACGTTGCGATCAGCCATCGCCTGGAGGTGCGCCACCATATCCGGGTGGCCATGCTTGCCGAACAGATGAGCGAAACGCCTCTGCGGCTTCAGGTATTCTTCGACCGGCGTCTTACTCCTGATCTTCAGTACCCCGGTCACCTCGCCGTGCTCGGCCTCGAATACCGGAAACAGCCCGGTCTCCTTGGCCAGCCGTGCAATCCGGATGGTATCGTTCGCAGCGGTGCCCCACCCCAGAGGACAGGGCACGAAGACCTGCAGATAGCGGGCGCCATGCATACCCATCGCCTTCTTGACCTTGTACTCAAGGTCGCGCAGATCGGCTACGGTGGCCGTGGCGACATAGGGAATACCGTGCGCCATCGCGATCTCCGGCACGTTCTTGCCCTGCCCGAAGGGATTGCCAGGCTCGGGGCCGACTGGCATGGTGGTCGCGGTGCGGGCCGTCGGTGGCGTGGCGCTTGAGCGCTGCACACCGGTATTCATATAGGCCTCGTTGTCATAACAAATGTAGAGCACGTCGTCATTACGCTCGAACATGCCCGACAGGCAACCAAAGCCTATGTCGGTGGTGCCTCCATCGCCGCCCTGAGCCACCACGCGCACCTGGGGCCTGCCCTTGGCCTTCATGGCGGCGGCGATGCCCGTGGCCACGGCCGGTGCGTTACCGAAAAGCGAGTGGATCCAGGGCACCTGCCAGGACGATTCCGGATAAGGGGTCGAAAACACCTCAAGGCACCCGGTGGCATTGGCCGAGATCAATTGACCGTCGCTGGCCAACATCGCTGCGTCGATCGCATAGCGTGCCCCGAGCGCCTCACCGCAACCCTGGCAGGCGCGATGGCCGGAGTTGATCGAGTTGCTGCGGTGTTCGCTGGATTGCACACTGCGCTCGTCGGGCGCCAACAGGCGGTTACCGACGGTATAGGTGCCGGTCTGGTAGAACTTGACGGGTTGATATGGCATGGCGCCCTCCTCAACCGAACTTCGCCGCAGAGGCGATGCCCTTATCGTGCAGGATATTCTCTGCAATCGGACCGGAATGACGTATCCGGCGTTCACGTTCAAGCTGTTTGTTGACGGCCTCCCAATCGAGATCGAGAAAGCCGACCTTGTCCAGCGTCTCCTTTTCCACTTCGCGGAACAACTTGTGCAATGAGGCCTTGGGGATCGCCCGTCCGCCCAGACCGGCTACGGTCGTATAGCCGTTGAGGCCCACGCCGCTGACCGCCATGCGCACGTCGGTGGCGAGAATGCCACCCAGACCCACCGCCAGGCTCTTCTCCAACACCAGGTAGCGCTTGCAGTTCGAGAGGGCCTCACGCACCTGCTCCAAGGGAAATGGCCGGTAACTCGTGATGCCCAGCACCCCGACCTTGTGGCCATCGGCGCGCATTTCATCGACGACGTCCTTGATCGTGCCAAGCACCGAGCCCATGGCCACAACCATGGTCTCGGCGTCGTCGGCGCAATAGGTCCGCACGAGCCCGCAACTGTCGCGGCCGAAGACCCCCTTGAACTCCATGGCTAGCTCCGGGATCATCTCAAGCGCTTGTAACTGCTTGGCGTGGGCCAGGTAGCGCACCTCCATGAAGGCCTCGGGTCCGACCATGGCGCCGATAGAGATCGGCTCGGCAGGGTCTAGCGCCTGACGCGGATCGAACGGCGGCAGATAGGCATCCACCTGCCCCTGTGTCGGGATGTCCACACGCTCGAAGGCATGGGTCAGGATGAACCCATCCATGCAAACCATGACCGGCATCGACAACTCCTCGCCGAGACGAAAGGCCTGGATATGCAGATCCACCGCCTCCTGGTTGTTCTCCGCGAACAACTGCAACCAGCCACAGTCCCGTTGCGACAATGAGTCCGAATGGTCGTTCCAGATATTGATCGGCGCGCCGATGGCCCGATTCGCAACCGTCATGACGATCGGCAGACCGAGCCCTGAGGCGTTGTAGACCGCCTCGGCCATGAACAACAGTCCCTGCGAGGCCGTTGCCGTGTAACTGCGCGCGCCCGCTGCGGAGGAACCAATCGCCACCGACATCGCCGCGAATTCGGACTCGACGTTAATGAACTCACATGGCTTCAATTCACCACCCTTCACCATCTTCCCCAACCCCTCGACGATGTGGGTCTGTGGCGAAATGGGGTAGGCGCAGATCACCTCCGGGCGGCACAACGCCACGGCTTCAGCAACGGCCTTGGAACCTTCAATCTGCTTCAACATATCATGCCTCCCGGGTGGTTTCAGTCTTCAGTCCGGCGGCCTGTTTTTCGGCCAGAACGACCTGATAGGCCTCTGTGGCGGCGGCGATATTGCCCTCCGCGATCTTGCCGGAAAACTTCCCGTTGATCGCCTTGATCACCGATGCCAATCGGATAACGCCAGCGATCGCAGCGAAGCCGCCCAGCAGTGGCACGTTGGGGATCGGACGACCGATGTGCTTGATGCCAATTTCCGTGGCTGGCACCGTACAAATACGGTCATGGATAAAACTTTCCAATAGACCATCCACGCCCAGTTCCGACAGCGTCTTGGTCGTATTGATCAACAGATAGCCATCCTGCTTGAATCCGGCGAACACATCAGCCTGATGCAACAAGGTCGGATCCTGAATGATCAGCGCGTCGGGCTCCATAATGGGTTCGCGCAACCTGATCTCGCGGTCTGAAATACGGCAAAATGAGACCACGGGCGCGCCCATGCGTTCGGAGCCGAAACTTGGAAAGGCCTGGGCATGACGGCCCTCCCCGAAGGCCGCCACCGACAACATCTCGGCCGCGGTCACCACGCCCTGACCACCCCGGCCATGTATTCGCACCTGAAACATACCCTTACTCCAAGTCTTGGTATTTGGGATTATAGGCCAGTAAGGGGATTTTCCCAATCTGGAACGACCCATTGCTCAAGACGGAAGTGAGTTCTATACCGGTGAGAGGCTGACAGGCATGGATATTCCATGCAAAAAATAATGTTCGATTAGTACTTTTCAATTGCCCACGCTTGTGCCAGTATCAAAACTGCGTTGTGCCAGATCTCGGTCCAGGCGACGCGCCGCCTATATGCCCAGTCAGTCACTGAGGGGGGCATATTGTATATACGGACATATAGACCCTCTATGCTCTGACTATAAGGACGTTGGGGAGGAGAAGTATGGCTGGGTTTCAGGCAACCAATAGTTTGCTTCAGGCATTGAAGCAGCAGCTTTCTCTTCAGATGAGTTCTCTGATGGGTAAGACCGTTAAGGTCGACCTGCTCTCATCTGATGACTTAGGTAAAGAACCCAAGGATTCATTGGGTATCTACCTCTACCGCATCTCGGTTGATCCTTTTTCACGCAACCGTTATCTGCCACCCAAACCTGATAAAAAACAGCCGCGCCCCGAGCTGCCGATCAATATTCACGTCTTATTGATTGGCTGGAGCAAAAGCCAGGAGCACGAAATCAACCTCATTGCCGCCGCCATGCAGGTGATCGGCAGCGCTGTGAACATCGGCATCTCCCACATCGTCAATACCGAAGGTTGGGAGGATCACGAAGCAGTGCAAATGGTGCCCGAGGAGATGAGCACCGAAGACCTCTCACGGCTTTGGGATACCCTGGCCTCGGAGTATCACCTCTCCGCACCCTATATCATTAAAACGCTGCGCCTCTCGCCGGTTAAAGATCCTGTCGAGGAGAAACCGACCGAACATTTGGTCTTTCCCATGAAGGTCATGGAGGAGACACTGCCATGACCCTGGAAACGCTGATCATTAACGCGTGCAGCTGGCTGGAGTATCGCGATCATAGCGGTTACCTCCCCGATGCGGCGAACAGCGGTACCACCCTGTCCGCAAACCATTTTCTCCTCAATATTAATGAAAGCGCCAAATGGTTAAAGATCATTCACAAAACCAACGGCGCCGCCGTTTGGTATAAACACAATGCCGACGACGTCAAAATAGTCACCGGCAAATTTAGCGATGACGACCTCACCGCCAACGATCCCTCTACTTTTGATCTAACTGCAACGGTCAGCGACCTCAACGGCCACTTCCTGCCCCGCCGCGTTGCGCTGACACTGGCCGACAAGAGTAAACATGCCATCGCTCTCTATCGCTCCGCCAAAGGCACAATCATCAATCAAAGCGGCGGTCTGCGCGGCGCCGTGACAACCAAAAGCGGCGATAAATACACGCCCGTGCCATGGGCCTTAATTACCGCAATGGTGACGCCGGAGACCGGCGCGGCGCTTAAGTTTGTCGCTCAGGCCGATCAACATGGTGAGTTTTTGTTGCCCTTAAACGGGCCGAAGTTACTCACCTCCAACGACGTGAACAAAAAATACGACGCCACATTCGCTATCGAGGCCCCAGCAAACGATGACGCCGATCAGGCGCCGAACCCGGATACCTTTGCCGCCCGCCAGGTGTGTAACCAAACCCTAGGCAACGGCACCTTACAGTTTGCCCATCAACTCGATGTCAAAATCACGGCCGGTGGCATCAATAAGCTCACCAGCCCCAGCCAGCCCTCTTTGGTTCTTCAAGCCATTTAACCGCCGGAGCATACCTAAAAGGAGAAACAGACATGCCAGAATATCTCGCCCCAGGAGTCTTCATTGAAGAGGTCAGCTTCCGCCATAAGTCCATCGAAGGTGTGGGGACGAGCGTGTCGGCAATCGTCGGCCCAACGCGCACCGGCCCACTGCGCGGGCTGCCCAATCTTGTCACCAGTTATGCAGAGTTCGAACGCATCTATGGTGATGCCCAGGACATCTCCTTTACTAGCAGCTCCACGGCCACGCCCAACTATACCGCGCATGCAGCGCGTGCGTTTTTCGATAATGGAGGCAAGCAACTCTTCGTCAGCCGCATCACGCAGGGCGTGAACGACAGCGCCGCCGACGGCAGCGGCTCCAGCGCCTCTCTCGCCAAGAGTCAATCCGCTGTCACCCAAGTGACTTTTGCTTCGCGTTTCCCCGGCGCCGCCAGTGACTACGCCCTGGAGTTTCACTGGAAGAAGACAGAAAACCTGCTCACTACCATCACCCCCGGCACCACCGCTGAGGGCGAGACCCTCTATCTCGGCGCCACCGACGTTCCCACTGCGGCGCGTGTTGGCGCCGGCCCCGCCGATGGTGATTTCCCCATCAACGTCACCGCCGTGGTGAAACGTGTGGGGGATAACTACGAAGTCGTCGGTAAGGCCATCACCACCAAGGCAGCGGACGACACCCCTACCGGCGGTTCACCCCTGACCAAACTGGCCGTGGCCGCCCTACCCGCCACGACCACTAAACTGCAACGCGTCGTTGCCCATCGTCCCGCTAACGGTGAACTGGCTAACGGAACCGCTGCGGTCGTCGAACTCAAGAAAGCGGTCGACCTCAAACCGCTCAACGCCGCCTGGGATACCAAGTCACTCACCACACTCGACGGATTTCTCAACAAAAACGGTGATCACTTTACCGTCAGCAAAGAGCTGAATCCCACCCTTGGCCTGGCCAACGACCTGGAATTGCCTCTGGCCGCGCTGGGCCATGCGCTCACCGATGTTAAAACCGTGGCCGCCAAGTTCTTTGATCTCGATGTTCATCGCGGCAGCAAAAATGGCGAGGTGATCTGGAGCGAGCAAAATCTTAGCGTCGCCATCGGCACCGCGCGTAGTCTGGACAAGGCGCTCAAAAAGACGCCCGACACCACCTTGGCCAAGATCAGCCAACCCATCAGCAGTTCACTAGCCGCCAGCCCCACCGGTCCCAAGGTATTCGCTGCGCTGGGCAAACTCTATGAAGATGCCGATCTGCATCCAGCCGACGACTCCCTGGATGATCCACGCTACATCATCAAGCTGAGTGGTGGTAAAGACGGCAAGGCCCCTGCGGCCACCGACTATGCCGGGGAGGAGGACGATACGAAAGGCAGTACCGGCCTGACCGCACTGGAGGGCATCGAAGATATCTCCATCGTCATGGTGCCCGCCGCCGCGGCCGACGCCACCAATCACAAAGCCATCATGATGAAGGCGCAGGTCCACTGCCGCAAGATGCGTTATCGCATGGCGATTGTGGACAGCCGCAAAGACATGTCTTTGGAAGACGTACGCGCCTTTCGTAACAACTTCGACGACAGCCGCCTAGCGCTCTACTACCCCTGGGTGGTCGCTAGCGATCCCACCGGCAAGCGGAGCGAGATGTTATTACCGCCCTCCGGCTTTATCGCCGGTATCTATGCCCGTACCGATGTGGACCGCGGCGTACACAAGTCGCCCGCTAACGAGGTGGTGATGGGCGCGCTGGGTTTTAAAACCGAGATCAACAAATTCCAGCAGGAACTGCTCAACCCCAATGGCGTCAACTGCCTGCGCTCCTTTCCAGGCCGGGGTCATCGCGTCTGGGGTGGCCGCACACTCTCCAGTGATCCTGAATGGAAATACGTCAACGTGCGGCGCTACTTCCTCTACCTGGAACGCTCTATTGAGAAATCCACCCAGTGGGCAGTGTTCGAACCCAACGGCCAGGCCTTGTGGGGCAACATCCGTAGCGCGGTGGAAGACTTCCTCTTTAACGAATGGAAAAACGGACACCTGCTCGGCGCCTCACCCAAAGAGGCCTACTTCGTCCGCTGTGACCGCTCCACCATGACCCAGGCCGACATCGACAACGGCCGCATGATTTGTGAAGTGGGTGTAGCGCCGCTGCGTCCCGCCGAGTTTGTCATCTTCCGCATTGGTCAAAAAACCGCTGACGCCTAAACCTAAGGAGGGCTAATCCATGGCAATTGAACGAGATACTCCCTATTCCGCCTTTAACTTCCTTATCGATCTGGAACCAGGTCAGGGCACCGAAGTTCAGGCGGGTTTTTCCGAGGTTTCCGGCCTCAATGCCGAAGTCACCATCGCCGAATATCGCGCCGGTAACGCCAAGGTTAACTACGTCAACAAACTTCCTGGAATTCACAAATCGGGCGATGTCACCCTTAAGCGCGGCGTGATCGGCCATCAAAATCTCTACAACTGGCTAGAGGAGAGTCGCTCCGGCAAGCTCGCTGCCAAGCGCAATATCTCGGTACATCTGCTCACCGAAGATCGCGCGGACACCGCCACCACCTGGAAGCTGGTGGGCAGCATGCCCATCAAGTGGACCGGCCCAACCCTCACGGCCAAGGGCGGCGGTGACGTCGCCATCGAAGAGCTGGTGCTCTCCGTGGAAATGGTGACCCAGGAGTAGCCGCACATGTTACTCGCCGGACAACGCATCGAGCTTGACCCCAAACCACAGGTCGGGACACCACCTGCGCTGGAGGTGGTGATGCTCGGCCATTGCCCAGTGGCATCGACCGATGTGAACTGGCCGCGCATCGCCAATGACCGGCAGTTGACCGCTGAACTGCATGGTTTGGGGTTTGGCATTGAAGTGCGCCGCCTGCGAGAGCTGTTAACCCCCTCCGCCGATTTTGTCGAACTTGAAACGGATGATGATCTTAAGGCGCTGTACAAACTGCCGCTGCCGATCCGCTCCCTCGCTCAGTTCAAATCGATCTTCTCCGGTGTCTTCGACCAGCCCTACCGTTATGGCCGCCTAGCCGGTTACGGCGCCTGGTTACCTAGGGCGGTGGAAGACTTCTTCGGGTGTTCAGACAACAGCGGCCAACTGAAACTGTGGATTATTCGTGTCAAAGAGGCTGATGGCATTGAGGCCTTCCTACCCAGCCGCTACGGCGACCTTAAACAACGCGCCACCGAAACGAGCAACGCCACGCCCCGGCCGCTCAAGCTATTAGAGATCGATCAGCTCAATGCCTTCGAACGCGCTTTGTTGATTCAGAACGCGGCGGTGATCGCCTTACCCGATCTGGAACGACTCAACCTTCCCCAAGGATTGAAGCGCATCCCCTCGGTGCGAAAGTCACGGCCGCTACCCGCCTTTCTACCCTGCAGCAGCGATGCCGATGATCTCGATCTCATCAATCCATTTCGCGATATTAAATCGAATCAGCCGCGCCCGCAGGCCAAGGCGGTGGTCGGCGCCATCGGCCAAACCCTGGCGGTACACCGCCCCGATATGCAGTGTCTGCTGTCGCTCCCCTTCGCCGATAGTCAGGACTACGACTTTCCGCAGCTCTGCCCCGAATTCAGTGGTCAGCTCAGTCAACTGGCCGACGCCGCAATCGCCAACCCGGCGTCGGGTGACAGTCAGCGGCTGCGTCATTTGCAGTTTCTCTACCCCTATTTGATCGGTGCCGACAATCTGCTTACCAGCAGCTGCGGCGTGGTGGCGGGTATGCAGGCCAAGGTCGCCGCCAGCCAGGGCGTATGGCGCTCGGTCGCGGGGCGACGGTTGCCTGTTCGTAGCCTGCCCTGGCCCCGGCTGGATCAAAATGAGGCGGTGCGGCTAAGAACCCGCCCCGGCGTTACCGTACTGTGCAACCACAAAGGCACGGCAATGATCGACGATGAGAGCCTGTGCGTGCCGATCCTGCCCAGCGTCGACCTGCTGCAACTCACCCCCTCCGAGCGCAACGACAGCCACTGGCGCTCGGCCGAGATCATGCGCTTTATGGGCTGGCTGCGCCGTGAACTGCAGGCGCAGGGCAATCGTATGATCTTCGATACCGACCCCCGCGACCCACGGCCATTAATGGCCCTGCGCGAGTTTTTCCAACAACTCCACGCCTTGGGCGCATTGCGCGGCAAAAAGGCCTCCGAGGCCTTCACCATTCAACAGCGCAACCCAGCGGACAACGTCTTGCAGTTCGATATTGAAGTCGCTCCCGCCTTTCCCGTCGACCGGATTCGCATCACCTTCCTACAAGACCGTCACAGCGGCGGTAGCATCCCGACTATGGAGGCCGCCCATGGCTGAGTTGAAATTATCCATCGGCTTAGGTAACCCCGGCGCGGGTGAAACATCGCTGGCCAAAGAGTTCATCCCGTTTCGCTTTCGTGTCACGCTGTTTGCAGGTAAAGACTGGAGCCAACCGCTCTGCCAGGGGGCCTTCAGCGAGGTCTCCGGCCTAGAGGCAAGCATGACCCCCAAAGCGCTCAAAGAGGGAGGCCGCAACTGGGGCGAGGTGCAACTCGCCGGCCCCACCACCTTCAGCCCCATTATTCTTAAACGCGGCATTACCGATGTGGCCGATCTATGGAACTGGTTTGAAGCGACGACGCACGGCGCCAACTATGCATTGCGCTACAGCGGTCAGATCGACGTTCTGCACCCCTCCCAGCCTGTCGATGGTCAGGATTACACCTTGCGCTGGATCCTCGACGAGGTGCTGCCCACCAAATTCAAGGGACCGGACCTCTCCGCCACCGCCTCACAGATCGCCCTGGAAGAGTTGCACTTGGTTCACCAGGGCCTGCGCCTGGAACGACCCAAGCAAAGCAATCAGGCGAAGGGGGCATAGATGGCCAATATGAATATCACCCGAGCCAAACTGATCCCGATGAACGGCGATAACCCGGAATCGGACGAGAGCATGCATATCAACGTGCAGTTTAATCCAGCGACCCTGCGCGTCACCCTCTCCAACACCCTCAAAGCCGACAATAATGGCAATGCTGGCAGTCGATCAGCGGCGCAATACGTGGACAAGAGCGAATCGAGCCTCACCGTCGAATTGGTCTTCGATACCTCGGTCAAACGCGAAGGCGTAGCGGCCAACTCAGACGTGCGCGTTCAGACCAAACGCATCGCCGAACAATTTATGAAGCCGCAAAATCCAACCAGCGACCGCCCCGGCGCTCCCAAGCGCTGCCGCCTGCAATGGGGCCGCTTTCAGTTTACCGGGCTGATCTCCAGCTACACCGAAACCCTGGACTTCTTCGCCCCGGAGGGTATTCCGCTGCGCGCCACCCTGGCTCTGACCCTGAAAGAAGATCGCTACCAGTTTGATGCCAACGAGGCCGCCACTGCGGCGGCGGATCGCCCTATGCCCGCCTTCACCCCAGCAGGACCCGGCGTCAATGCCAGCGATGTGAGCCAGAAGGCGGGGCTGGGTGCCGGTGGCTGGCGGGTGGTCGCAGAGATGAATGACCTGGAGAACCCTCGCTTCATGCCGCCCGGTAGCGCAATGGTTCCCGGTAATTTAAGGCGCTAGTCAGGAGTTGAGTCATGCCCATCATTATTGAAGAGATCAATGTGGAAATCGTGCCTGAGGAACAACCGGCCGGCGGCGAACCGACCCCGCCCCCGCTGCCTGCCGAAGCACATGGCAGCATTGAAATAATCAGCCTGCTCAAACTCAGTCAGGAGAGGAAGGCCCGCCTTGACTTCGACTGATTTAGCACAGATTAACGTCCGCCCACGGGTGAACATCGACGGCACACCCATGGCCAATATGGGTGAGGCGGCACTTGCCCTGCAGATCCACCTGCCGCGTCGCGGTATGGCCAGCGCCGAGTTACGCCTGCTCAATTGGGGGGGTATCGAGGCCGCACCAGACTTCGTCTTTCAGTCCCTGCGGTTGGGCAGCACCATTGAAATCATCCTGGGCGAATCCTCGGACACCCCCAGCTTCAGCGGTGAGATCACCGCCCTGGAAGAGCGCTACGGCGATGGCGCCCCACAGTTGGTGATACTCGCCGAAGATGCCCTACACCATCTGGCGCGCGGGCGCGAAAACCGTGCCTTTGAGGATATGAGCCTTGACGATGTCGTCAGTCAGATCGCCAACGAGGGGGGCCTGCAGAGCGAGGTGCAAGTCTCCCAGACCAGTGACGTCTGGCTACAGGTCAACGAGAGTAATCTCGCCTTTTTGTTGCGCCAACTCGCCCCCTACGATGTGGGCCTGCGAATTGAAGACGGCCAACTGCGGGTCAAAGATGACGAGCAGGACAGTGATCCCCTGACGGTGGATCCCGCCGACAATGCCGACAAGATTCGCATCATCGCCGATCTCAACCATCAACCTCTGGAGGTGGCGGTCAACGGCTTCAACCTCACTACCGACGACGTGGTGGTAGCCACCAGCGACAGCCTCACACCCGCCGCCTCAGGGCAGAGCGCCACCGACATCCTTGGCGATTTGGGCTGGGCGGGCGCCTCACTCCATCCCCAACCCTTCCCCCGCAGCAGTGACGAGGGGCAGAAACTGGCGGAGCGGCGCCTGCGCGGCAAGGCGTGGCGTTTTCTCCACGGCGAAATCATCTGCCGCAACACGCCACAGTTACACGCCGGGCGCGAGATCGAATTGAATGGCGTCTCGCCGCGGCTCAGCGGTCGTTATCGCATCGTCGAGTGCTACCACCAATTTGATAACCAGCATGGCCTGGTGAGTCGGCTCAACGTGCAACGTCCGGATTGGAATGTATGAATATGAACGGACATGCCATGGGCGCCCTCAATGACATGCATCTGGCCACCGTGATCGACAACGCCGATCCCGATTCGCGCGGTCGGCTGCGCATCCGCCTTCACGCCACCGGCCTGGAGACGTGGGCCAACATGGTTGTCGCCGGTGCCGGGAACGGCTACGGCGTCAGTTGTCTGCCCAAGGTCGATGAACAGGTGGTCGTCGCCTTCGTCTCTCCAAACCTGCCCCTGATCCTTGGCGCGGTATGGAGCGGATCGAACAGCCAACCCGCAGATGCCGCGCCGGTGGAGGATCGTTACCTGCTACAAACCCCCGGCGGCCTCAAGATCCTGATGGACGACTCGTCCCCCAAGATCGATGTGGAAACACCGGCAGGTCACCACCTCACCATCACTGAGGAGGGCAGCGGCCGCATCACCATCGAAAAAGGCGGTGAAAAGATCGAGATGACCTCTAGCGGCATCAATATCGAATCCGGCACCAAGGTCACCGTGCAGGCCAGTCAGGTCAATGTCAGCGCAAGCATGGTTCAGGTCGACGCCGGTTTCAGCCAATTCTCGGGGGTGATCAAGTGCGACACCCTGATCAGTAACTCGGTGGTCTCCAGCACCTACACCCCGGGAGCAGGCAACCTATGGTAGCGCGCAGCCAACATCAACCGGTGATCGGTCAACCCTGGTTCGCCGCCGAAGACGAAGGGATGAGCCTGCATCGCTACCTGGATGACAGTTTCGTCCAGCAGTTCACCCATCAGGCAATCAACGGCAATTTGCAACCCAGCCGCCAACAGGCCTGGTGGCAGGCAGACCGTTTCGGTGGCCATAAAGACGATCTGCCCACCCTACGCCTGCCCATGCATCAGGCCTTTTACGTCACCTGCTGCGAAATAAACTGCGACACCTTCGGGTTGCCGGCCTTCGACCCAGCGCGGATTGAATCGGCCGGGTTCGTCGTCCGTCGCGGCTCACCCGGTCACAGTGCCGAGCAGTGGTATCTCAGCGATGGCCAACCGCACGGTTGGATGAAATCTGACAACCCGGCGCTGGAACCCAACGAACGCCGCCGTCTGCTGCAACAGAAACTGATCCAGCCCCAATTCCCCGAGCCCCCCTATAGCGGTGAAGAGAGCTACCCGCTGCACAAGCTATTGGTCAAAACCCGCCAGGGTGACCATGCCCGCAGCCGCAGCCTGTTGTGGGGCTACGTACCGCTGGGTGGTCAGTACCAGACCGATGCCTCCGGTGAGTTTGATTTCGCCGAGGCACGTAGCGCCCTAAGTAAAGAGTTAAGTTGGCCCTTCGGCAGCTACAGCGCGCACAGTTGGCGCAAGGAAGACAGCCGCCCAGTCTACCACGGCAAGGCCAATCAAGCCGTTTATGAGTTATTGCGTCACTTGATATTTCGATATCAAGCCTTTGAAAACAATGATGATAAAAACATTGCGCTTCGGAATCTCTTGCTCCAGATTCATTTCTATCCCTATCTGCGACCAGACCCTGAGAACCCGCTGCATTTTGATCCCTATGCAGCGCCCAAGGCGGAGGATGCGGGACAAAGCCTGCGCCACTGGCTGGAAAACAATGTCGATGCCATCCAGGACTGGCTCAACGACATTCAACGCGGCGACAAAACCCTGACCGCCCATGGCCTGCCGGATGTGGACAGCCAGGACCTGTACCTAAACCGGGCCCAGGCCACCACCTTACGCGACCTGCTGCTGCAATGCGGGACACGCGCCATGCAGCTGGCCGAGGCCGACCTCACCCTACCCCGCTTTAACCAGGAAGCGGAGGATCGCTACTTCCTACAGCCCTTTGCCCGCTGGCAGGACGACTGTGGCTGCGAACGCATCCAGTGGGGTAAGCCAAGCCTCGCCTTCCGCGTCGCCGCGCCACTCGACCCGGAGGCTCAACGGCCACGCACTATTATCATGCCCAAGCTCAGTGACCTCAAGCGCGGCAAGGGGCGCGGCGTCATTCTGGTATTACCCAAATCGCTGGCGGATGCCCTGCTCAAGATCAACCCTGACCTTGATATAAAGGAAGGCGGCGACGGCAATCGCGCCGAGATCTGCTGGCACTTCAGCCTCAGCATTCCGGTGGTCACCATCTGCGCCATGATCCTGCTGATGATCCTTATCAACCTGCTCAATCTGTTTCTGCGCTGGTTGCCCTGGGCCTTCCAGCTCATCCCCAAACGTTGCCGATAGGAGAGCGCCATGGATCCTGCCCAACAGATGTTAATGAGCCTACCCCTCTTCGATAGCGTGGATGAGCGCGGCCGCTACACCTGGCAACATGGAAACAGCAGCGTGCGAGAGGTGATGATCAACATCCTTCTTACGCGCCCCGGCGAGCGCTTAATGCGCCCCGAATTCGGCGCCGGAATTCTCAATTACATTCACCACCCCAACAACGAGACCACTCGCGCCCTCATTGCGGATGCCGCCGAAAAGGCCATCAAACGATGGGAGACACGGGTGGACATACAAGAGGTCAGCATACTGCCCGACCCCCGCCAACTGTCGCGGCTGAATCTATCTATCCGCTACCGCCTGCGCATCGACGGCCGTCAGGAGCACCTGGAATTGGTCCTGGATCTCGCCCATGCAAACTAAGGAGGGATACGCGTTATGACACTGCCTATGCCAGATCTGGACGACCGCCGCTTTGACGATCTGGTCGCTGAACTTCAGGCCCGACTACAGAACCAGTTGCCTGAGCTGAACCAGCTGGCGCCGGGTGACCCCGCCTATGCCCTGGTGGATATGTTCGCCTGGCTGGCAGAGACCGTCATCTATCGAGCCAACCGCATCCCTGAACGCCAGCACCGCGCCTTTCTGAATCTGTTGCAAATGCCCGTGCGTCCTGCCCGCCCGGCCCGCGGTCTGGTTAGTATCGACACCAAATACGAGCGCACCGAGCTGGTCAAAGATGAAACCCGACTCAAGGCGGGGCAGGTCGACTTCACCACCGTTGGGGAGGTCGTGGCCACGCCGCTGGCACTACATGTGGTGGTGAAAGAACGGCTTGATGGCAAGGCGCTCTCCGCCCAGGGGATCAGCAATGATCAGTTGACCAGCCTCACCCAACGCTACGGCGCGACCCCCGACCCTTTCCGTCCTAAGACTCTGGAGGTAGGACGCGATCCCCTAACCACATTGGGTAGTGTCGATAATGCCCTTTACCTGGCACTCAGCCTGATCAAGGGACAGATGGACGCCAAAATCCATGAGGCGCTAGCGGGCACCGTCATCAACCTCGGTCTGGCGCCGCTGGACATACTCAGTGACGAGGCGGCCGCCGAGCTCAAACCACGCAAACTCAAGTGGGATCTGGCCTGGTGGCCCAGCAGTGACGAGATGGACGAAGTCACCTATCTGCCACTGGAGCTGATCAATGACAGCAGCCGGGGCGGTCGGCAAAGCGGCGTCGCCCGCCTGCGCCTGCCGAGTGATGCGGCACTCATCAATCTTCCCAAAGAGCTTGATCCCATGTACGCCGGTGGCGGACGCACCCCCCCGGAACCCCCCGCACAGATCAAGCCCGGGCGCCAATTCTGCTGGCTGCGCCTGGGCTGTGACGACGATCGGCTCGATCTTGCTTATATCGCCATCAACGCTGTCGAAGTCCTGGGCCAAGGCGTGGTGCGCAATACCCTCGTCGGCGTTGGCAGCGGCCAGCCGGACCAGGCCATCCAGCTCCCTCACACCACCATCGACGCGGAAACGCTCAAGATCGAGGTGGAAGCGCAGCGCCAGTTCAAACGTTGGCAACGGGTGGAGCACTTCAGCGGTTGCGGCGCAGAAGACCGGGTATTCGTGATTGAACCCAGCAGTGGCAGCCTGCGTTTCGGTAGTGGCCAGCAAGGCTTTCGGCCACCCAAACACGCCCGCATTCGGGTGGTTGAATACCGCCACGGCGGCGGCAGCCAAGGCAATCTACCCGCCGGGTCCATCTCCCAGGTTGCTGCGGGGAACGGCGGCATAAAACTGCGCCATGAATGGCCGACCCACGGCGGCATCGATGCGGAAACTGTGGCCGAAGCGGAGCGCCGTATACCCGCCTACATCAACCACCGTAACCGCGCTGTCACCGCCGAAGACTTCGCCGTGCTGGCGCGTGACAACCCCCTGCGCCCCATCGCTCGGGCCGAGTGCAAGGCGGGATTTTTCCCCGGCACCCAACTCAATGCAGTGCGCCGCAACGTGCCCGGTGTGGTGAGTGTGTTCGTCATGCCGCCCGCGGCCCCGGCGCTGGCTGCCGCGCCCCAGCCTACCGCCGGGATCATCCGTGATCTCTTCGACTACCTCGCCGCCCGTACCCTGGTAGGTACCGAACTCTATGTTTTAAGCCCCCAGTTTCGCCCCATCTCAGTGGCTATCTCGCTAGAGGTGACAGACCCGCGACAACAACTGGCCGTTTTTCAGGCGGTGGAACAGGCGCTCATCCACTACCTTTGGGCGCTGCCAGTGGACAATCAATCAGGCTGGCCTCTGGGGCGATCCGTAGAAATCAACGAACTGCGCACCCACGCAGGGCGCGTGGCGGGGGTCGAGGCGGTTAACGCGCTACGCCTCTTCTATCAGGATCTAGACAACGCTCTCTGGCATGAACTAGTAAACGATCAGGCCTTGAGCCTCACCGACTACCAGTTACCGGAACTGATGGCGGTGGCCATCGAATTAGGTGAAGAGACACCGGCGCCGCCGCGCGGCTATGCCAGCGGTGACCAGCCCTCGCCCACGCCGCCTACCCCGGTGCCTGTCATCCCGGATATCTGCTGATGGATAGCAACGGCACCCGTTACGTCCTCTATAACCAACGGCGCGACTTTCGCACCGGCAGTCAGCTCTGTGGCTGGAACGATGCCCAGAGCGCATTTACCCTGACACGCCGAGACGAACCGCGTCTGCCCGAGGCAGATGCCGCTCTCAGCGAGGCATTGTCGGCAGACGCCCTACCCTATATGCTCGACGACCACGGCCAGTTGGGTCGCATCTCCGTCGATCGCTCGCGCCTGGAGTTTGCCCTGCGTTGGCCCGAGCCCGACTGGCGCCCGGTGATGGCCAGCCGGGTGATGGATGATGATATCGTCCCCGATTTGGAATCCCTCGTGCTCGATCCGGTTGATGCCCCGCCCGGCACCCAGTTCAGCGAGCTGCAACTGGGTGGCGATGGCTTGGTTACCGTCGCCTATTCCGATGACGATACCGTCCACGGCCTACTGCTGGTCCATCTGCGCAGGCGCTGGCAGCAGCAACTGGCGCTCCCCTTCAAGGCCGTCTCCCTATGGGTAGACGAACAAAACCAGATTTGGCTGGCCGGCGAGCACCAGCTTGGCCTCTGCCGCGGTCAGCCGCTGATCCACAGCTATGCGACCGACCCCGCCCGCTTTGAACCTGCTGTCGTCAACCCCGATCCACCGCGTCTGATCTGGCAACAGCCCCTACCCGCGCATCGCCGTATGGTGGCGATGGCCGGTGACGGCGAGCGACTGGTGATGCTGGTCGACTCTTCCGATCCCGATCCGAGCCAAGTGTTGTTAGTCCGCGAACTCAACAGCCAGGCCGATCTGCCTATCAAACGGTTCGCCCTACCTAAGGCTTTGCCATCGGCACTGGATATCTGCTGCCCGGCCATAGCACGGGTGATACTACTCTCGCCCTTTAAAAAGACCGATATCAAACGCAGCCGCACCGACTGTATCGTGCTCGACCTGAAAGAACGCAAGATCCGTGGCAGGTTACGCCGCCGTGCCGTCATCGCTACTGAGCGCTGGCCGCGCCCCATGCGCGCCCACTACAGCCGCTTGGAGATCGATGAGGTGCATGAGTTGATGTTAAACAGCAGCCGCTTCATCAGCCACCGTGATCAGGCGCCACGACTCTTAATGCCCGATGGTCCCACCCAACTCTACCCCCTGGCCCAGGCGCATTATGCCCATGAGGCCAAAGCGCGACTCAATCGACCACTGGATGCAGGTGCGCCAGACATCGTCTGGAACCGCATATATATAGATGCCTGCATACCCTCGGGTTGTACCATCGAAGTGGATGCCTTCGCCGCCAATGACCCCAAACCTGCGCCCCTGGTTTGGCAGCGTCAGCCTAGCCCTCAGTGGCAGCCCATCGAATCGGAACTACCCTATCTCAAGGCCAAAATCGAACCGGTATCGGGACGCGCCGGGCTATTCGAGGTGTTGTTGCAACGAGCCAACGGCACGGTGCGCGAATTGCGCGGCCGTTACCTGCAATTGAGACTGCGATTCAGTGGTGACGGCCGTCACTCCCCGGCGATCTATGCCCTGCGCGCCTGGTATCCCCGTTTCTCCTGGCAACAGCACTATCTGCCTCCACATTTTCAACAAGAAGCAGAGGCCGACCCCATCGGTCTCGGCAAGACTCCAGTCGCTCCGGCCAACGGCGCCGATCTGCGCGAGCGCTTGCTGGCCTCCCTGGAGGGCAGCTTTACCCCCATCGAAGAACGCATCGCCGCCGCCGAGACCTTGCTTCACCCTCAAGGCGCGCCGACCCAAGTATTGCCGTCGTTGAGCGCCATGATGGGTCGTCAACTCCCACCCCACTGGCCCGAGCAACGCCAACGCGATTGGCTCATCCATTCCGCTTATATGCAGCGTCACCACGGCACCTACGCCGGAATCTGCCGGGCGCTCAACATTCTCACCGATGGCGCGGTGCGCCGTGGTCAAGTTATTCCAGTGGAGCACTTTCGCCTGCGCCGCACCATGGCCACCATCCTCGGCATCGACATGGACGATGCCCAACACCCCCTGACCCTCGGTACCCGCCAGTCGGGTAACAGCCGTGTCGGGCAAACCTTAATCCTCAGTGATGAGAATTCCCGCGAGTTTCTCGCCCTCTTCGCCCCGGAACTGGCAGAGAGGCTGGGCGAACAAGAGACGATAGAGCGCTTTTTCGCCAATGCCGCGCAGCAGATCACCGTTGTGCTTCATGGTCCCGCCAAACAACTGCGCCGAGTCGTGGAAGAAACCTTGCCGAGTCTGGTGCCTGCTGTGGTGCAGTGGGCGGTGCGCGAGACCGAGCATCCATTTGTCCTCGGCCTCTCGCCGCTACTGCAGATCGATACCTATATTGAACCGCAACCGCCAACCCGACCGGTGCGCCTCAACCACAGCCGCCTCAACGGCGGCGACCTGATCAAAAATCCTGTTGCCCTCTCGCCCGAGCACGCCGTACGGGTGTAGGGCTCCGAGCCATAAGGAGACCCGGCATGAGCCTGACCGACAACCTGGACCTGATCGACGCCAGCCTCAAAAGCGATGGGCGCTTCAAGGAGAACCTTCAACGGGTCAGCTATGAGCCCGGGATGTTACTGGGGCTGAAGGCGACCCACGCCGAGCAGGACTACCACCGCCGACGCCTCATCCGCCATCACTACTGGTTGCACGGCTCAGGTACGGTCTGCGGTCTGCGCGTCGACCTCAAGGGCGATACCCCACCGGATGACAGCAGCCACAGCGAGGCGCGACTGCACATCACCCCCGGCATCGGTATCGATGGTCTGGGACGCGAGGTCTACGTCCATGAACCCTATTGCATTGACCTCGGGGCCTGGTTGACCCTGCAATACGAGGACAAGGACGGCCTAGACCGCTGGAACCGCCTGATCAGCGATGGCTACCATCCTGCCAGCAACACCCTGCGGCTGGCGGTGACCATGCGTTATCAAGATCAACCCTCCGGCCTGCAGCCGGTGATGGCCACCGAAGTCAACGCCGGTACCGACCCGGTACAGCCGAGCCTTATCAAAGATTGTGTCTACTTCGACCTCTTTGCCCAACGGCCGGAAGATTCCGAGTTTCACCCTTTTGCCTCGCACAACGCCCTGCCACCCTACGGGGGCGATGTGGAGGGTCGTCTCAATGAGACGGAGAAAAAGACCCTGCAAGACCTGGAGGATACGGCCGACCCCGCACTGGCCGAGGCGCAACTGGCGGCCCGTTTACTCTACGCCATGGGCGACGATAGCGAGGGGATGAACCACCGTCAGGCCACCAGCCTCACACCTGAAAAACTGGCCCAGACCCTGCTCGCCCACATCACCATCCAACTGGCCCCCGATCAGACCCTGATCGTCAACCCGTTGCGCATTGAGGTGAACAACCTCGTGCGCCCGTTTGTTATGAACGCCGCTACGCTGGCCCTGCTTAATCGTTCCAACTCAGTTGCACAGGGAGATCCATCATGATCGACATCAAGTTCCAACCCTTTGCCAAAGGCAGCACCCTGAATCGTGGCGGGCGCAGCGGTACCATCGATCCGCGCCTGAGTCGCACCCATTACTTCGACGGTCAGCTGCTGACTGCCAACGACCTCAACCGCGATCAGATCTATCTCGACGAGCGGCTATTGGAGATGGGCCAGATTCTTGGCAACGGCGTCGCCTATGGTCTAGATGCCTCGCTCTACGACAAGCACATGCTGCGCGTCACCCCCGGAATGGCCATCACCACATCGGGACGCGTGTTACAGCTCAGCGGCGCCTCACTGGAAGTCAATCTGCAGGACAGCGGCGTGATCTCCGATCTCAACAACGGCCGCTACCGCCGTTTTCGTCGCGGCCTCTATGTGGTCACAATTCAATACACCGAGGTGATCGACGGCGTTGCCGAGGTTTTCCCCAAAGATCTCAACACCCGCCGCTGGAGTATCAGCGCCTATGCCGAAGGAGTAAAACTTAACCTGGTGCCCCTAAGCCTCCATCTACCCACGGGTGATCCCCATCACATGCGCGCGACCCTCGCCCGGCGGTTGATCTGGCAGGAGGCGACCGTAAATTTGATCCCGGACGATGCAGTCGCGCTCGGCCTGCTCGCCATGGACCATATTAAACCCCTGTGGCTCGACCAATGGCTCTTTTACCGCCCGCTACGCGACGCCGATGATGTGAACGCCCGTCAGCAGGATCTGGCTACGCACTACCAAGCGCTGTTTAATGATGTGCGTGCGGCGCGCCGTTACCACGCGCTGCCTGAGAGCTATAGTGCCCGCCAGTACTACGCCCTGCTACCACCCTTCGGTCCGCTTCCCAAGGCGGCGATCGACCCGATCAACGGCACCCAGCAATATTTTCCCGAGGAGTACGAAGTCACCATCGCGCCAGTACGGCACAGCGATCTCGGCGCCATTCTCAGCGAGGCAGAGGCGCTGACACCGATGGACTTAAACAATGATAAGGATGCCGACGTGATGGTGCTGGTGCCCATGTCGGATCAGGCCTTCGCTTTGCGGGCCCGCCAACTGGAAGCGGCGCCGGTCAAGGCCGGACTCTTCGCCACGCCGAGCGGTGGTCGACTGTCGCACCTCGGCGGACTCTCGCTACGCCTCTTTAAACGCCCACCCGCTCACCTATTAGATTCGGATACCGAGGCCTGGCAGGCAATCTGGGATAACGCTAATGAGGAAGAGGTTCTCTACGTGCGACGCGCGCCGCGCACCGCCGAAACTAACGTCAGCGCGGTGATCCTGGCCCGCGGCTTTGAGATACCGTCGCTCAGTGTCGACCTCCCTCCCGACCCGGCCAGCATGGAGGCGGAGCTGGACAATGCTCTGGAAGAGGCGGCCGATGCCAACGACAAGGCAGCGGATCTGAAGGCTGAGACGGAAAAACTCAAGGCACAGACTGAAGAGCTAAAGGCGGCCCTAGAACTTGAAGACGATGCTGCCCTCAGCGAGGCCCTTAAGAAGATCGAACTGCTGGAGTCCAAACTCAAAAAATCACTGCTGGAGATCGAAAAACTCAAGGCCCATGGCGGCGATATCAGCGATCTTGAGGCACAACTGGAGGCCAACCGCATACGTATCAAACAGCTGCAGGATGAGCTGGCGCTGGCCAACAAGAAGATCGCAGAACTGCAAAGTGGCGACACCGGCAGCGATGCCGATCTGGTCGCCAAAAACAAGGCGCTGACCGAGAAGCTCAAAATCGCCACCCTGCGTAACAGCGAGCTGGAGGCGGAAATCAAACGCCTGACGGCATTGCTGGAAGAGGCGCGCATAAAGCTCGCAACCTACGAAGAAGAGATTGCTGCGCTGGAAGAGAAACTTAATTCGCTCAGTGATGGCGCCACCAGCAGCAGTTCACTCATTGATGAGCTGAAAACGCGGCTGTCTGTTACCGAAAAAGCGTTGAACGATCACCAAGTGCGACTGACGAACGCGGAAGAGGATGTGGCAAAGGCGGGCCGAGCCAAAGAAGATGCGGAAAAGGCGGCAGCCAATGCCGCCGTCAAACTCAATCAAAATCTGGTTGAGCTCGCCACCGCGCGCGCCGCCAACAACACCCTGCAGATTCAAATCAAAGAACGCAATGACGCCGTCAGCTCGCTACGGGATCAGCTGAAATTCAGTGAACAAAGCGCCCTGGAACTCAAGTTGGAACTGGCTGGCAGACCCGCCTTGAGCGAGGCCCTGTCACTCACTTCATTGGCCAAGCTGCGCGGCGTTGACGCGGCCATAGCAGCCAAGCTCGACACCGCTATCGGCAACAACAGCAAAGCGCGCCTGGCCGTAGTGGATATTTTGATGCGATCAGACCAATCGATGGACGGGGAGCTGTGGCCAATCTTGGCCGATATGGCCCGCTCCAATCCCGACACACTCACCACCGTCCGCAAGAAGCTGTCTACCCATACCGCACCGGTCACCCGTGACGAATTGCGGACCTGGAATGATCTGGTGATTCGATAAGGGGGCGGCGCCATGAGCAAAAACATCCACATCTCAGAACCCACCAGCGGTGACGACAGCGCCAAACGTCTCAACACCTTCGCCGGGCGTCATCTCAGCGAACAGGAATTTGAGATGCTACAAGCCTATGTGGACGACCGTATTCGGCCACTCGCCACCACCCTGCCCAACGGCATCTTCAGCGGTCTCGAACTACGCGTCGGTGGCACAGGCAGTGATACTCACTTACGCATCGAAGCAGGCCTGGCCCTGACCGGTGGTCAGATGATCCGCCTCTACTACCCCATGACTGTCCCGTGGACCGACTTGGTGGAACAGGTGGAGGAATCTCAGGACAAGACCTTGCGCAATGGCATCTACCTCATCACCGTACGAACGGCTGTCGAGTCGGTCGATTACGGCGATGACGTACCACCCTGCACACGCATGGAGGAGGACCCTCTGCGCGACAAACGTATCGAGACGGTGGTGTTTGCCGGGCTGCAGTTTGTCTCAGCCAATCCACGCCTGCTGGCCATGCCCCAGTCACGCACGGCCAATCGCGCCTGTGTGCGCTTCCTCAAGGAGTCACCCTTTGATATTGTCGCCGGCAGCGCCCCCATCGGACTGGTTAAAGTTATCGATGGTCTGCCGGAATGGATCGACGCCACGGCCGGGCGTTATGTCGCTACCGAAAACAGCCCGTATCACACCCTATTGGCCCATTCGGTAGCGGTGATGGAAGCGTGGAGCCGCGCCCATGACGACGCCGATAGCGCCCAATCTCTGCTTGCCCAACTGCAGCTGGACTTTCTGCCCGCCGCCGGTGTCTTACCGGAACTTTTCTTGCAAAACGTCGCCGCCAATCCACCGACTCTCGGTTTTGCGCCCTATGACCTGCAGATGGAGTTGACCGCCACACCCGCCAGTACCATTGAGGATGTGATTCAACGCGAACTGCCGCGTGGCACGATAGATCTGGTACACGGTCTGAATGATCGGATGCGGCTGTTATTAGCGATTGATGATCAACAGTACCGGCACGATCTCATGGATCTGCCGCAACGCGATATCAAGCTGGAAGAGGAGTTCTACCAACGCCGCCAACAGGCACAGCAGGCCTGGTATGCATGGATGGCACAATGGTTATTGCTCTATGAGTCGCTCACTGCGGCCGAGTTGGAAGAACTCAAGGCGCCTATTGCAGTGACCGCAACGATTACCGCCGCTACCTATCGCAATGCGTTGGTGCAACTGCGTCGCGATCAAATGGTTGACGACGACGCAGCACTGCCCGAGCCGTATATCAGCCACCTCAATGCACCCTACGCCTTTGCCGCGGAAAGCAGTAAATCACCCACGTATTCAGAGGCGGGCTTGTACGCCCAATTAGCGACGCTCAAATCTGAAATCGATGCCCTAGAAGACAGCCTGGACGAGAGCTTTAAATTGATCAACGAACTTGATGATCTGCTGATTCTGCAGCGTCAGGGGCGCGATAACATCTCCCTCTCGTTCAGCAACCTGGCGGGTGGCATGGCAGGTGATGGCAGTGGCAAAAAACTGATGCGCTGGAACAAGAACGCCATCTTCATCCCTCAGGCATTAGTCAGCACGGAGGGTGAATAGTCATGGCACTCAAGAATAGCGGCCTTATGATCACCGATATCGACACCTCATTCAAGGTCGATGAACCCGCCTATTTCGGCGCTATCTCCAAAGAGCTGCGTGCGGAGATTCAAACTCAAAATGTGCTGAGAAACTACCAGTTTTCCGAACCCTTGCTCACCAATAGCTACGCCCAGGCAGACGAGACGTTCGGTGTCCTAAACCATGCCGACCCCATTCGCGGCCACTACCTCAATGCCTTCACTAATATTGAGTCCCTGCGTCGCTTGGCGGCCAAAGGCATCGCTCAAGCCTCCCTGGCCGATCGTATTCTTGCCTACCTCAAAAAACACATGAGCGCTCATGACTTTGACGTACTCAGCGAGGAACTGGAGGTCAAAGAGGAGATTCAAAAAGCCCAGCCTTTTAGGTTTAAACGCGCCATTCCGAAGATCACCGGCAAGATTCTCGTCGACCGTTATCTACGCGACCCATCGGTCACCGAAAGTGACCCCAGCGCCTATGAAAAAGACGAAGTGGATCAAAACGCCCACTCGGCACTGTTCAGCACCGCCGAGGTGTTAACGGACGACATACGCAAGATGGAGTCCCTGCGTAGCGCTCTGGTCAACGTCCGTCGCCAGCAACAGCGGGATCTCAAGTTGAAACTGGTGCAACGTCAGTCGCGTGAAAATTCCATGGTCATCGCGCGCAAGACACTTGCCAACCTCAATAACACCCGCCTCGACAAACTGGACGACTACGCCCTCAACCAACGTCTATTGGCCGATCATTGGCGAGAGGTGGAACGGAAACATATCGAGCGGCGGCAGATCCTTGAAAACCACAAAGGACTCTACTACGTCAGAGTACGCGAAACCCCCATGACGGCCACCCTGCCCGACCCCCTAGATCTTCTCCACCGCGCGCCTGGGGATATTGTGCCCGGTTGTTCCGGAGAGTTGGTTAGCCTTGCTGAAGAGCTACAACCGTTTATGGAGATAGTGCTCGACATACCCGCCGCAGACTGGCAAGCACTGAGAATGTATCGCCGCTTTATGCCTGCCCGCCAGATCCTGACGCGCATGGTGAACAGTCGCAAACAACGGCTGCATCACAAGTTGCACACGGCACAGACCAGTGTCACGCAACTGGCGGCACCGCGCCTAATACCGCTGATCAATCATCACCAAGGCATGATGCAAGAGATCGCCGCCCTGCCCTTTAACGCAAGTTCGGTGAAAGAACTACAACGCCAGGCGCAACGCATCGTCTCTCTGGAAGATCTGCTCGCCTGCCCGGTGCCGCAACTGCGCAAGCAGGCCGAGCAGTTGCACAATAACCTCCACGCCGCCGCCAACTGTCTGCTCGAAGGGCTGCGCCAGCTCAAGCCTTCGATCCGGCTGGAGTGGGCCGAACGTGCCGAGGATGATCGCCTACCCATGGAAAGACCGTTGGAGTGGCCGGGATTGGGCGTAGCGGAGGCCGATGACTTCAACGCCATTCGTAATCTGGTGGACCTGGTCGAGTGGTGGTTTAGCCGTCTCGACGATCACCCGAGCAGCGCCAGCCTCACATCCATGCGCAATTTGCTGCGCGCCTGTTTATTGCTCGCCGCGGGGGATGATCCGCAACAGCTCTTACACGGCCGCCTCAAAACCCTGCCCGGCAGATTACGGATCGGCGAGGTGTTGCGCGTCCACCTCAACCGCGAACCGCGTCCCGGCACGCTGCTGAAACTTCTTAACGATGAGCAGAAACTGATCGGCACGCTGAGGGTCGATGATCACGATAACGAAGGTACGGTCGCCACCTTCGTCAACGTGCTCGATAGCTCGGTGGTACTCACCACGGCCATGCAGGTCTATGGTCACAACGAATCATAACGATGCATAGCGGTGCTCACAGTGTAGTGGCTAAACGGCTCAACATCCGCGGCCAGGCGGAGGACGTGGATCGCGCCCGCCAACGACTACCCGCCACACTCAATACCTGTCGCTGGCCGACGACCGATGATGACGAGATGGTTATTATCCGCCGTATCAACGTACGCCATACATCTAAGCGTCTGGCCGAGGCGATGCTGCAACAAACCGAGATACTCAGTCGCCAGGCGGTGGATGGCAACGCCCCTGCGGCGGCCAACGCCCTGGCGGTGCGATTTCGAAATCGAGCCGCGCTGAATGCCTGTTTGATCGACGACCTGCTCAAGGGCGCTGCGCAAAACCAATGGTATTGGCAAAACTGGCGGGCCCTGTTTGCACAGCCGGCGAATGAAGCCATTGTTGAACTGCTATGCCAAGCACCGCTTGAAATCCCCGCTCTGTTTCATCAACTACCAACTGACACGCGCGCGTTGTTATGGCCCAGTCTGGATGAAGGGCAAACAATAAAGATCATTGAGGCCGTGGCCTTTCGCAGTGGCTGGCGGTATCTAATCATGCCCCGCAATGCGGCGATGGCGACACATCTACATGGCGGCGCGTACGCCAACGTTGCACACGCACGTATCCATTCACGTGATGTGGCTGCTATAGGCCGGATCAGCCGCGCCGGCACCCTCAAACTGCAATTGGCCGCCATTATAAGCGTGTGGCAACAACAGCCGCAGTTGCTGCAAACAGATGCGGCGCCGATGTATATCCAGCAGGTGATTGAACTAAGCCTACCCGCTGTAGATAGAACGTCGACGGAACCGATAAACAGTCAACCACAAACGACAGGCGATCAACCCGCTGATGCAGCAATAGAGAAACCACAACCCAATTCCGCACCGCCTCAAAGGTTGTCCGGTACATCTGATCACGTTGCCCAACGTGGCCCCGCGCCAACCTCTGTCGAGCTGCTTTGTCAAAAGGCCGAGTCAGCGCAAGGTCATGCGCCAGCCGTTAGCCCGCCAGCCACGCTCTATAACGACGGCATCATCAGTCAATGGGGCGGCCTGTTTTATCTACTCAATTTTCTCAACCTACCCACCGTGCGAAATCGCATAGCCGAAACGGACCAAGCCACGACCGGCTGGCATTGGCTCTACCAATTGGGTAAATCCTTGCGTTGCGAATTCGATGAGCCGGTATTGGTGTTTTTGAGCGAACAAATCGGTGAACAAAACACTGCGGCGTTGCATATGCATCCACGACCCACCACGCTCGATGAGCTACTGCGCGTTGCCGAACGGCGCTATGGCCCAGAGATTTGGCAGGCGGCAAGTTTTAAGCGCCACGCACGTTTGATCGGCGACCACAGCCATCTCGATATCCATCTACCTATGCAGGCGGTGGATTTGGCAGCGCGTCGCTGCGGCTTGGATATCAACCCCGGTTGGCTGCCGTGGTTGGGGCGGGTGGTCCATTTTCATTACGGCAGCGGCCGTGAGCCAGGATATGTGGCATGAGTCAGGCGAATGTAAATACCACCATCACCA
>Ga0316204_10001189_pt1 | contig 75671 bp, 61 predicted proteins | sample 6monrhotite_MG_2_FD_205661 | JGI IMG/M metagenome (GOLD analysis project Ga0316204, IMG submission 205661) | Microbial mat bacterial communities from mineral coupon in-situ incubated in ocean water Damariscotta River, Maine, United States -... | ecosystem: Environmental > Aquatic > Marine >...
AAAGCCGAACTGCCGTTTTGGCTGCATCATTACAATTGGCACAGACCACATTCCGGGATAAATAGGAAAACACCCATCAGCCGATCAGGCTTGGATGTGAACAACCTCATGAGACTCCACAGCTAGGGCACACCGATTTCGGCCAATGCGGCAATTAACGGCTCCGGCAGCGGGGTTTCGAGTTGCCGCGCTTTGGTCAGGTCTTTGGGGCTGTCGGCGACCGGTAAATACCGCCAACCCTGAAAGGCGCGGCGCGGTGTGATTTCGGTTTTATGAAGCGTTTGTTCCATCACAATGGCGCAGCGGCGAATGCCGTCGCCGCCGATGACCTCATCCAGCCGAAGGACACGTTGGCGGGCCAGTATCTGCCCCTTGATGACCCAATATATCGACCCACCGTCCAGAATTTCCGCCCCGCGTTTGGGCCACATGCGGGTGACGTGGCGTGGCAGGCTGTCGGCATATTTGTGGCGCTGGCTAATCTGCCAATCAACCAGCCCGGCAACGGTCTCGGTGCCCACCGATAATTTGATTAGATTGCAAGTAATTGTGGTCATCCCCCCCGCTTGACGCTATATTAAGCACCCGAGCCTGTCACGCAAGGCCCGTTTCCATTCATGCAAACACCACCCCAAAGGACGCTTTTATGACCCGTTTTTCCGCACCGATTGCCGAGCAAATTTGGGATATGAAATACCGGCTGAAGGATGAAGACGGGCAGGTTTTGGAGACCACGGTAGAAGACAGCTGGCGCCGGATTGCACGGGATTTGGCGCGGGTGGAAAAAGATTGTGAAGTCTGGGAAAGCAAATTTTACAGTGCCTTGGAGGATTTCAAGTTTTTGCCCGCCGGCCGAATTACAGCGGGCGCAGGCACTGGCCGTTCGGTGACATTGTTCAACTGTTTTGTCATGGGCACCATTCCTGACAGCATGGGCGGCATCTTTGATATGCTGAAAGAGGCGGCCCTGACGATGCAACAGGGGGGCGGCATTGGCTATGATTTTTCAACGATTCGCCCAAAAGGATCTGTGGTCAAAGGTGTGGCGGCGGATGCCTCCGGGCCGCTGTCGTTTATGGATGTCTGGGATTCGATGTGCCGCACGATCATGTCGGCAGGGTCGCGGCGTGGCGCGATGATGGCCACCATGCGCTGTGACCACCCCGACATCGAGGATTTCATCACCGCCAAAAAAGACGCCGCGCGGTTGCGGATGTTTAACGTCAGCGTGCTGATCACCGACCCGTTCATGGAGGCGGTGAAAGCTGACAAAGGCTGGGATTTGGTCTTTGGCGGCAAGATATATCGCACGGTGCAGGCGCGTGATTTGTGGGAACGCATCATGCAATCCACCTTTGAATATGCCGAGCCGGGGGTGATTTTTATCGACCGGATCAACCAGATGAACAATCTGAAATATTGCGAAACGATTGCCGCAACCAACCCTTGCGGCGAACAGCCCCTGCCGCCCTATGGGGCGTGTTTGCTGGGTTCGATCAATCTGGCGCGTCTGGTGGTTGATCCGTTTGGCAAAACTGCGCAGATCGACGAGGCAGCGCTGGCCGATCTGGTGACAACGGCGGTGCGGATGATGGACAATGTGGTGGATGCCAGTAAATTTCCACTGGAGGCACAGGCACAGGAGGCCGCCGCCAAACGGCGCATCGGGTTGGGGGTGACGGGACTGGCCGATGCATTGCTGATGGTTGGCGTGCGCTATGGTTCCGAGGCGGCGGCGCGTCAGAGCGAGCGCTGGTTGAAAGCGATCGCCCGCGCCGCGTATCTGGCGTCTGCATCCTTGGCGGGCGAAAAAGGCGCGTTTCCGTTGTTTGAGGCGGAACCCTTTTTGGCCAGCGGGTCATTGGTGGATATGGATCAGGACGTGAAAGATGCGATCGCCAAAAACGGCATTCGCAACGCATTGCTGACCTCGATCGCCCCCACCGGCACCATCAGCCTTTATGCGGGTAATGTCAGTTCCGGCATCGAGCCGGTTTTTGCTTATGCCTACAGTCGCAAGGTTTTGCAAAAAGACGGCAGCCGCACCGAAGAAGAAGTGGTGGATTACGCCGTTCAGATGTGGCGCGACAAATTTGGCGATGCCGAGTTGCCGGATCATTTCGTGAACGCGCAGACGTTGGCCCCGCTGGATCATGTGCGCATGCAGTCGGCGGCGCAAAAATGGATCGACAGTTCGATATCAAAAACCATCAATTGCCCCGTGGACATCAGTTTTGATGATTTCAAAGAGGTATATATGGCCGCTTGGGATCAGGGGTGCAAAGGCTGTACCACCTATCGACCCAATGCTGTGACCGGCTCGGTTTTGACGGTTTCTGAAAGCTCGGACGCCACGCCAGAAGCGGACGCAGGTGCCGATGTGGTTTATTTGTCCGAACCGCTGGAACGGCCGCAATCGCTTGAAGGCAATACATATAAGTTGAAGTGGCCGAACACGGAACACGCGATTTATATCACCGTCAACGACGTTGTCATCGGCGATCACCGACGCCCGTTCGAGGTGTTTATCAATTCCAAAAACATGGAACATTTCGCCTGGACCGTTGCCCTGACACGGATGATTTCCGCCGTGTTCCGGCGTGGGGGCGACGTGTCTTTTGTGGTCGAGGAACTTAAGGCGGTGTTTGATCCGCGCGGTGGCGCTTGGGTGGCGGGCAAATATGTGCCCTCTATTTTGGCGGCCATTGGCGGGGTGATCGAGCGTCATTTGATCAGCACAGGGTTCATCGCCGGCGAAGGCATGGGGCTGAAATCTGACCCCCGCGCCGAACAGGGTGAGGTGAAAGTTGTGGGTGGTGCGCCGACCGGGCCTTCTTGCTCAAGCTGCGGATCCTATGATTTGCGCATGGTTGAAGGTTGTCAAACCTGCGGCAGTTGCGGCCATTCAAAATGTGGTTAGAGGCCGGTTAGGCCTGACTGCTGGGTCGGTTCAGGCAGGTGACCTTGGCCTGATGGGTGTTCATTTTTGACGCGGGCCGGGTTGACGCCGGGGGCGTTTTACGCGGATCAGGTTGGGTTTTTATTGGCCGCGCTGGTCGCGGTCGCCTGCGGATCTGTGGTGCTGGGCGGGTTGTGGCGGCGGGCATTGATAGGGCAAACTGGGATGGTGTTGCCCTGTTGTGCCGTCATTTTGGGCGGTAATTATTGCGCCAATGGTATCGCCTTTATCGACGTGGTGCTCACTGGCGGCCGGATCGGGCGGTTGAAAAATCGCTGACATGGGCCTGAATTATGTCGATTGCGTTTTTAACCCCATCCCGCGCAAGCAATAGTTTTTGTCCACCAAGAGCGGCGGCCTTGGTGGCACTGATATCCAGTGTTTGGCCATAGCTCATCAGGGCCACCGAATAAGGCAGCAGGCGAGGTTCCGATTTACGCCCTACCGAGCGGCCTGTCGCCTCGACCACCCGCGTGGCACCGTGGATCAGGGCCAAAGGGCAAAGGGCATACTGCGGCGTTTCACGGGTTGACCCATCGCGGCAAAAACCTTGTCCAGCAGGATGGCGATCGCCATGGGTTCGTCATTAGTCAGATTGAATATCCGTTGGGACAGATTTTCCATGCGCTGATCCATGGCCATCATCGCGGCGGCAACATTGCCGCCATAGGCGACATCGACCATCGCACGGCCATGATTGAACACCGGCATCGTGCCTTTGGCCGCGACTTTCAACAACCGGGGGACAAGCACGGTATCAAATTTTCCAAATATCCCGCGCGGGCGAATGATCGCACTGGCAATCGGGGCATTCATTACCCGCTTTTCCGCCTCGGCCTTGGTAGCGGCATAGACATTTACAAAATGCGCGGGCAGGGCGGCATGCTCGGGGATGTTCAACTGGTCGCTGTGATCAAAATAGATGCTGGGCGTTGACATGTGAACAAAGCGGGGCACTTTTTCGGTGATTGCCGCGTCCAGCCGGTTCTGTGTGACGGTCACGTTCATTGTCTGAAAATCGCGCTTTGGTCCCCAGGGCGAGGACAGCGCGGCATATAGGCACCAGAGCCGCGGATTTTTATCGATCTTTTCATAGGCAACGGCCGCCGATGGTCAGTCTAAAATGGTAAAGTCGCGAAATTTGTAAAAACGGAATGGAGCGTATCCGCCGCATTCTAGGCGTTTAATCCGGGTTTTGTCCAATCTGAACCCGCTTGGTCAGGGCGTGAAATCTTGCCCAGTCATATTCTCGCCAAGTTTATTGTGTTGATAGGTGGTTAACGTAACTGACCTTGGCGCGCTTTGCGCGTTTGGCAGAAAACAGGTGATACTGATGAAAACCATGCTCTTGGCCACATTGTTTGGCGTGTTTGCAACCACGGGGCAGGCCGCAGAGAAAAAGATGTTGGGATACACGCGTATCCTGAACAACGATGTTATTGGTGATGCTCGTGACCGCTGGCGCACGGGGTCCTATCAAATCAGCGCGTTTCGGGGCGAGCCATGGACCGGCGCGCGACCGCAAAGTTTTGGCGATCTGATCGAATTTCGGCTGCGCGGCGAAATTATCGCCCCCGCCAATATTGTCAGCCCCGCCGTGGGTGACCGCTTGTATGCCGGCACCTATGCGTTCGGGGTTCACAGTTACAGCGAAAACAACGGGCGGGAAATCAATCTTGGCGTGGGTGTGGCCGTGGTCGGCCCGCAAACCGGACTGGCTGATTTACAAGCAAAAATCCATGATCTGGTGGGTGTTGCACCGCCAGCGGCCGCCGGTTTTGAAGTGGGCAACAGTATGCGACCGACGGCCTATGCCGAGGTCGGTCAGAATAAAACACTGGCGGGCAATAGCCGTGTTCGCCCCTTTGTCGAGCTACAGGCAGGGTTGGAAACTTTGGCCCGTATCGGCGTTGATTTCACCATTGGCGGCTATGGCAAAAACGATCTGTTGATCCGCGATGTGGTCACCGGACAGCGTATGCCCGGCATCATGCACGGTTCTGACAAGGGCATTTCCCTGATTGTGGGGGCCGATGTCGCCTATGTTGCGGACAGCATCTATTTGCCCCGCGATCTTGGGTATCAACTGTCGGATGTGCGGCTGCGGGCGCGGGCGGGGGTGAACTATGAAGTGGCCAAAGGCGCGGTATTTTATGGGGTTAGCTACCTAAGCGAAGAATTCAGGGGCCAGCCAAACGGGCAGGTTGTGGGATCTTTCACATGGCGGCGGAATTTTTAATTTCGGTGTGAAATTAACCCTTTGCACAGCGAATCACCCGTGCTAGGTTAATAAAAAACTAACAAAACAAAAAAAGTGGCAGGCAAACAGGCAATGAGAACGGGCGTAAAAGGCACGTTCGTCATCGATTGGCAGCAGACAGAAATAGACGGGGAAAACAATCCCGCAATGTCGGCTGTTCGGGATGGTGCAACGTGGCGTTGGAGCGGAATTTCCGTAAGGGTCGATGGCCCGGATATGGTTATTCCCCTAGGCGAGTCAAACGGCAAAATGGAAATTCGGCATCGCGCCTCGCGGTCTGTGCGCCGACTGCTGGCTGATGAGCTGAACACAAATATTTCCGCGAAACACTGGGATGATACCGAGCCCCTGTTTGACAAGGGTTTTGTGCTGACAGATGGCGAGGCCACTTTTCCGGCAACATTTGTCGAGGTGGCCAAAGGCGAGAAACCGTTGATTATGTTCACCAATGGCATGCCGCAAAAGGATCGTGATCTTTGGGTGGTGCGTACTTTGGGTGACGACGCGCCGGTTCACCGCACCAATGATTTTGGCGGCGGCGTCATTTGTTTCACCTCGGACACCACCATATTAACCGCCGACGGCCCCAAACGTGTGCAAGACGTGCGCGAAGGCGAGATGGTGCAAACCAAAGACAACGGGTTGCAACAGGTTGTCTGGCTGGGCGCGCGGCGCATGACCGGTGCGCGTTTTTACGCCATGCCGGAACTGCGCCCGATTCGCATTCTGGCAGGCGCTTTGGGCGAGGGCGAGCCGGATGATGATTTGCTGGTATCGCCGCAACACCGGATGCTGATCAAAGGCAAAGTGGCGCAATCCTTGTTCAATACCGACGAGGTTTTGGTCGCCGCCGAGCATCTGACCAATGATAAATCGATTTTTGTGGACTATTCGGTGAAGGAAACCGCCTATCACCACATCATGTTTGACAGCCATCAGATCGTCTGGGCCAACGGGATCGAAAGCGAAAGCTATCACCCCGCCAACACGACGCTGGATACGCTTGACCCCTATGAGCGCAAGCGGCTGATCAAAAAATTTCCGAACTTGCAACAAGATCCTTATTCTTATGGCGCACATGCCCGTCGCGACCTGTTCAAATCCGAGGCGGCGATTTTACATCACGCGATCAACTATCGCCGTTGACTCTGCCGGTTTTGCGCCTATAAGCCCCTGATGCCCCGACGCTTGCGTTGGGATTATCAATTGGTGTTGGTGGGTTCCGCAAGGAAACTCCTGTCAGGGTAAGACCCAGAGGACAACGCCCTTCATAGTCGCCCATCCGGGCGTCGAGTTAACGAAGGAGATCAGCCGTGACTAAACGTACGTCTGCCAAATACAAACTAGACCGCCGCATGGGCGAAAACATTTGGGGTCGCCCCAAATCCCCGGTAAATCGCCGTGAATATGGCCCCGGCCAGCACGGTCAGCGCCGTAAAGGCAAATTGTCCGATTTCGGTACACAACTGCGCGCCAAGCAAAAGCTGAAGGGGTATTACGGCGATCTGACCGAAAAACAGTTCCGTCGCATTTTTGCCGAAGCAGAACGTGTTAAAGGGGACACCGGTGAAAATCTAATTGGTTTGCTGGAACGCCGCCTGGACGCCGTTGTTTACCGCGCCAAATTTGTGGCAACAGTTTTTGCCGCGCGTCAATTCGTGAACCACGGCCACGTGACTGTTAATGGTCAAAAAGTGAACATTCCTTCCTACCGTGTTAAAGATGGTGATGTAATCGAAGTGCGTGATCGTTCCAAACAAATCGCCGTTGTGATCGAGGCCAGCCAATTGGCCGAGCGTGACGTGCCTGATTATGTCGAAGTTGACCATTCCAAAATGATCGCCACATTCACCCGCACACCGTCGTTCAGCGACGTGCCCTATCCGGTGATTATGGAACCCAACCTGGTGGTGGAATTCTACGCGAAAAACTAATCTTTTCGCTGATCAGTTCAAAAGGCCGCACAGGGTTTCCCCGTGCGGCCTTTTTTATTTGTCTGGTTGTTTGGTCTGGCGCAAAAACCATGCGCTGGCTAAAAAGCACAAAGAAACAGGAAGAAAAAATGGCCGATATACCGCAGCCCCAAGCCGGCATTATGGAAATAGCCCTTTACCAGGGCGGTCACGCCTCGATCAAAGGGCAAAGCGATGTTGTAAAGCTGTCCTCCAACGAGAACCCGCATGGGCCAAGTGCGGCCGCAATCGCGGCGTTTCAGGCGGCCTCGACGGCGTTGCACCGCTATCCATCCACCGATCACGCGGGCTTGCGAAATGCCATTGGCGAGACGCATGATCTTGACCCTGCACAGATCATTTGCGGCGTTGGTTCTGACGAAATCATCGCGTTTTTATGTCAGGCCTACGCAGGGCAGGGCGACGAGGTCGTTCACACCGAACACGGGTTCGCCATGTACCGTATTTCGGCTTTGGCGGCGGGGGCCACACCGGTTCAGGTGCGTGAAAACAACCGTGTCACCGATGTTGATGCAATTTTGGCGGGCTGCACAGAACGCACCAAGCTGGTGTTCATCGCCAACCCCAATAATCCCACCGGTACGATGATCGGCGGCAATGAAGTGGCGCGTTTGGCGGCGGGCATACCCAAGGGCGCGATACTGGTGCTGGACGGGGCCTATGCGGAATTTGTCGAAGGCTTTGACGGTGGTGCGGATTTGATTGCCCAGCATGAAAATGTGGTGATGACCCGGACGTTTTCCAAACTTTACGGCCTTGGCGGTTTGCGCATTGGCTGGGGGTTTGGACCCAAGGCGATCATCGATGTGCTGAACCGCATTCGCGGGCCTTTCAACCTGTCAGAAACCCAATTGGCGGCGGCCACGGCGGCGGTGCGCGACACCGATTATGCTCGCGAATGTCAGGTTGAAAACATCCGCATGCGGGGCTGGTTGATTGCGCGGCTGCGCGGCCTTGGCATCGGCTGTGATGACAGCCACGCCAATTTTGTTCTGGCGCGGTTTGACGATGCAGAAATGGCGACAGCGGCGGATTTATGCTTGCAGAAACACGGGCTGATTGTGCGGAATGTCGCCGGGTATAATTTGCCAAATTGCCTGCGTATAACGGTCGGGGATCAGCCATCCTGCGAACGGGTGATTGCGGCGCTGACCGAATTTAAAGGACAAAACCATGACCCAGATTTATAACCGCGTCGCCCTGATCGGGCTGGGTTTGATTGCGTCTTCAATGGCCTGGGCGATGAAACGCGATGGGCTGGCGGGGGAAATTGTCGGCTATGCCAGATCCGCAGACACCCGCGATATTGCGCTGGAACTTGGCTTTGTTGACCGTGTTGCCAACACGGCGGCGGCGGCGGTGAAAGACGCTGATCTGGTCGTGTTATGCGTGCCTGTCGGGGTGATGGGCGATGTTGCCGCCGAGATCGGGCCGCATCTGATGGCGGGCGCGACCGTGACAGATGTGGGGTCGGTGAAAGCGTCGGTTATTGCCGCCGTTGCCCCACACATCCCTGATAACGTACATTTTATTCCGTCACACCCGCTTGCCGGTACCGAACATTCTGGCCCACGCTCGGGTTTCGCCAGCCTGTTTGAAAACCGCTGGTGCCTGTTGGTGCCGGTTGAAGATACCGATCCTGCGGCACTTGAAAAATTAACTAAACTTTGGCGTGATATGGGCGCCCTTGTGGATACCATGGATGTGGAACACCACGATCTGACCTTGGCTGTTACCAGTCATGCACCGCACCTGATTGCTTATACCATGGTCGGGGTGGCCGATGATTTGCACCGTGTAACCGACAGCGAAGTGATCAAATATTCCGCCGCCGGTTTTCGCGATTTTACCCGCATTGCCGCCTCTGACCCGACGATGTGGCGGGATGTGTTTTTGAACAACAAAGAGGCGACGCTGGAAATTCTTGGACGCTTCACAGAAGAGCTGTTCGCGCTGCAACGGGCGATCCGGCAAGGCGACGGGGATCACCTGTTTGATTATTTCACGCGGACACGAGCGATCAGACGTGGTATCATCGAGGCCGGGCAAGATACAGATGCGCCCAATTTTGGGCGTGGCAAAAAAGCAGAATAATGAATGGTTCCAAGGCGCTGATTGGCGCACTCATATTTACACTTTTTAACGCGGTGCCGGTTTTTGCCAAGGCGCCATCGACATCGATACGCCCGATGCCACGCGGTGCGGCGGTTGCAACCGTGTTGCGTCAATCCTTGGTGCCGGTCTTTTACAATGCCAAAATTCGCCCGCGTGCCAATCCACGGCGCGGGCAGCAAACCGGTCGTATCACTGATGTTGCCGCCGCCTTGCGTATTGCCAATTGGGCCGCAGCGCCCGCGCCGGCACCGGTAACACCAAAACAATCCACGCCACCCAGTGGCCTTGCCACCGCGCCGCCGGTTTTCCGCTCGCCGCTGCCGCGCCCACGGCCAATGAACCGCCCGACGCAAATCCGTCAGATGGGGATTATTGCGCCAAGGGCAAAAGAAACACTGGTTTCAAGTTCCACGGGTGCGGTCTGTGGCGACCCGGGCATAAGGGGCGTGACCTTGGCCCCGATTGTCGGGAAATTGCGCGGTTGCGGCATCAAAGCACCGGTGCGGGTTACTGAAATCAACGGCGTGCAGCTTAGCCAAACCCCGGTGATGAATTGTACCGCCGCCAAAAGCCTGCAAACCTGGATTGAACGCGGGGTAAAACCTGCGGTGGGTCGCAAGGGCGGGGGGGTCAAATCGCTGACCACGCTTTCGGATTATGCCTGTCGCACCCGCAACAACAAAAAAGGTGCGAAAATTTCGGAACATGCCACCGGCAATGCCATCGATGTCTCGGCGATCAACCTGAACAACGGTGAGCATATCACCGTGCTAAAGGGGTGGAATGACCGCCAGGATGGCCGGATGTTAAGGAAAATGCACCGTGCGGCCTGTGGGCCGTTTGGCACGGTTCTGGGGCCTGATGCCGACCGTTTTCACCGTGACCATTTCCACCTTGATGTGTCCAACCGCAACCGTCCTTATTGCGAATAATCCTTACCGGATCGCAAAACGCGGCGCGGGACCAAGTGGCACGGGCCCAAAACTGACGCGGCCATTGGCGAATATCAACGGCACGTCCAGTGTATTTTTCGGCCCCGAAAGACTGGCCAGTGCTTCCAGCATGTTTTCAATCGTGGGTGCGATATTTTGCGGCACCCGGCCTGCATTCACCGCCAGGGCCAGCATCTCGCGCCAGTTTGTGGCTTTGATCACGATCCGCCCCTCTGCGCGGCCATTGCGATCAATTTCCAGCTTGCCCGCCATGCGCAAATCCAGTTTCCCCCAAAGCGCAGTAAAACTGCGCAGATCTATCGCGGTGGGTTGCGGGCGGCGATCCTCGATCGCGAACCGATCCCAAGGGGCATCAAATTCCAAAGTGGCGGCCAGATGGATTTTGCTGAGCGTTTTGGGCAGCGAGGCAACAGGGTCGATCATTTCCAAAAACGGCGCTGGTGGCGTGTATCCATCGGCCTGAAACCCCAAATCATAGGTGTTTTTGGCGGTTTCCATCCGGCGTAGGGCAAATCGGACACTGTCCAGCGTGCTGGGCCCGTTGTTTTTTGAAACCAGCGCCAGGGCATCGATCACCAGATTTGTGCGGTTCAAGGCAAGCGACGGTCCAGCATCGAAAACGACACTGGCGCGCATGTCTTCGCTGAAAATATCAATACTGTCGTCCGGGGTGGCGATGCGCTGTTCATTTGGCCAAACCGCGATCACGTGATTGGGTTTATAGCTGAGCGCCAGCACCTCAAAAAACGCCGCCTGCCAGGCCAGCCCGGTTTCGGGATCGGCCAAATCCAGATCGGTGAAGGTCATGTCAAAACGATAGGGAAAGCCGGCAACATTTGCCTGACCTTCCGCCAGCCAGCCTTGGGCATAGCGATCCGCCAGCCAGCCATTGGCGGCGTTTTCCAACGCACGGCTGCTGGCAAACCAATAGGTGGCCCATGCGGCCGAGATGACCAAAATCAGACCCAACAAAAAACGCATGATCGCCCCTTTTCCTTACACGATAAAATCTGTTTATAGGGTCAGGAATAGGAGGGCCAGTCGATGAATGGGCCAATTTGGGTATTTGGGTATGGATCGCTGTTGTGGAACCCCGGGTTTGCGGTGGCGGAACAACAGGTGGCGCGGCTGACAGATTTTCAACGCAGCTTTTGCATGCGGTCGATCCACCATCGCGGCACGCCTGAAAAACAGGGGCTTGTGCTGGCGCTGGATCAGAAACCGGGCGCGTTTTGCGACGGGCTGGCACTAAAGGTCGCCGCCGAACATACCGAGGCGACGATCGCCTATTTGCGCGAACGCGAATTGGTTTCCTCGGCCTATCTGGAAGAATGGGTAGATCTGGATTTGACCGATGGCCGCCGGGTTTCCGCCGTGGCTTACGTGGTTGACCGCAGCCATGAACAATATTGCGGCGGCATCGATTTGGAAGAACAAGCGCAAGTCATTGCCCATGCCGTGGGCGGGCGCGGGCCAAACACCGAATATTTGTTTGCCACAGCCGATCATTTGAACGAAATCGGCCTGAGTGATGGCGACATGAACTGGCTGACCCGCCGTGTGCGCGAAATTGTGGCCGCATAAACACGTAAAAGGCTGAAAATTCTTTACTTATTGGCAAGGCGCGCCAAGGCAAGTAAGGTGCAGCCAAGAAACAGGTGCCAGGACCCTGACATGGAACACTTGGACCCCGAGGCCGAGACACGATTTACATTTCCCTTTGTTCAACTCGTAACGATGTTGGCGGTGCTTGCACTTGTGGCGGTGGGCACTTTTCTGATCTTTCCGGCGGTCGAGCCGGTCATTCAGGCCAACCCTTATTTGAACGGCTTTATCTTTTTTGTGTTTGTCTTGGGCATCGCGGCCTGTTTTTGGCAAATTTACCAACTGACGCAATCGGTCAGATGGATCGAGGCATTCGCCGATAATCGCCCCGGGCACAATCAAATTCATGCGCCGCGTTTGTTGGCGTCGGTGGCGGCTTTGCTGCGCGCGCGCGGGGTGCGGGCGCAAATCAGCGCAACCTCGTCGCGATCGATGCTGGATTCCGTGGCCACGCGCATCGATGAGGCCCGCGATATCACCAGATATATCGTTAATCTGTTGATTTTTCTTGGACTTTTGGGCACATTCTATGGCCTGTCAACGACGGTGCCGGCCGTTGTTGAAACCATTAAGTCGTTGGCTCCGAAAGAAGGCGACACATCAGTTGAAATTTTTGATCGCCTTATGAAAGGGCTTGAGGCACAGCTCGGCGGCATGGGCACGGCCTTTGGGTCGTCGCTGTTGGGTCTTGCCGGTTCCTTGATAGTGGGCTTGTTGGAACTGTTCGCCAGCCAAAGCCAGAACCGCTTTTTCCGTCAAATGGAAGACTGGCTTTCCACCATCACGCGGGTTGGTTTTTCCACCGGCGAGGGCGATGGAACCGGCGCGGATACCAGTGTGCTGGGGGCGGTTCTGGACAGCATGTCCGAGCAAATGGAAGGCTTGCAGCGCCTGTTCATTCAATCGGACGAGGCGCGCAGCCAAACCGACCAAAGCCTGCAACAACTGGCGTTATCGCTGGATCGGCTCAGTCAAGGTTTTGAAATAGACAAGGCGGCGGCAAAAGACACAGCCACGCCGGGTATCGAAGCATTGATCGCTGGTCAGGAACGGTTGATTGGCAAGCTGGAAGAAACCTATAAGGGCGAAGGCGTGGACGCTGAATCCCGGATGCGGTTGCGCTCGATCGACGTACAGCTTTTGCGGATACTGGAAGAAATGTCCGCCGGGCGACAGGAAACCGTGGCCGACCTGCGCCACGAGGTGACGACCATCGCCAAAGCCATTAGAACAATGAACCGCAAACCCCGCCAGGACGGTTAGATCATGGCATTGACACGGCGATCAACGCAACGGGTTTCGAGCAGTATTTGGCCGGGATTTGTTGATGCGATGACCGCCCTGTTGCTGGTGCTGATGTTCGTGCTGACGATCTTTATGATCGTGCAATTCATGCAGCGCGAAACCATCACCGAACAGGACACAGAACTGGACCAATTGTCCGCGCAAGTCGCCAGTTTGGCGCAGGCGCTGGGGCTGGAAGAAATCAGATCGGCCAATCTGACAAATCAGGTTTCCACGCTTGATGGTCAGTTGGATAACGAAAAATCGGTCACCGCCCAACAGCGCAATGTGATCGATCTGTTGACCACACAAAGTGCCGAACAAACCCAAAGAATCGCCAGCTTTGAGGATCGGGTTGCCAGCCTGTTGGCGGAAAACACCGCCGCCAACGCGCAAATCGGTAATTTGGTTGCGTTGAACACAGAGGCCAATCAAAATCTGGCAGCGCTAGAGGGCGAACGCGGTGCGTTGCAGGATGAAAACGCCGGGTTATTCGCCAGGATCGAGGACATCGAGGCGGCAAATGCGCGGCTGATAACCGATCGCGAGGCCCTGAATCTGGCCTTGGCGCAAGCGCGTGATGAAATTGATGCAGGCGTGGAAGCGGCGCGGCTGGATGCCGCAAGACGCGAGGCTTTGCAAGCGTTGATCGCCGATTTGCAATCCGAAGCTACCGTTCAGGAAACATCGATGCAGGCCGCCTTGGCACAGTTGCAGGTGCAACAGGAAACTTCGCAATCCCTTGGCGGTGAGGTCAGCCAGCTTCAGACGCGCATCAGCAATCTGGAGGCGCTGTTGGCAGCGGAACAACAGGATCGACTGGCCGAGGTTTCGTCTTTGGGGTCGCAATTGTCCGAAGCTGAACGGCAGTTGGCGATTTATGCCGCCAGCCTGTCGGATGAAGAACAAAAATCCGCAGATGCCGCCGCCGCCGCCGATGCCTTAACAGGCGAAATAAACGCCGCCCAAGAACGATTGGCCGCTTTGGCCAATGACCTGAATGCGTCGGAGACGCTGCAATTGACAACGGCAGCGGCGATCGCGGCATTGCGCCGCCAGTTGGCGGATCGTGACAGCTTGCTGGCGGCAAGTGCCGCGCGGTTCACCGAGGAAGAACAGGCGCGTTTGGCGGCCCTTGTTGTCCAGGAACAGCTGCGCGATCGCTTGGAAAGCACGCAAGGCGCGCTCAGTGCCGAGGAAACCCGACGCGCCGCCGATTTGGCGACATTGGCGGCACTGCGCGAAGAATTGGCCAGCACCCAGAATACCTTAAGTGACGAGGAAAAAGCGCGTCTGGCGGCATTGGCGCAAAGCAAGGTTCTGGGCGACAGGTTGGCAGCGACCGAGGCGCGATTGAATGATGAAGAAACCGCGCGTTTGGCGGCATTGGTGGCGGCGGATGCCTTGCGGGATCGTCTGGCGGGGGCGCAAACCCAGCTAACCGTTGAGGAAACAAAACGCGCCGCGGATTTGGCCGCCGCGGCCACACTGCGCCAACGACTGAACGAACTTGAAGGCCAGCTTGACCAACAAGAATCCGCCCGCTTGGCGGCACTGGTGGCCGAAGAAACCCTGCGACTGAATTTGGATGCGACGCAGGAAAAACTAACCCAAGCCGAAGAAAAAGCCGCCGCCGAGGCCGTGTTGACCGCCGCCCTGCGGACGCGTTTGGCAAGTGTTGAAGCAAAATTAAGCGCGGAAGAACAAGCAAAATTGGCGGAATCCGCTTTGGCCAAAAAACTGCGCGCCGACTTGGCCGCCGCCGAAGCAAAGCTCAGCAAAGACGAAGAAAACCGCCTGGCCGAAGCCGCCGCCACCGCCGCATTGCGCAAACGGCTGGGGGATCAGACTCAGGCGCTGGATGAACAAGAGGCCGCAAGACTGGTCGAGGCCGCCGCCGCCGCCGCGCTGCGCAAGCGATTGGAAAACGCCGATGCCGAGTTGACGGCGATGACCCTGTCGCTCGAGGCACAGCGCAAAAAGGCCGAAGACACCCTGACGTTGCTGGCCGCCGCTCGTGCGGCAAGCGGTGATCTGGACAAGAAACTGGCCGCCGCCTTGGCCGCCGAGGCACAGGCCGCGCGACAACTGGCCGTGGTGGACGACAATCTAAATGATACCACGCGAACGCTGGAACAGTTGCGGGCCGAAAATCAGGCGTTGCGGTCCACCTTGGGTGAAAGCCAGACCGCCATCGAAACCAGATTGGCCGCGGCTTTGGCGGATCGATTGGCGGCGCGCGAGGCCGAACAAATCGCTTTGAGCGAGGCAGAACGGCGCACGGTTTTGTTACGTCAGGCGCAAACAGCCTTGCGGATGGAAGAGGCCAAAAGCGCGGATTCCCTGCGAAAGCTGGAATTGCTGTCGCAACAAGCCGCGCAATTGCAACAACAGGTCACCAATCTGGGGGCGCTGTTGGATATTGCCAATTTGGCGGATGCCGACAAGGGCACGCAAATCACGGTGCTGACCGAAGAATTGAACACCGCCTTGTTGCGCACCGCGTCAGAGCAAAAGAAAATCGCCGAGCTTGAGGCCGCCGAACGAAAACGACTGGAAGAAGAGGCCAAGAAACTTGAAACCTTCAAATCCGATTTTTTCGGCAAACTGCGTCAGGTGCTGGCCGGGCGTGAAGGCGTTCAAATCGTCGGCGACCGGTTTGTATTTCCTTCATCGGTGCTGTTCCCGCCCGGTGGTGCCGAGCTGAGCCATGAAGGCGAGGCCGAGATTGCAAAAGTGGCGACCCTGCTGCTCGACGTAACCAAAAATATTCCCGATGATATCGATTGGGTAATCCGCGTAGACGGGCACACCGATAATGTACCGTTCAACAGTGCCGGAAAGTATGCAAACAACTGGGAATTGTCGCAAGGTCGCGCCTTGTCGGTGGTGCAATATATGATTGAGGCGTTCGATTTTCCGGCGGATCGGCTGTCGGCCAATGGGTTTGGTGAATACCAGCCGATCAATACCGCCGACACACCAGAGGCGCGCGCCCAGAACCGGCGCATTGAATTGAAGTTGACTGAAAAATAGGGCCGGCTTTTTGCGGGATCCATCAAGCGAGCGGGCCTATTGGATCGCAAAGTTGAGGGATTTGCTGGCAATAATTACATCATCGCGGATCATTTCGACAACCCCGATATATTGCCCTCGCGGCCAGCCAAGCGCGGGCTTTTTGCGCCCGACCGCATAATAAAACTGCGCCTGATTTTGGGGATGCACTTTGGTTTCCGAAAATACGCGACTTTTGGGGCCGGTCAGGGTCAGGGTGATTTTGTCAAATTCCTGAACGCCATAGCCATAGCCCCAAACCACCAGCGCTGGGGTCAGCGCTCGGGATCGCGCGGGCACTTGATCCAACCCTTGTTTTACCTCGGCATAAGTTGGCACACGAATATCGACACCCACGGAAATCAACCCACCGGCGGCATATTCAAGGTCGTCTTGCCACAGGGTTTTGCGCTGTGGGTTGGCACAGCTTGCACCTGTTTCGGCGGCATAGGGGTCAATGATTTGGCCGTCTTTTGATACTTGCAGATGCAAATGCGGGAACTGCGTGTCGCCAGAGGCCCCGACTTGCCCCAACAGATCACCCGCCGCCACCGGTTGGCCCTGACTGACGTTAATGGTGCCGCTTTTCATATGGCAATACAGCGTTTCCCAGCCGTTGCCGTGATCGATGGCAACCCCGTTGCCGCATTCCTTGCCGGTAATATCAGGCGGGTTGGGCGCGGTGGTCAAAATATCGACCACGCCATCGCGCATGCCGCGAACCACGCCGTCGGCGGCGGCGAATACCGCCACGCCCGCTTGCATGTCATTCATGCTGTTGACCGAAATATCGGTACCTTTGTGGCCATTGTAACTGCGGGCATTGCAGGCGAAATCCTGCACGCCGGGGCCGGGATCGCGATCAACATAGTTTTGCACAAAGCAGCTTTGCCCCAGGGTGCAATCCAGCGGAAAATCCAGCACCGGCTGCGCCGCCGCAGGCGAACCTGCGGCCAGCGCAATGACCATGGCCAGTTTTTTCATTCGGCCGTCAATAAAGGCGGCTTTTTACCCGAAATCTGCGCCTTTTCGATCGGCAATATTTCCAGATGGATGTCTTTGCCTTTCACGCCGACCTTGACCAAACCACCCTTGGCAAGCAGGCCAAAAAGCAATTCTTCGGCCAGCGGTTTTTTGATGTGTTCCTGAATGACGCGCGATAAGGGGCGGGCGCCCATTTTGTCGTCATAACCACGATCTGCCAACCAGACGGCCGCATCGCGCGACAATTCAATCGATACGTTGCGATCCAGCAATTGCGCCTCCAGTTGCAGCACAAATTTTTCAACCACTTGCAGGATCACGTCTTTGGACAGCGGATCAAAGCTGATGACGGCATCCAGACGGTTGCGGAATTCCGGCGTGAAGGTTTTTTCAACCGCAGCCGTATCTTCGCCCTCGCGGCGATCACGGCCAAAACCGATGGCCGCTTTGGCCATTTCACTGGCACCGGCATTAGAGGTCATGATCAGAACCACATTGCGGAAATCCACGGTGCGGCCATTGTGATCGGTCAGTTTGCCGTGATCCATCACCTGCAACAGAATGTTGTACACATCCGGGTGCGCCTTTTCCATTTCATCCAGCAACAGCACGCAATGCGGGTGTTGGTCGACGCCGTCGGTCAGCATGCCACCCTGATCAAACCCGACATAGCCGGGGGGGGCACCGATCAGGCGGCTGACGGCGTGTTTTTCCATATATTCCGACATGTCAAACCGCAGCAGTTCCACGCCCAGCGTGTCGGCCAGTTGTTTGGCCACTTCGGTTTTGCCGACGCCGGTTGGGCCGGTGAACAAATAGTTGCCGATGGGTTTTTCCGGCTCGCGCAGCCCCGCGCGCGACAGTTTTATCGCCGAGGCCAGCGCATCAATTGCCTGATCTTGCCCAAAGACCACGCGTTTTAAGGCACCTTCCAGATCGCGCAGCACCTCGGCGTCGTCTTTGGAAACATTTTTCGGGGGAATGCGGGCGATTTTTGCCACGACTTCCTCGATTTCCTTGACACCAATGGTTTTGCGGCGCTTGGATTCCGCCACCAAATGCTGGGCCGCCCCCGCCTCGTCGATGACGTCGATTGCCTTGTCGGGCAATTTGCGGTCGGTGATATAGCGCGCCGACAATTCCACCGCTGTTTTGATCGCATCAGCGGTATATTTGATCGAGTGGTGTTGTTCAAAATACGATTTGATCCCGCGCAAAATCTTGATTGTGTCCTCGACCGAGGGTTCATTCACATCGATTTTCTGGAACCGGCGCGACAGGGCGCGATCTTTTTCAAAATGCTGGCGGAATTCTTTGTAGGTAGTGGACCCCATGCAGCGCAATTTGCCGCCCTGAAGCGCGGGTTTCAACAGGTTGGACGCATCCATCGCACCGCCCGATGTGGCACCGGCACCGATTACGGTGTGGATTTCATCAATGAACAAAACCGCATCATCGTGATTTTCCATTTCGTCCATCACTGCCTTCAGGCGTTCTTCAAAATCACCGCGATACCGGGTGCCGGCCAGCAAGGCCCCCATATCCAGCGAAAAGATCGTGGCATTTTTCAAAACCTCGGGGGTTTCGCCCTTTACTATTTTATAGGCCAAACCTTCGGCGATGGCGGTTTTGCCAACACCCGGATCACCCACCAGCAAGGGGTTATTTTTGCGGCGACGGCACAGCACCTGAATACAGCGTTCAACCTCGTGGTTGCGGCCAATCAACGGATCAACATCGCCTTTGGTGGCCCTGGCGTTCAGATCGACGCAGTATTTTGCCAGCGCGCTTTCTTTGTCGTCTTTGCCAGCGGGTTCCTGAATTTCATGCTCGCTCAACGGGTCCTCGGACCCGGATACCGAGCGATGTTCACCGTATTGCGGGTCTTTGGCCACGCCATGGGCGATGAAATTCACCGCGTCATACCGCGTCATTTCCTGTTCCTGCAAAAAGAACGCCGCGTTGGATTCGCGTTCGGCGAAAATCGCCACCAAAACATTGGCACCGGTCACCTCGTTGCGGCCCGATGATTGCACATGGATGGCCGCGCGTTGGATAACCCGTTGAAAGGCCGCCGTCGGGACGGCTTCGGACCCTTCTTGATCCGCCACCAGTGTGATCAGATCCTCGTCAATGAATTCGATCAGCGTGCTGCGCAATTGTTCCAGATTAACACCGCAGGCCTGCATCACGCGAATGGCGTCGGCCTCATCCATTAGCGCCAACAGTAAATGTTCCAGCGTGGCATATTCATGCTGACGTTCGTTCGCTTCGCTCAGCGCCATGTGGATGGCGTTTTCAAGCGTTTTGGAAAATGATGGCATGATGACTGCTCCTAGACATGGGATGTACCACGCGTTCATCGCGACACAACCTTTCCCTCTAGACTTCGGTTTTATTCGTCAGGCTTCAAGAGGAAATTAAGTTTTTTTGTTCTTTACGTCGCTTTTGCTGGAAAATTTCGATCAACTTTTGTGTGATTTCATCTGTGATCGCCATAATTTCGCCTAAAAGGCATCTTTTCGGCGGCGAACTTCGGCGAACACCTCTGCATCTTTGGCGTCGATCATGTTCAGGTTTGCCCGAATTTCCGCCGACTGCGCGCGCAAAAACGGGTTGGTTGCCAGTTCCAGTGATAAAAGCGAGGGTACGGTTGGCTGGCCTGCCGCGCGGGCGCGGGCAATCTCGGCCACGCGTTTTTGCAGCGCGGCGTTGTCTGGTTCAACGCTCATCGCAAATCGGCCATTGGCGGCGGTATATTCATGACCCGAGCAGACCAGCGTTTCGGGGTCCAGCCGCGCCATTTTGCCAAGGCTGCCCCACATTTGTTCAAACGTGCCCTCAAAAACCCGACCACAGCCCAACGCCATCAGGCTGTCGGCGGTAAAGATCGCCTTGGCCTCGGCAAAATGAAAGGCGATATGGCCAATGGTGTGGCCGGATACATCCAAAACAACGCCCTTGCTGGCGCCAATATCGATGGTGTCACCTTCACCCAACGCAATGTCCAAAGCAGGCAAGCGATGTTGATCGGCCTTGGCCCCGACAACCTTGGCCCCGGTTGCGGCAACGATTTCGGCCAGCCCCATGATGTGATCATCATGGTGATGGGTGATCAAAACCAAATCCGCCCCCCAGCCCCGCGCCGTCAGGGCCGCCAATATTGGCGCGGCTTCGGGGGCATCGATCGCGGCCGTAATGCCGGTTTCTTGATCTTTGGCAATAAAAGCATAGTTATCGGACAGACAAGGGACGGTGATGATTTCAAGGGACATTGGCGCAAAACTTTCCTAAGTATCGGTATGCCGGATAATCTGGCGAATTTTAAAGGGCGATGCAATGCACTTGGACGTGCGCGAGCTGCAACAATTTTATTACCGCACCAAACTGGGCCGTGCGGCGCAAAAGGCGATCCGCGATCAGGTGGTCACGATGTGGCCCGAGGCCAAGGGGTTAACCGTGGCGGGCTATGGTTTTGCGGTGCCGATGTTGCGCCCGTATTTGGGGCAGGCACGGCGCATACTGGGGTTGATGCCGGGGCCGCAAGGGGTGATGCACTGGCCGGTCGGTGCCCCGAATGTGTCGCTGTTGTGCGAAGAAACGCAATGGCCACTGGCCACCGGGGTGCTGGACCGGTTGATCGTGCTGCACGGGTTGGAAACCAGCGATAATCCTGATGCGATTTTGCAGGAATGCCACCGCGCGCTTGGCCCCGGGGGGCGGGCGCTGTTTATCGTACCCAACCGCGCAGGCCTGTGGTCGCGATCGGATAAAACACCCTTTGGCTATGGCCGCCCCTATTCACCGATGCAGCTGGATAAACAATTGCGCAGCGCAGGGTTTACGCCGGAAAAGCACAAATCAATGCTGTTTTCACCCCCGTCAGAGCGACGTTTTTGGTTGAAAACCGCAAACTTCTGGGAAAACTTTGGCCGAAAACTGGGGTTCTTTCCCGCCGGTGGCGTGTTGATGGTCGAGGTCAGCAAACATGTTTATGCCCCCACGGGTCACGGCGTGAAGGCGCGCGTGCGGCGTGGGTTGACGATTTTGGACGGGGTGCCGCAAGCCGCGCCAACCAGCTTGCGCGAATAATCCGGTTTTACCCCGCGTCATTATGTGTGGCCCTGCCAACATGGCGCTTTTTCGCGGGTCGGCCCCGTGGTAAAGCAGTGTCAGGTTTTGATGGAAAGCGGAGACACAGATGAGCGGCAACTTCAAATTCGATACACTGGCCCTGCATGCCGGTCACAGCCCCGATGAACGCCACGGCAGCCGGGCAGTGCCGATCCATCAGACCACATCCTATGTGTTTCAAAGCACCGAACACGCCGCTGCGCTGTTTAACATGGAGGTCGGCGGTCACATCTATTCACGCCTGACCAATCCCACGGTGGCGGTGCTGGAACAACGGCTTGCGGCGCTTGATGGCGGTGTGGCGGCGGTGGCCACGGCCTCTGGCATGTCGGCACTGTTTATCACGGTGCTGGCGCTTTGTTCGGCGGGCGATCACATCGTTTCCTCGTCGCAAATGTATGGCGCGAACATCAACCTGTTTGAACACACCCTGTCGCGATACGGCATTACCACGACCTTTGTGGCCCCCAATGACCCCGCCGCGATCAAGGCGGCCATTCAGCCCAATACCAAATTGGTGTTTGGCGAGGTGATCGGCAATCCGGGCATGGATATTATGGATATCCGCGCCGTGGGCAAAATCTCGGCCCAAGCGGGCATTCCCTTGGTCATTGATGCGACATTCAACACGCCATGGATGATCCAGCCGTTGAAACACGGGGCGAATATTGTGATCCATTCGCTGACAAAATGGATGGGCGGGCATGGTGCGGCCTTGGGCGGCGCGGTGATTGACGGCGGCAATTTTGACTGGGGGCAAAACGATAAATTCCCGATGCTGACCACGGCGCATTTTGGCTATCAGGGGGTGAACCTGTGGGAAGAATACGGCCCCGGTGCCTTTGCCGCGCGGGTTCGCACCGAGGGCATGATGAACGTCGGCCCCTGTTTGGCGCCGATGAATGCGTTCCTGATTTTGCAAGGCATCGAAACCTTGGGCCTGCGCATGGAAAAACACATGTCCAACACCGCAAAACTGTTGGATTTCCTTTCGGGCCATGAACAAGTCGCTTGGGTGAAACACCCGTCTTTGCCGGATCATCCCGACCACAAAGTGGCGGTTGAATTGATGCCCAAGGGGCAAGGTTCGATCATTGCCATCGGGGTGAAAGGCGGTCGCGAAGCCGGGCGTGCCTTTATTGAAAACGTGCAACTGGCCAGCCATCTGGCCAATGTTGGCGACGCCAAAACCCTGGTCATTCACCCCGGTTCCACCACCCATTCCCACCTGACCCCCGAGGCGATGCAGGCCGCTGGTCTGACCGAAGATCTGGTGCGGGTTTCCGTCGGGCTGGAAAATATCGACGATATAATCGCGGATTTCAAAGCTGCCTTGCGCATCGCAGGCAAAGTTGCAGGAACAAAATCATGAAACTTCAGATCAACGGAAAATCCACATTCGTTTCCACAGGTGGTCGCGATTTTGAACCCGATGGTGATGTCTTGCTGTTTTTGCACGGCTCGGGCCAAAGCCATCTAAGTTTTCTGTTGCAGGGGCGTTTTCTGGCCAATCGCGGATTTCAGGTTTTGGTGCCCGATATGCCGGGGCATGGGCTGTCCAAGGGGGCGGCATTGACCAGCATCGAGGAGATGGCAGATTGGTGCGCCACAGTGATTTTGGCCGCTGGTGTCGAGGGCCCTGTGAATATCATCGGTCACTCGCAAGGCGGGCTGGTGGCCATGGAAATGGCGCGGCGGCATCCGGCGATGGTGAAAAGAGCGGTATTCATTGCCACGGCGCTGTCGATTCCGGTGAATGATATGCTGCTTGATCTGGCCAAAAACAAAGAACCCAAAGCCATCGACGCGATGATGGATTGGGGTCACGGGCCGGTGGGCCACATGCACGATCATACCATGCCGGGGCATTCGCATTTGGCCTATGGCCGTCAGTTGATGGCCGCCAACGAGACGGGGGCGCTGTTCACCGATTTGTCGGCCTGTGCGGCTTATAGCGACGGGCCGGTGGCGGCGGCTTTGGTCACCTGCCCATCGCTTTGCATACTGGCGGACATGGATAAAATGACCCCGATCAAAGCTGGGCGAAAACTGGTGCAAACCCTGCCCATGGCCGAGGTGGTCGAACTGTCAAATGCGGGTCACATGCTGACCACGGAACGCCCCTTTGAGGTGAACCAGGCCCTGCGTAAATTTTTGGCGAAATAATTTCTGTAAAGCGAAAAGACATGAAAAACCCTGATTTCAAACGTATCGCTGTTATCGGTGCCGGCACCATGGGCAGCGGCATCGCGGGGCAAATCGCCAATGCGGGCCACAAGGTTTTGCTGTTGGATTTGCCCGGTAAAAACAGCCGCAACGAGGTAACAGAGGCGGCGGTAAAACGCCTGTTGAAATCGGACCCTCCGGCCCTGATGCACAAAAACCGGGCGGCATTGATCGAGGTTGGCAATATCGAGGATGATTTTGATCGGCTCGCGGAATGCGATTGGATCGTCGAGGCTATTGTAGAGCGTCTGGACATTAAAAAGGCGCTTTATCAACGGCTTAATGCGGTGATTTCGCCCGATTGCGTGGTGACATCCAATACATCAACCATTCCGATACGCCTGTTGGTGGCCGACATGCCGCAGGATTTTCGCGCACGTTTTGCGATTACGCATTACTTTAATCCGGTGCGCTATATGCGCCTGCTTGAACTGGTGCGCGGGGCCGATACAGCACCCGCCGTGATGGATCGGCTTGCGCGGTATAACGATGAAATTCTTGGCAAAGGTGTGGTGCAATGCGGTGACACGCCCGGGTTTCTGGGCAACCGTGTGGGGGTTTTTGCGCTGCAAGTGGGCATGGACGAAGCCGCCAAACAGGGGCTGACCATAGAAGAAGCCGACGCGCTGATGGGCCGCCCGATGGGCATTCCGAAAACCGGCATCTTTGGGCTGTATGATCTGATCGGTGTCGATTTGATGTCTGATGTGGTGGATACACTGGGGTCGATCCTGCCCAAGGGTGATGCTTTTCACGCCGTGGGGCGCAAGGATAATCCGGTGATGCCGCTGATCAACCGGATGATTGCGGCGGGGTATACGGGCCAAAAAGGGCTGGGTGGATTTTATCGCGGGGACGGTGAAAACCTTGCGATCGATCTGGGTACAGGCATTGAGCGTGCGCGGTCAAAAACCTTGCCCGAAAGTGCGGTTTTGGCGGCCGAGGCACAGGCCGAGGGCCATGAAACCCTGACCCTGATGATTTCAAAGGGCGATAAGACGCATCAGGCGTTCTGCCGCAACTTTCTGGGCCGCGTTCTGGCCTATGCGGCGGATCTGATCCCTTCGGTGACCGACAGCCCGCAAGACATTGATGACGCCATGAAACTGGGCTTCAACTGGATACGCGGCCCGTTTGAAATGATCGACGCACTGGGCGCGGATCAGGTGGGGAAACTGGCGATCGAGGCGGGCGTTTCTGTGCCGCCTGCCTTGGCGGCGTCGCAAAAACACGGGCCGTTTTACGGGGTGCAAAACGGTGTTCTGAATGTGCGCCGTTTTGAAGCCGGCGACGGCATTTTTGCCCCGGTTATCCTGCCCGAGGGCACGGTTCGCTTTAGCTTTACCCGCCAAACCCTGACGCCGATTTTGCGCAACAACGCCGCCAGCCTTTATGCGCTTGAGGGTGATTTGCGCCTGGTCGAATTTCATTCCAAGGCCAACGCTTTGACCGGTGATTCCATGGCCGTTGTCGCCGCCGCCGCCGAGGATCACGGCGCGGGCATTTTGGTGCATAATGACGCGCAGCATTTTTCTGCCGGTGTCGATCTGAACCATTTTTATGCGTTGATTGAACAGGCGAACTGGGACGGGATCGACAGCTTTTTGAACGATTTTCAACAGGGCTGTATTGCGTTGAAATATACCCCTGTGCCGGTTGTCGGCGCGCCTTCGGGCCTTAGCCTTGGTGGCGGCTATGAGGTTTTGGCGCATTGTGACCGATTGGTCGCGCATGCAAATTCCGTGCTGGGATTGGTCGAGGCCGCCGTGGGCGTGGTGCCCGGTGGCGGCGGGGTCAAGGAAACGTTTTTCCGGTGGCACGTGGCGACAGGCGATTGGCGTCGCGCCGCATGGCAGACATGGATGCAGGTCGGTTATGGCCAAACCGGTGCCAGCCCCGAACAGGCGGCAAAGCTGCAATATTTCCGCCCTGACGTGGATCGGTCGGTGATGAACCGCGACAAACTGGTCACGGCAGCAACCGCGTTGATCCATGAAATGCAGCCCGGCTATGCACCGCCAAAAAGGCCGAATTTCAGGTTGCCCGGCAATGATTTACTGTCGGAAATGGATGCTTTCATGGCCAAGGGTGTGGCGGATAAGATATTCTTTCCGCACGATAAAAATGTGGCGATGGAAATCGCGACGATTGTGGTGAATCCAGATGGCGCTGGTGATCTGGCGCAGAGCGAACAAGAGTTGCTGGACCGCGAACGCGCTGCCTTTATCCGTCTTGCCAAAACCGCCAATACCCGCGAACGCATTCGCACGATGTTGTACGAGGGCGGCGCGGTGCGCAATTGATGCAGCCCCACCGGATTGATCCCACCAGCCTGCGCCGCCATGTTTTGCAGGACGGCGCGCATCGCGTGGCAATTTTATCGCTGGGGTGCATCACGCAGGATTGGCGTGTGGCGCATCAGGGTGCCGAGGTGCCGGTGGTGCTGGGCTATGAACATCCGCAGCACTATATCGGCCAAAGCGAAAGCCTCGGGGCGATCGTGGGTCGGGTGGCCAATCGCATCTCAAACGCCGACTTTACGCTGGCGGAAAAAAGGTATCGGCTGCCCGCGAATATCCCGCCGCACCATTTGCATTCTGGCCCCACCGGTCTGGGCCATCAAAACTGGGATATGGAGGGCGATGACCATACGGTTCGCTTGAGGTATCATTCGCCAGATGGCGAGGGCGGGTATCCGGGCGCGGTGGATTTTCAGGTGGTGATCAGTCTGGCAAATAACCGGCTGACCTATGACATGACAGCCACTGTGGATCGCCCGACCCCGATCAATCTGGCCCAGCACAGTTATTACAATTTGATGGGTGGCGCAGCGGCGATTTGGGATCATTGCTTGCAAATAAATGCCGAGGCGACCACCGCACTTGACGCTGATTTAATCCCGACGGGGGCGATTGAACCGGTGGCCGGCAAGGGCTTGGATTTTTGCGAAATGCGCCGCCTTGGAACGGCTGATCCCGCGCATTTGGGCAGCGATTCCAACTTTGTTTTGGGCCCTGCAAAAGGACCGAACGCGACGCTTTCTGCGCCCAATGATTTGACCCTGAAACTGTGGACAGATCAGCCCGGTTTACAGCTTTACACAGGGGCCAGCCTGCATTGCCAAAACCCACCGCTTGCGGGGCAGAAACACGCGCCGTTTCACGGTGTTTGCCTTGAGGCGCAACAATTTCCGGATGCCCCAAACCGCCCCGAATTTCCGTCGATCATCGCAAAGCCGGATCACCCATACCGACAAGTGACATCTGTTGAAATTTCTTAAGCGCCTATAAAGTAAGCAAAAATCACGCGTTGCCAAATCGGGATTTGGCTGACTAGGGTGGCCGCATAGAGTGAAAGAGGCAATCGATGAAAATTCTTGCCCTGCAACCGGCGCGTATTGAACACCCGGGGTGGTTTTGCGAGCTTTTGCCCGAGGTTCTGGCGGCAGCGTCGGGCCATCGGGTACGCCGGAAATTGGTGTTTGCGATGTGCAACTGACCGAAGACGGCGCGTCCCGTGTGTTGCCTGACGGTATCGCGGAACATTTCCCGCCGTTGCAATGGTATGCCGCCGAGGTGAAAACCCTGCCTGCCGGATGCACGGTATTGGCAACGTCACCGGCCTGCGCGGTGCAGGCCGTGGCCAAAACCTACGGTTCTGGCCCAAGCGTCAGGACCCTAGGTATCCGCCGCGCGGGTCAATGACAGGCGCGCGGTTTCCAGATGTTCCTTCATCATGGTGGCGGCGCGTTCCGGTTCGCGTGACCGGATGGCATTGATGATCTGACGGTGTTGGCTGTTGTATTTATCGATGATCGATGTGTCCAGCGTCTGCGTCCGCATCCGCCGCCATTCATCCAAACCGCGAACCGAGCTGATTTGCCCGATAATCCAGATCAACAAATTGTTGCCTGTGGATTTGGCCAGTGCGGTATGAAATTCGGTGTCCGTTTCGCCAAAGGCGGCAGGGTCATTTACGCTAGCTTCCATCTGATCCAAAAGCATACCAAAACGAGCAAAATCCTCTTTTGTGGCGTGCAACACGGCCAATCGGCAAATATGCGGTTCCAGCGCAAATCGCGTGTCGATCAGTTCCAGCGGCCGGGCGCTTTCGATAATTGTTGAATTTGTCTCGACATTAAAGGTGATATAGGTGCCACTGCCGGCGCGAATTTCCACCATTTTTTCCTTGTTCAGGCGATTAAGCGCTTCGCGCACCGTGCCGCGTGACACCCGATAGGTTTCCGCCATCACCCGTTCCGAGGGCAACCTTTCGTGGCGTTGAAATTCGCCCGCTTGAATGGCGCGGCGGATCAATGTGGCGACTTCGGCGGCACCAAGGCGGATTTTTCGGGGGGGGACGGTCATTGATGATGCGCTTTCATTCACCAAAACTATACCAAAAATAAGGTAAGCGCAAGGTTGATGCGGTTTTGGTGCGAAAAGGTTGGCTCTTGAAACAGCACGCAAGAGCATACCAGTAACCGAGGGGTCGAGTCGTTGTTGCACCGGCGGCAAAGCACCCGACCTGACAGGGCGAAGCGAGCGGGAAATGGCATTTCCAAAACATGTAGATTACGTCATCATCGGGGCTGGTATTCATCGGCAAGCCATTCCGTAACCGGCAACCTTTATGCAATTGCCGTGGGCGCCAGAAATCGACCGCATGTACAGCGCGTTTCTTTTGCAATCGCGAAGAAAAAGTTAACCCCGGTGGCTATCTGACATCTGACGGGCGCGGCAACCTGCGCCGCATGCACGGGGATTCGCCGGGCCAGATCGAATTGAACTGGATGTATGATGCTGTGCTGCGCAACGCCGCCCGTCTGACAACCTATTGCCAGACCCGTGCGCAAGTGGCGCGTGACTTCGGGGTTTTGCCGATTGCGGCATTTAGAACCGCACAACGGGTTTGCCGGTTTCTGCACCGGGTCGCTTTGAATACCGCTCTGTTGACACGATGGTGAGCCCCTATCTGATGGGCACAACCTTGTTGGTCGCGATGGACGATGGCATCGACAACGAGCTGGACCCGGGTGAACCCGAAGAGCGCAACATTTACGACGCGATCAAAGAGGGCAAGCAGGTCAAAAAATTGCCGGTGTCCTTGGGCAAAGTACTTGAAACACTTGAGAAAAACAAAGCCGTCAAACGTGGCCGGCCCGGTGAAATCTATCGTCTTTTCCAGAATATAAATACGGCGAATGGGCGCGGTTTATGTCCACCACAACCGAATGGGACAACGACAACTATATGGAATGTCTGCCCTGAACCATTTGGCTTTGGCGGATGGTGCCAAGTTTTCATGGGCTGCGAAGATGACTATGGCAAAGCGATGTTTGCCCGAGAAGAGTTTGGGCGGATGGCAGATCAGCTCAGCAACATCGAAGGCCGGTTCATCATGTCGATAAATGATAAAGAAGAAATCAGAGAGGGCTTTGCGAATTTCAATATAACCGAGGTCTCAACCACCTATTCAATCGGCACAGTGAAAGGAAAAAACGGGGGCAACGCTGAACTCTTGATCTCTAACTTTCAGTGGAACAATGGGCAGGCGTGATGTCAAACCGTTAGGAATTCAAATTTGGTGTGGAAAAACGCCTGAAGGCCACCGTCGTCAGGTTCCCGCATTTTGATCCGAGTAAAAACCGTGCTACCGTGCTAAGGGTAATTATTCGATTTGATCTTGTCGGCAAGGGAATGCCAAAGGAAATCTCATGCGTGACGCACCCGATGATGAAAATCGATCAAGCGAGACATTGTTTCTTGCGTATGCAGGCATGGAAACCGATCTGATTTTCAATCAAGGGATCGAATTGCCGGGGTTTGCGTCTTATCCGTTGTTGGAAACGGCAGGCGGTCGGGCGACACTCAAAAAATATTGCCGCGACATGATTGAATTGGCTGAATTGACGGGATTAGGGGTGATTTTGGAAAGCCCCACCTGGGTTGCCAACAAAGATCGCGGCGCGGCCATCGGCTATGATGCGGCCAGGCTTGGCGTGTTAAACATTGACGCGATGGCAATGATGGCCGAAGTGCGCGCCGAGGTGGGTGATGTGCCGATTATCCTGAGCGCCAACATCGGGCCTCGCGGTGATGCTTATGCCCCAAACGCCCAGATGACAGCGGATCAGGCCACAGCCTATCACAGCGAACAAATCAAGACTTTGGCGGGCACATCGGTCGATGTGATCAGCGGATATACCATTGCCTATCCTGCCGAGGCGATCGGCATTGTCACCGCGGCGCGAAACCATAATCTGCCGGTGATTATTGCCTTTACCGTTGAAACAGACGGCTGTTTGCCCACGGGTGCCGGACTTGGCGATGCGATTGCCGAGGTTGACCTTGCCACCGACGGATATGCCAAATATTTCATGATCAACTGTGCCCACCCGGATCATTTTGCGGCGATCCTGACGGGCGCACCATGGATGGATCGACTTGGCGGGATTGTGGCAAATGCGTCGCGGTGCAGCCATGCGGAACTGGATGAGGCGGCAGAGCTGGACGCGGGCGATCCTGCGGAACTGGGCCGTCAACTGGCCGAAATCCACCGCAAATTTCCGCAGATCAACGTTTTTGGGGGCTGTTGTGGCACGGACATGCGGCACATGCGCAAAATCGCCGAGGGCTTGCTGGCCAGTTGATTTAAGGGGCCAATTGGTGATCGCGGTGCTGTTGGCCACGGCCAACCTTGCGTCACAGCTGCGTGATCCCCATATATTAACAGGCGATTAAAATCAGGAGGATCCTATGCAAGCTTCGATGCAAACTTCGATTTATCTTGCCCAGTTGATCGGACCAGTGATGGCGATCATGGGGCTTTATATTCTTGTATTTCCCACTCGATTACAAGAGGTTGCTCGCGAATTTTTGGCCAGTGCCGCGCTGATGTTTCTGGCCGGTGTGATGGCGCTGATCTTGGGTATTGCCATTGTTCTGTCGCATAATATCTGGGTCATGGGGTGGCCTGTTATCATCACCATCTTTGGCTGGGTGGCCATTCCGGCTGGTTTGTTGCGGTTATCGATGGGGGCCGAAGGGCGTGCCAATGCGACCGAATTTCTGGCGTATCGTGGCCTGTTCATTTTTGCCGGGGCGCTGCTTGCGGTGCTGGGCGCTTGGCTGTCTTGGGCGGGATATTTCCCAGCCTAGGGCGGGCTTGCTCGCGGTGCGGAATAATACCGCGTTGTGATGTGGCCGACGTGGCCTGCAACGCTTGCAATCCTGTTGCGTATCGGAAAGTCTGAACCCAGATATTGACCCGGATCAAAGGCCCTTAGATGACCTATGGCACCCCCTATTGGTGGGAGGATGGCGCCGCCTTGCCAGACCTGTCAAACATCCCGCCGCACAAGGCGGAGGTTCTGATTATTGGCGCGGGCTACACCGGGCTAAGTGCGGCGCTGACAGCCCAGCGGGCCGGGGCCAAAGTTGTGGTGGTGGATGCCGCCCTGCCGGGGCAGGGGGCCAGCACGCGCAACGGCGGTATGGCGGGCGCGCATCCGCGCCTGGGCCTTGCGGCCATGAGTAACAGTTTCGGGGCCGAGGTCGCCGTGCGTTTGTTCAACGAGGCAGCCCCGGCCTTTGCCCACCTGCGGCACCTGTTGCACAGTGCGGCAATCGACTGCGATTTTCAGGAAACCGGCCGCATTCAGATGGCTTTCACCCGCGCACAGTTTGCGGCCCAAAAGGCGATGGCGGCGGATATGAACGCCAAAACCGCCTATAAGGTTCAGGTCGTGGAACGCGGCGATCTGGGGCGACATATCCAGACCGATCAATATTTTGGCGGCTTGTTTTTTGCCGATCACGCCGCGTTGCATCCGCGCAAATTTCAGGACGGGCTGTTGGCGGCTTGTTTGCGCGAGGGGGTTCAGATCATTCAAAACTGTCCCATTTGGGACGTCACCCAAGGGGGCGGCGGTTTTCAGGCACGCTGGGCACAAGGCACGATTGCGGCGGATAAGATTTTGCTGGCCACCAATGGGTATGCGCGGGGAAATGGCGTTTTTCACTGGATAAAACGGCGGGTATTTCCCTTGCCCAGTTTCATCATCGCCACCGAACCATTGCCGCGTGACCTGATTGCGCGGCTGGCGCCGGGGCGGCGGATGATGGTGGAAACCCGCGCGCGGCACAGCTATTTTCGCATCAGCCCCGATGGCCGCCGTATTTTATGGGGCGGACGCGCGGCGATGACACCGATTGATCCGGCGCGCGCCGCCCGGCGTTTGCACGCGACAATGGCCGAAGTCTGGCCAGAGTTGACAGCTGTCAACATTTCCCACAGTTGGCGCGGCAATACCGGGTTTACCTTTTCCAACAGCCCCTGTGTGGGCATGCACGCGGGCATGCATTATGCCTTTGGCTATTGCGGCGGCGGCGTGGTTCTGGCGCCCTATCTGGGGATGAAGGCGGCTTATCAAATGTTGGGGGATGTGCGGGGTGAAACGGCCTATGCCGAAACACCATTGCAAACCCGAACCTGGCATCCGGGCGGGCCGCCCTTATTTTTGAAACCCGGTGAAATCTGGTATCGCCACATGGTGGACCGGCGTGAAACGGCCGCGGCGCGGCGCGATCATCAATAATATACTGCGCGACCCCGGGCCCTGCCATGTTTCCTTCGGGCGCTTAGGGTCCTGAGCCTTCTGTATCTCTGACCTGCTAAGATGTGCTCACCATCGGCCTTGGCGAAGGTCGATGATGGGACGGTGTCTGGGTCTGGCGTCTGGGCCTTGTGGCCCGGTTTGATCGGTGACCACGTTTACCAGCACCGTCCCCGCGTTTGCAGTGAAGGCGATGTAGCAGACCCCGATCAAGTAGTCGCGATGTTCGCAGGGGCGGATAGGCATCTTGGACCGGTCACAGGCCTTGTGAACATCTCATCCGCCGCCGCAAAACATGGGGGCTGGGTCTTATGTGGATTATGCCGCGTCCACCGGTATTGAAGCAGAGTTTGGCTTGGAAGAAAAAGATGATAAAAGGCCGCAAATAACAAACCGTCCGCGGGCAAGAGCAAATCTCAACCTACCGGTGATTATGTCTCGGTTCTCGGCTGATAACGCTTCAGTACAGGAAAATTCTTCCTGACAAATCATGCGATCCATTTTGCCAATCCCGCGATCCGCTACAGGCGGAACCTGCCTTTGCAAGAGCGGTCAACGGCCGTTTGATGGCGGCTTGATGTTTGATATTAAAACCAGCGCCCTGCAATTTTTCTTTGACTTTTGGATCGCGCGCCATTTCTGTTTCTTTGATATGTTGAACTCTGTTCCAAGGTAGATCCGCTTGAAAAAATACGCCCTGCCAGCCTTGTCGCAACTTCACACATTCGAGGCGGTGGCCAGACGGTTGAGTTTTACCCTGGCGGCGGATGAATTGTGCCTGACCCAAAGTGCGGTCAGCCGTCAGATCAAGGCGCTGGAGCATGATCTGGGCAAAAAGATGTTTGTGCGCCAGCATCGCAAGATCCAGCTTTCATCAGAAGGCAGGCAGTTGTTTGCGGCGGTGACGCGCGGGTTTGATCAGATTGCGGATTGTATAAACCAGTTGCGAGCGGCGGCCGAGACGCCGCAAATCACCGTCGCGGCGTCGGTGGCTTTTGCCTATTTTTGGCTGATGCCGCGCCTGGAACGGTTTGGCGCCCGGCACCCGGAAATTGATCTTCGTGTGCTGGCGACCGATCAAATGATCGATTTACGCCACAGTGATGTTGATGTGGCGGTGCTTTATGGTGATGGGAACTGGCCAGATGTGGCCTCGCAAAAACTGTTCGGGGAACGGGTTTATCCGATTTGCAGCGCCGGGTATTTACGCGACCATCCGGCATTGCGGCGTGCTTCTGATCTGCTTGATCAAACGCTGCTGCATCTGGATGGCGGTGGTAATATTTGGGGGGCTGTTGACTGGCAGGTTTGGCTGGCCCGGCAGGGCGTCATCGGACAGCCGGTGCGCCGGGGTATCCGGTTGAACAGTTATCCGATGGTATTGCAGGGGGCCGCGGCCGGAAACGGTGTCGCCCTGGGCTGGAGCTATATAACCGACCCGATGCTGGCGGACGGGCGTTTGGTGTGTCCGGTGGATGTGCCGCTTGAAACCAAGGACGGCTATTACTTGGGCGCATCCCAACAGCGCGCCACAAATCCCGAAATCGCAAAATTTTTCCAGTGGGTCATGGATGAGATCGCCATTTGATATTTTTTGGCATGAATTTAGGGAATGCCATGCATTCGATATAATTGTTTGTGTGCGCCGCGTAACTTCTGCCAGATGGGGCCAGTTCATCATTGAGGTCCCCGCATGTCGGTAATCGCACCGCGCAAAGCAAACCGCCGCAGCCGCAACAGGGGTATTGAAGCCCCATTGGCGCGACCAATCGAGCCGGGAATGTTGGGCGGGCGCTTTTGCCCGCTTAGCGATGCCGAAATGCAGCGTATCCATGCGCTGGTGCTGCAACTGCTTGAAAGTCTGGGGCTTTCCCAGATCACCCCAAGCCTTGAGGCGCGTGCGGTTGCCGCTGGATGTTGGGTTGATACGGATGGACGGCTGCGTTTTCCGCGTGCACTGGTTGAGGATATGATCGCCAAAACACGGCGCAAATTCACCCTGCACGGTATCGACCCGGCCCATGATATCGAAATCGGCGGGCGTCGGGTTCACACCGGCACCGGTGGTGCGGCCCCGACGATCATGGATTTTGAGACCGGAAAATACCGCGAAAGCACGGTTGCTGATCTCTATGATGTTGCGCGTCTGGTGGACCGGATGGACAATATCCACTGGTATCACCGGTCGCTGGTCGCGCGGGATACGACTTCGATACTCGATCTGGACATCAACACCACCTATGCCTGCCTGTCGGGCACCCGCAAATCCATCGCCGTCAGTTATACCGACAGCGCCAGCGTGCGCGCCGTGGTGCCGATGTTGGATGCGGTGGCGGGGGGGCAAGGCAAGTTCCGCGAGCGCCCGTTTTGCACGGCTGTCTGCTGTCATGTGGTGCCGCCGATGCGTTTTGCCACCGAAAGCTGTGAGGCGCTCGAGGCGGCGGTGCTGGCGGGCATGCCCATTCTGCTGGTCGCCGCAGGGCAAGCCGGTGCAACCGCGCCCGCCGCCCTTGCCGGGGCCGTCGCGCAGGCCTGTGCCGAGGTTCTGGCGGGGTTGATCCTGTGCAATATCATCGACCCGAACTGTCGCGGTATCTTTGCGACCTGGCCCTTTGTCAGCGATTTGCGCACCGGGGCCATGTCGGGTGGGTCAGGCGAACAGGCGCTGCTGTCCGCGGCCTGTGCCCAGATGGCCGCCTTCTATGATTTGCCCAATTCGGTGCCTGCTGGCATGACCGACAGTAAGCTGCCGGATATGCAGGCGGGTGGTGAAAAGGGCTATACTGTTTCGCTGGCGGCCCATGCCGGGGCTTCGATGATTCATGAATGCGCCGGCATGCAAGGCTCGCTTATGGGCACGTGTTTTGAAAGCTATGTGTTGGACAATGACCTGTTGGGGGCAATCCTGCGCACGGTGAAGGGCGTCGAGGTCAGTGACGATACGCTGAATTTTGATACCATCCGCGACGTGGTGATGGGCGAGGGGCATTATCTGGGGCATCCGCAAACTTTTAACCGGATGAAAACCGATTATCTTTACCCCGACATCGCCGATCGAAAAAGCATCAGCGAATGGGAGGATGCCGGGTCACGCAATGCCCGCGATGTGGCGCGTGACACGGTCCGCAAGGTGCTGGCTGACCACTATCCCAGCCATATTCCCGAACAGGTCGACAGGCAGTTGCGGGAAAATTTTAACATCATATTGCCGCGCAATCGGATGATTGCCGGGAACGGCGCTTGGTAGCCACCATCAGAAAGGACAATCAGATGCAAACACAGGCAAAAGTGGTCATTGTTGGTGGCGGCATGATGGGGGTGGGCCTGGCCTATCACCTTGCCGAAGAGGGCTGGAAAGACGTTGTCCTGATCGAAAAGGGTGAATTGACCAGCGGCTCGACCTGGCATGCGGCGGGGCAATGCCCCAGCTTTATCAGCAATTATAATATGGCCAAGATCCACCATTATTCCAATACACTTTATCCGCGTCTGGAACAGATCACCGGCCAGCCTGCCGGTTGGCACGGCTGTGGCGGTATCCGGCTTGCGACCACGCAGAACGAGGTGGATTGGTTCAACCATGTGGCCGGGTTCTCGGCCAATGTTGGTTTTCATATGGAGGTGATCGGACCCGACCGGATCAAAGAACTGAACCCGTGGATTGAAACCGCGGGCATTCTGGCGGGGGCCTATACCAATATGGATGGCCATGTGGACCCGTCCAGTGCCTGCAACGCCATGGCCGCCGGGGCGCGCCAATTTGGGGCGACGATTATCCGCCGGGTCTGTGTGACGGATATCAACGTTCTGCCGTCAGGCGCGTTTAAGGTGGTGACCGATGCCGGCAACATCATCTGTGAACATGTGGTGAATGCCGCCGGATGTTATGCGCGCGAGGTTGCAAAATGGGTTGGTGTGGACACGCCGATCACCAATATGGAACACCAATATCTGGTGACCGAGCCGCTGGAAGAATTCAAAGGCGCAGATGTTGAATTGCCGGTGATGCGTGATCCGGCGACGGCGGGGTATTATCGTCAGGAACAAAACGCGGGTCTTGTGGGTATTTATGAACATTATGGCAGTCGCGAGGCTTGGGCCGGACGCGGTGGTTTCCCCGAATGGAGCAGCGAAAACGAGCTGTTTGAGGGGGATATTGACCGCATTGCCCCCTGGCTTGAAAAAGCGATGGATCGCATGCCGATCTTTGCCAATGCCGGGATCAAGCGGATCATCAACGGGGCGATTCCGCACACGCCCGACGGCAATCCGCTGGTCGGTCCTGCACCGGGTTTGCGCAATTTCTGGCAATGTTGCGGGGCCGCCATCGGCATCGCGCAGGGGGCGGGGACGGGCAAATATCTGGCGCAATGGATGGTGCATGGCGACAGTGAGATCAACATGCACAGCGTTGATCCGCGTCGTTTTGGCGCCTATGCGGGCGCCGATTATACCCGCGCCAAAAGCTTTGATGACTATGAAAACATGTTTGAAACCCCACTGCCGGGTCGGGAAATTCAGGCGGGTCGCCCAAGCCGCGTGACGCCCCTGTTTGAACCTCTGAAAGCCAAAGGCGCGGTCTATACTGAGGTTTATGGCTGGGAGCGGCCCAAGTATTTCGCGCCCGAAGGGTTTGAGGAAAAGCTGCAATTCCGCCGTAATAACACCTTTGACATTGTCGCCCAGGAATGCCGGGCCGTACGCGAAAATGTCGGCATCATGGACTTGTCCAGCTTTGCCAAATTCGACGTTACAGGCCCCGGCGCCGAGGCCTTGCTGGATCAACTGACCGCCAACAAATTGCCGCAAAAAACGGGCGGCATCAACCTGACCCATGTTCTGTCCGATGGGGGCCGCATCGAAGGTGAATGGACGATTACGCGACTGGGCAAGGATCGATTTTACGTGCTTTCGGGCGCGGGCACCGAACGGCAGGCGCTGGACCAGTTGACCTTTGCGGCAGGTGACGGTGCGAGCATCGCCAATGTCACCGACGATTTTGGCATGCTGGTTGTGGCTGGGCCAAAGGCGCGCGACGTGCTGGCCCCGCTGAGCAGTGCCGATTTGGACAACGCATCCTTCCGCTGGCTTTCGGGGCAGGAAATTTCCATTGCCGGTATACCTGTGCGCGCATTGCGGGTGAATTATGTCGGCGAGTTGGGCTGGGAACTGCACGCGCCGATGGGCCAGTTGGCAGAACTTTACAACGCAATCTGGGCGTCGGGTGCGGCGCATGGCATCGCCGATTTTGGGGTTCAGGCGGTGAACAGCCTGCGGATGGAAAAAGCCTATCGCGGTTATGCGGCGGAACTGACCAATGAAATCACGCTGATCGAGGCGGATTGCCAGCGGTTTTATGCGCCGGACAAAGGCGATTTCACCGGTCGCGCCGCCACTGAAAACCGGCGCCAGCAGGGCATCGCGACACAGTTGGTTTATGGCGAGGTGGCAGCGGTTGACTGCGATATTTACGGCGGCGAGGCCGTGATGCAAGGCGATCGCGTGGTCGGCGTCTGTACTTCGGGCGGCTATGGTCATGCCACCGGCAAAAGTCTGGCATTTGCCTATGTAGAATCCGGTTTGACCGCGGGGCTGGAGGTGGTCATCCTTGGCGAACGTCGCGCCCTGAGCTTGTTGGCCGAACCCGCATGGGACCCAAGCAATGCCCGGCAAAAAGCCTGAAACCGCATCGCGGGGTCGACATCGCAAATACACGTAACTATGGCGGCAATCGGGATCGGCTAGCAGATGGAGCGCACGATTTGCATTGCATCCGCTGTCGGTGCTGCGCCAGTATCCAGATATGAAAACACTTGATCCACGCCAAACCGATTGTTTTATCGCGGCCATTGCGGCAGGGACGATCCGGTCTGCGGCGGAACGCCTTGGGCTGGAACCCTCGACCGTCAGCCGCAATATTTCGGCCTTGGAAATTGCCACTTCCACCGCATTGCTGGAGCGGGGGCGAAATGGCGTGCGCCCGACCGAGGCCGGGGTGCTTTTGTTTGAACATCTCCAGAAACAGGCCGCGGATTTGGAAGTGCTGCAATCGGAATTCGATGCGCTTGCCGACATGAAACGCGGCAATGTTCTGGTTGCCGTGGGCGAAGGGTTTGTCGGCGATCTGTTTGACCGTGCGCTGCGTGATTTCAGCGGCCAATACCCTGACATCACCTTCGGTTTATCCGTTGGTTCGACCGAGCATGTGGTCAATCAAATCACCGCAGATCACGCCCATCTTGGGCTTGCCTATAATGTCGCAAGTGATCCGCGGCTGCGGGTTGAAACATCGGCGCATCAGCCCTTGGTGGTATTGGTGCGCAAGGGTGGCGAATATGACACCGGTGCGCCGCTTGATCTGGGGTCGCTGGCGCAACTGCCCTGCGCCCTGCCGCCCAAATCCTTTGGTGTCGGCACGATGATTGCGGTGGCCGAGGCCAAGCAGGGTATCCGCATGCGCGCGCGTGTTGAAACCGGGTCAATCGCGGCGCTCAAGGTGTTTGTGCGCAATGATCTTGGGTTCACCATCCTGCCGCGTTTTGTTGTTCAAGCCGAGCTTTCGGCCGGGGTTTTCGCGGCCTATGCAATCGCCGCTGACATTTTTCCCGGCGGCGTCGCGTCTGTGATCCGCAAGGAAGGCAGGCGGTTGCCGCAAGCGGCACATCTGTTCATGCGCCACGTTGGAAAGATGGTGGCTTTCGGGTGAAACTGGTGTTGCGTCAAGCGCAACATAATTTGATATAACAAGGCATTCTACACATAGGTTTAATCGGCTAGCTTTGGGCCGAGAAAAACATGAGGTAAGCAGATGCAAATAGGGTTGATTGGCTGTGGCAACATGGGCGGCGGGATGGCGCGACAGTTGTTGGCGGCGGGGCTGGACCCGATATGTTTTGATCCCGACGCAGATACGCTTGCGCAAATGCGAAACGCGGGGGCGCAAACAGTGGCCTCTGTGACGGCTTTGGCGCAAGCGGCGCAAATCATCATTTTATCGCTGCCCAAAGCATCGATTGTCGAGACGGTCATGGCCGGGATTTGCCGATATATTCAGCCCGGCGCCATTGTGCTTGATACCTCAACCTCTGAACCTGTGACCTCGCAAAAGATGGCGGGGCTTGGCACTGAACACGGGTTTGCCTTTGTTGACGGGCCGGTCAGCGGTGGCCCCGCAGCGGCAAAGGCGGGTACGATGACCATGCTTTTGGGCGGCGCGCCCGAGGCGATTGACCGGCTTGGTCCGGTTTTGAAAATCTTGACCACCAAAACCGTTATTGTTGGCGGATCGGGGGCAGGGCATGCGGCAAAGATTGCCAATAATATGCTTTGTGCGGCGAATCTTGTACTGGTGGCTGAGGCCTTGCGGCTGGGCGAGACGGCAGGCGTGGCCCCGGCGGACCTGTTGGAAGGGATCAACGCGGGTTCCGGGCGCAGCGGCGTCAGCGAGGTGAATTTCCCCAAATGGGTGCTGAGCGGTGCATTTGATTCCGGTTTCACCATGGGTTTGATGCGCAAAGACGTGGGTCTGGCGCTTGATCTGGCAAAATCTTCGGGGGTCGATCTGACAGGTTTCGCCGCAATCGCTGAAATCTGGCGCGGCGGTTCGGGGCAAATTCCGGACACCGCAGATTTCAATGAAATTGTAAACTACGACAAAAAGGGGCGCGGTGATGTCTGAGCGGTTAAAAACACTTCGGGCCGCGATGGCGGCGGTTGGTCTGGGACCCCAGCCCCAAAGCCTGATTGATGGGGCCTTGTGGGATGGTGGTGGTGCGGACATCAATTTGATTGATCCCTTCACCGAACAGCCGCTTTTCAGTTATCCTGACGCGGATGTGACACTGGCCCGCAAGGCCTGTGAGGCGGCGCAATCGGCACAAGTTGGCTGGGCCAACGGCATGTCTGCCGCCGCGCGTGGTCAAGTGATGCAGGAAATTTCCCGCAGCGTTCTGGCGCATGGCGAACCGCTGGCACTGATCGAGGCGATCATAGCAGGCAAGCCAATCCGTGATTGCCGGATCGAGGTTGCCAAAGTGGCCGAGATGTTTGCCTATTACGCGGGCTGGGCCGACAAGTTACACGGCGAAGTGATCCCTGTGCCCTCTGGCCATCTGAATTACACGCTGCGTGAACCGCTGGGCGTTGTGTTCCAGATCACGCCTTGGAACGCGCCGGTTTTTACCGGTGGCTGGCAGATTGCGCCCGCAATTGCCACGGGCAACGGCGTTGTGATCAAGCCAAGCGAACTGACGCCCGTGACCACCGTTGCCCTGGTGAAACTAGCCGAGGATGCGGGCCTGCCGCGCGGCCTTGTTAACGTTCTGTGTGGTCTTGGCCCCACCGCAGGTCAGGCGGCGATAGAACATTTGGCGGTGCGCAAGGTTGTCTTTGTCGGCTCGCCTGAAACCGGGCGCAAGGTTGCGATGGCGGCAGCAGCGGCGCTGAAACCCGCCGTAATGGAATTGGGCGGCAAGTCGGCCAATATCGTATTTGCGGATGCCAATCTTGAAAGCGCCTGCCTTGGGGCGCAAGCGGCAATATTTTCGGGCGCGGGTCAAAGCTGTGTGGCGGGGTCGCGTTTGTTGGTGCAGAAACCGGTGCACGCCCGGCTTGTCGAAATGATGTCAACCGGGATGAACAACATCACCCTTGGCGATCCACTGATGGACGCGACCGAGATTGGCCCGATCAGCAACGCCCGACAATTTGCCCATGTCACAGGTATGATCGCGCAAGCCGGTGACGCGGGCGCAAAGATCCTGTCCCGGGTGAAAAGCCCCAACCAAGGCTATTTCGTGCCGCCAACGATCCTGAACGGGCTGGATAACGCGGCAAAATCGGCGCAGCAAGAAATTTTCGGCCCCGTCGTCACCGTCATTCCCTTTGCGGATGAGGCCGAAGCGATTGCATTGGCCAATGACACCGATTTCGGGTTGGCCGGTGCGGTCTGGACCTCGGATGCCGGGCGCGCCCACCGCATGGCGCAAGCGGTGCGGGCTGGCACCTTCTGGATCAACAGTTACAAGGCGATCCATGTGTCGTCGCCCTTTGGCGGATCGCTCAATTCTGGTTTTGGCCGCTCAAGCGGCACCGATGCCCTGATGGAATATACCTCAGCAAAAAGCGTTTGGCTTGACAGCGCGCCGACACCACGCATTGCCTTTGGCTATGTGTCCTAGGAGGCGGTGATGCAACTGGTGAAAGATGTGCAGGAATTACTGGCGGCCGCCCCTGATGTCAGCGGGATTTTGGCGCTCGCGCCCTTTGAAAATTTTGCCGAACTGGCCGGTTCGCTTTTTGCCAGCCTGACCGGCAATGCGGCGATCGGCCAAGCCGTGGCGGCGGTCTATGGCGCGGATGACGGTTTGGTTCAGATGACCCGCTATGACATCGCCGAAACCGCAGGGCGAAATTTTGAGCCCGGCGGGCCGCCCGCAACCTTGTTGTTTTCGCGCGGCGTGCAGGCGGTGATGGCGCATAGGGTTGCGCATGAACTGTGGACCAAGGGCAATGCAAACCTTGCGCTTGCGGTCAAATCGACCTGCGGGCGGGCATTTGGCACCGACATTCACCCCGCCGCGAAGATCGGTGCGGGGCTGTGGCTGGATCATGGGGTGGGATTTGTTGCGGGCGAAACCAGTGTGATCGAAGCGGATGTCTCGATTTGGCACAATGTCACTTTGGGCAGTACGTTGAACGATGATGGTCCCTTTCGGCATCCCCATATCGGGCGGGGTGCGGTGATCGGGGCGGGGGCAATCCTGCTTGGCGGGATCAGGATCGGGGCCGGGGCCAATATCGGCGCCGGCGCAATTGTCGTGGGCGATGTCGCCGAGGGGGGCTTGGTCGTGGGCCAAAAGGCACATGATCGTGGCCGCGCCCGCATCAGTTTCACCAAACCGGACCCTACGTCATGAATGCGTCTTTTGGCATTGATCACCCGCTTTTGGCGAGCCATGATATAGACGCGCTGCGTGACCGGCTGATCGCCCTTGGGTTCAACATGACGGCGATCGGCAGGCATCCCTGGGGCACCAGCACCAGCCTTGCGATGTTTGATGGCTGCCTGCTAGAAATTATGGGCATTTACGATGCCTCGCTGATCGATGAAATCCCGACGGGCGATTTTCATTTTGGGCGGCACGTATATGAGCATTTGCAGCAGCGCGAAGGCGTTGCCTTGACCGCCCTGCACAGCCGAAATTCGCAAGCAGATGCCCAAAAGGCAGCAAGGGCCGGGTTTCAGGTTGCGGGCCATCTGGAATTTGGCCGCGATGTGGTGTTGCCCGATGGCAATGCCGGGCGAACCAAGACGACACTTGCCCTGTTGCCCGACCCGACGTTCCCACGCCTGTCATTCTTTCTGTGTCAGCAACACCGGCCTGACCTGGTTTATGTTCCCGAATGGATGGAACACCCCAATAAGGTTACCGGTATTTGCGGCGTAAATGTCGTGGCGCAGCAGGGCGATCATGCCGCGCTGAAATCCCGTTTTGAGGGCCTATATGGCGCCAGCGCGCCGATCCGGGGCGGCATGGCTTTCGATACCGCCAATGGAAAGCTGCGGTTTCTTGAACCCCAAGCCTTTGGCGACACCATCGGTGAATTACCCCCTGCGGTTGCGGATGAACAGGCACCGTTCATTGCGGGCATGGATTTCACCCTGTCGGATCCAAAGATTTTTCGGGAGTTCCTGGTTTCATCGGCAACAAAATTCGATGAAAATGCCGCAACCATCGTTCTGAAAGAACCGGCGACAACGGCCAATACAGTACTGAGATTTTTCGCGTCAGGACCTGAATAAAAGCAACCATCCGCAAAATACCGGCGCAAAAGCCGGTTTTGCGCCGGTTTCATGTCGGTGGCTCGGGCGCTTTGCGGGGCCTTGCCAGACCCTGTTTAAGCAGGTGTCTGTTGCGCGACGTTTTCAGCCATCATTGAAATCATCTCGAACATGATCGCCGAGGCGGTCAGGGCGGTGATTTGATTTGGGCTGTCTTTTGTTGGCATCATGCAAACGATATCGCCACCAACAATATTCATCCCGCGCACGGCGCGCAGCAACGCGACCGCCTCGTCGATATCAAAACCCTTTTCACCGGCTTCGATGTTTGAAACCCCGGGCGCAATCGTCGGATCCAGACAATCAAGATCAAAGGTGATGTAAACTGGTCGCCCGTGCATCACTTTCTGAATTTGGGCGACGACATCTTTTACACCGCGTTTGCGGAATTCCTTCATGGTGACAATATTGTAACCGTAGTCATAGGAGGGCTGAAGCCAATCCAAAGTTCTGGCGTGGCCACGCAGGCCGATTTGCATGGAATGATGCGGATCTACTTTGCCCTGATCGACAAGATAAGCCCCCCAATGGGCGGCAGATTTTTTGGCCCCAAGAAAGTGATCAACTTTGGTGAACACATCTGTATGGGCGTCAAAATGCAGGAAACATATCGGCGCACCTTTGGTGATTTTGCCACAGCCAAGTGCTTGCACGATGCCGCCCGTGATCGAATGATCGCCGCCGACCGAAATCGGACGCGCGCCCGTTGCATCGATTTCGGTATAAAACCGCGTTATCTGTTCAATACAATCTTCGTTATCATTGGCGCGTGGAAAGGGCACATCGCCGACATCGGCAATCTTTGCCGCCGTCCAGGGGTTCAAATTGAACTCGCCGTGCATACGGCGGGCCACGGCCGAGACATTGCGCACCGCACGAGGCCCCAAATGCTGATCCCGCTCAGTGGTGCCATTTCCGGTGGAATGGGGAACCCCGACCAAGGCAATATCCTGCCCTACGGGGCCCTTGTTGGCGCAGCGAAACATTGTTGGAATGCCCCACCAATAAAGATTTTCCATCATGGAATTCAGGTGCTCGTCGGCCATTTTGAAAGTCCTGTTTTAGGTGAACGAAAGGCGCCGCGGCGCGACAAGGCACCGGAGCCGGTTGAAAGAAAGCTTAGCCGCTAACTTTGCGACGGTAAACGCCTTGGGCAATTCGGCCGCCAGCAAGGCGCAAAGCAGATCCGCCAGCCTGCCAAGACGCCCTGACCTTTGGCGGCGTATTGAAGCGCCTCAAAGATCAGCGCACCCGGTCCGTCAGCCCCGATGACAACATGTTCTTTACGCGGCTTGCGCCCATTTCTTAGGTCAAAAATCCGGCATGAATGATGATCATCAAAGGAATCGTTATATAATAATAGGATTCGTCAAAAACGGTGTTCGTCACACCCCAACGGCTCGCAAATGCGGCGCCCCATCTGATACCGTCGCGGGTCAGGCGAAAAGGCGGCGGCAACGGCGCGGAGGGTTTTCATCTGCAAGTCGCGATTGTAAAAACATGCCCGTCGGCATAGATGGACGGGCAGAATGCACAGCATCACCCGCTGAACCCACAAACAACCGTTGGAAATACTCTTGGCCGGAAAAGATAAAATCAGCAGCAGGATCAATTCGCGCCAACTCATCACGCGGGTTTGGCGCGAGTATTTACTCTCGCGCTGGCCGCTGTTGTTGATTGCCTCGCTGTTGATGGCCGTTGAGGGGTCGATGGCGGGGGCGATCAGCTATATGTTGCAGCCGATGTTCGATTTGGTGTTCATCCAAGGCGACGAAGGCGCGCTTTTGTGGGTGACGGTCGGGATATTCGTGATTTTTGTGGTGCGCGCAGTTACCGGGATTGCGCAACGCACGATGATGTCAAAAATCGCCAATGAATCGGTCGCCGACCTGAAGAAAGATATGGTGGCAAAATTCATGGCGCTGGAAAGCAGCTATTTTCTGGACCACTCCCCCGGCGAATTGGTGACCCGTGTGCAAGAAGATACCGGCGCGATTGGCGCGGTCTGGACGGCGGTCATTCGCGGTGCCGGGCGCGATACGATTGCATTGGTGTCGCTTTTTGCTGTGGCGATCAATGTTGATTGGCGATGGACTTTGGCTGCCCTTGTCGGCACGCCGCTGTTGATCCTGCCCAGCATGGTTTTGCAACGCTATATCCGCAAAAAAACCGGCTTTGTGCGGGTGGCCGCCAGTGTGCTGACCACGCGGTTGGATGAAATTTTTCACGGCATCGACGCGATCAAATTCAATGCGATCGAGGATTATCAAGCGGCGCAATTCGGCAACAAGCTGGATCATACCGTGCGCCAGCAGATCAAGTCAGCCGCCGCCATATCCAGCATGCCCGGCGTGGTGGATGTGGTCACCGGTATCGGGCTGGTGGCCGTGGTGTATTTTGCCGCAGGCGATATTATTTCGGGCGAAAAAACCGTCGGCCAATTCATGAGCTTTTTCACCGCAATCGCCCTGGCGTTTGAACCGATGCGGCGATTGGGCGGCATTGCCGGCATCTGGCAGACGGCCGCGGCCAGTTTGGACCGTATCTATGAGGTGCTGGATCGCACCCCGGGCATTGTCACGCCAAATAATGGCACGCAGCCGGATCGTGTTGCCCCCGAAATTCAATTTGACGATGTTCGGCTTTCATATGGCGAAAAGCCGGTTTTGCAAGGGCTGAGCTTTACCGCTGAGGCAGGAAAAACCACCGCGATTGTCGGGCCGTCGGCGGCGGGTAAAACCACGCTCTATCGTTTGGTGGCGCGGATGGTCGATGCCGATGCGGGCCGCGTTCTGGTTGGCGGGCAGGACGTGAAAACGCTTGATCTAGCGGCCCTGCGGGCGATGTTTTCCATCGTGGCGCAGGATACCTTGTTGTTTGACGAAAGCCTGCGGGAAAACATTTTTCTTGGCCAGCACGGTGTCACAGATGCCGCTTTGGATCAGGCACTGGAAGCGGCCAATGTCACGGAATTTCTGGCAGGATTTCCCGATGGTTTGGAAACCGAGGTTGGCCCGCGTGGGGGGCGCCTGTCGGGTGGGCAACGCCAGCGCGTTGCCATTGCCCGTGCGATTTTGCGCAATACGCCGGTTTTGCTGTTGGATGAGCCGACCTCGGCATTGGATGCAAAAAGCGAAAAACTGGTACAGGGCGCGATTGATAAAATGGGGCGCGGCCAGACAGTTTTGGTGATCGCGCACCGGTTGTCCACGGTGATGAACGCCGACAAGATTGTGGTGATCGATCAGGGCCGCGTGGTCGAGCAGGGCAAACACGCGAGCCTGATGAAAAAACGCGGTGTTTACCGGATGCTGCACGATCTGCAAAATGCAACAGTGGATGAATAAGGACACACTGATGGCTTGGGATTTGGTGGCGGATATTGGCGGTACCAACGCGCGGTTCGCGGCGGTGGGGCCAGGGGGTTTGGGGCCGGCGTCAATCTATCCCAGCGCCATGGGGGTGACCACGGCACTGGCCGAATTTCTGGATGCCCAAACCAGCAAACCTGCCCGCGCCGCGCTGGCCTTTGCCGGGGTGACAACGCCGGATCAAGGCAGTTTGACGAATGCCGGCCAAGTGATTTCCCGCGCTGAAGTTGCGGCCTTGTGCGGCACAGACGATATCCTGTTTTTGAATGATTTTGAGGCCGCCGCCTGGTCTTTGGCGACGGTTGATCCGGCCTATGTTCAGGTGCTGCAAGGGCCTGCACAAATTCCCACGGGCAATCGGCTGATCATCGGGCCGGGCACCGGGCTGGGTGTCGGCAGCCTGATCAAAACGCCGCAAGGCTGGATCGCGGTCAAAGGCGAGGGCGGCCATGTGGCGATCAGCCCGAACAACGCCTTTGAAGTTAAAGTATTTGAGGCTTTCGTGGCCCATTGGCCGCAAACGCAATTGGCAAAGGGCGGGTGGCGACTGGAGGCCGAGGCGTTTTTATGCGGCAGTGGCTTGCCGTTTTTATACCGCGCTGTGGCCGATGTGATGGGGCAAAAATACCGGGCCTTGGATGCGCGTGGTGTGTTGGAACTGGTCGGCGCGAATGATCCGGCGGCGGTGGAAATGGCGCGGATATTCCGCAGCCATCTGGGATCAACCGCAGGCGATTTGGCCGTGACCCTGTTCAGCAAAGGCGGCGTGTTTATCACCGGCGGCGTGGCCGAAAAAAATCCGTGGTTGTTTGACGCGGCATTTTTGGCGGCTTTTAACGCGGGTGGGCGGTTTGATGCGGTGCGCAAGTCGATGCCGGTTTATGCCTATCACCACCCGTTGTTTGGGCTGATCGGCGCGCAAAACGCGCTGGCGTCGATGTCGGTTTAGACCGCGTCGAAATCCAGCGACACCGCGTCACTTAGCGGGCGCAATTGATGGCCCAGAATAAATCCAGCGGCCTTTTCCCAGTCTTCAAGGCTGAAGTTCTGCCGCATTTCTGCTTGGCCTTGGGTCAGTTTACAGCGGCAGGTGGTGCACATGCCGTTGTTGCAGGAATAGGGAAATTCCAGCCCCGCTTTGGCGGCGGCATCCACCATTTCCGCGCCTTCTTCCAGATGAAAACTGCGGCTGGTGCCGTCAACAATGATCGTGATCTTGGCGCCTTTGGCGTGCTGCGCCGGGGCGGTTGTGGCATTCGTTTCGCTGGCCGTTGGCAAGCCGCCGGGGGGGGACAGCTCAAATTTTATCCGGTCAGGATCGGCCCCAAGGTGTTTCATCGCGCCCGACGCGGCCTTGATCATTGGCTGTGGGCCGCAAATGAAAATCCCGGAATAAGAGGGCGGATCGATCAAGCCGCGCGTGGCGAGTGTTTCCAGTTTTTCCTGATCCAGACGGCCGTTGAACAGGGCCACATCCTGTTGTTCCTTGTCCATCACATGGGTCAGCAAAAAGCGATCCATATGGCGGTCTTTCATATCCTTGATCACCTGCTTGAACATCACAGAATCCGTGGTGCGATTGGCGTAACAAAGCGTGACAATGCTGGTGGATTCGCTTTCAGGCGTGGTTTTCGCAATCGACAGCATCGGAATTTCGGGATCGGTCACCTCGGCGGTAATGTCCCATGCACTGGGTGGTGCCGCCTTCACCATGACATGTTCGGAAATCTGCGCTGCATGTATTGCAGCTCGGCCAGCAGAAAACCGATTTCCTCGCCGTGTTGTCCCGCGCGGCCACATCCGGGATCAACCCCGCCGCCGCCCCCGCCGCGGCCGTGGCATCAAGATTGAACACCTCGCCCACATAGGGCGCCAAATCCTGTACAGCCTTGACGATGCGCAAATGGCTTTCATCGGTGCCGTCGCCCAGCCGGATCACCCATTCACCCATGTGGCGGATGTGGCAAGCGCATTCCTGATCGCTTTGACGGCAATTTTGCGACCATAGCCGCACCGTAAAGGGCCAGAATTTTATGGAATAAAACCGGCATGGTGGCGAAAATTCTCTGAAACATATGGTTTTTGGAATATTTTACCAGACGCCCCTTACCAAGTAGCATAATTTACGCCATATTAGGGTCGAATGAACAACATGTGTTGAAAGGATCCCAGCAATGATGACCCCTGATCTTTCCCAAAAACCGGACGTAACCGCGTTTTTCGACGAGGCAACCAATACGATAACTTATGTTGTCGCGGACCCCGTCACCAAGGCGGCGGCGGTTATCGATTCTGTGATGGATATTGACTATGCGGCGGGGCGGATCACCTCGGTCAGCGCGGATAAGGTGATTGCCCATATTCGGGCAAATGACTTGTCGCTGGAATGGATCATTGAAACCCATGTTCACGCCGATCACCTGTCGGCGGCCCCTTATATTCAGGAAAAACTGGGCGGTAAAACCGGCATTGGCGCGCGGATAATGGAAGTGCAGGAAACCTTTGGCAAAGTGTTCAATGAAGGCACCGAATTTCAACGCGACGGCTCGCAGTTTGACGCGCTGTTTGAGGATGGTGATACCTATCAACTGGGTGAAATCAGCGCTTTTGCCATGGCAACACCGGGCCACACGCCGGCCTGTATGGTGCATGTAATTGGCGATGCGGCCTTTGCGGGGGACACGCTGTTTATGCCCGATGGCGGCTCGGCGCGGGCTGATTTTCCCGGTGGAGACGCAGGCCAGCTTTATGACAGCATTCAAAAAGTTTTGGCCCTGCCTGATGCGACGCGGTTGTTCATGTGTCACGATTATGGCCCCAATGGCCGCGCCATTGCGTGGGAAACCACGGTGGGCGAAGAAAAATCCGCCAATATCCATCTTGCCGACGGTCAAAGCCGTGATGATTTCATCACGCTGCGCGAAACACGCGACAAACAATTGGCGGTGCCAAAGCTGATCATCCCATCGCTTCAGGTGAACATGCGGGCAGGCGAGGTGCCCAAGGACGACGGCGGGCATCCGATGTTGAAAGTGCCGGTGAACGGTCTATAACCTTGGAGGATGAGCAAGGATTGTACGGCTAAAATCTTACCGGAACTCGCCCTTGGCACGCGCAAGGGGTTGCCCGATGCCATGCGGCAATTGTTGATGGAATTCCCCCGTACATCGTGGGAAAATCACGAAAATCTTGGGGAATTGGCGCGTTTTTGGCTGGAACGCCACCTGATGTTCCGCCGCTTGCTGGCGGTATTGACCACAGATTTGCAGGGTTTTCGGGATCAAAACATGGATTTTGAAACCTATGTGCCAAGGTTATCGCGTATGGGCGGTATGTTGCTGGATCAATTGAAGGGTCATCACCACATCGAGGACACGCATTATTTTCCGCAACTTGTTGCGCTGGATCTCAAAGTCGATGGTGCGTTTGCGCTGTTGGAAACGGATCATGGCGCGATGGATGGGTTGCTGCACGGGTTTGCGACATCGGCAAATCAGGTGATGACCGGCGGTGAAAATGGCGATTTTTCCGGGGCGCTTTACGATACCTTAACGGGTTTTGATCGCCTTCTGGACCGGCACTTGAACGATGAAGAAGAAATCATCGTGCCGTTGATCCTGAAAACCGGTTTCGCAGGCTAGACCGTGGTTTTGCGCATTCCCAACCGCATGGCGCGGCATTTGTGGCTGGCCGGCCAAGGCCTGGGGGATGCCCCGACCGGCCCGCTCGATTTGGGCCGGATAATCCACGATTTGGGGTTCGTGCAGTTGGACACCATTCAGGTGGTGGTGCGCGCCCATCACCACATTTTGTGGAGCCGCAATCAAAACTATCGCGAACCGATGTTGGATCATCATATGTCCAAGGAACGCGAGGTGTTTGAACACTTCACCCATGATGCCTCGGTGATTCCGATGGCGTTTCTGCCGGCCTGGCGGCGACAGTTTCGTCGAAAAAAAAACCAGATCGACGGCTCCAATTGGTATAAATCCATGCTGGACGCGAAAGGCCGCGAGGGCATCAAGGACCGGATCAGGGCAGAGGGTGCGCTGTCGACCCGTGCCTTTGACACCAAGAGCGCCGGGCCCAAGGAAATGTGGGCGCGGCCGCCGCATAAACTGGCGCTGGATTACATGTGGTACGCCGGTGAACTGGCGACCTGTCATCGGGTAAATTTCACCAAATTTTATGATCTTGGCGAACGGGTTTTCCCGCCGCATTTGTGGCAGGGTGCGCCGGATGACGCGGATCAGTTAAACTGGTTGTGTCACGCGGCGCTGGATCGCTTGGCGATGGCCACCACGGGCGAGATCAAGGATTTCTGGGAGGCCGCCAGCGCCGCTGAGGTCAAGGGGTGGGCCGCTGGAAAATCGGCCCGCGATTTGGTCGCGGTCGAGGTTCAGACCGCCAATGGGGATTGGCAGGCGGCGTTTGGCGCGCCGGATATTGAACGGCGGTTGGCCAGTTTGGCGCCGCCAACCACGCGGTTGCGTATTCTTAACCCGTTTGATCCGGCGGTGCGGGATCGGCGGCGGTTGCAACGGTTGTTTGGCTTTGAGTACCGCAATGAAATGTTCGTGCCCGCCGCTAAACGCCACTGGGGGTATTATGTCTATCCGCTGCTTGAAGGGGATCGGTTTGTCGGGCGCATTGAACTGAAGGCGGATCGCACAAAGGGTACGCTGACGGTGATTAACCTTTGGGCCGAGCCGGGCGTAAAATGGACCAAACCACGGGCAAGCAAACTGGATCAGGAACTGGTGCGATTGGCACGGTTTGCAACGGTTCCACAGATCGTCTGGGCTGGTTCGCGGCCCTGATCCTAGCCGATCAGAATCTCGCTAACTTTCAGCGCGCGGGTGGCGCTGCCTTGTACCTTTAGTTTGCGCGACATAAACGCCATGGCGGGTTTCAAAGTACCGTCCATGATGTCGCGAAACACTTGTTCGCTGGCCAGCAAAATGACGTCGGCATCGCCGTCCGAAATACGCGCCCCATCACGATCCAGCATGACCGAGCCTTGATCGGCGATGACCAATTTTGCGCGCCCCCTCAGGGTGCCCTTAACCTTGGGGCCGAGGGCTATTACAAATTCATTAAGGATTGCGGACATGGCGGGTCTTTCATTTTTGTTGCCTGCTTGTGACCTGTCTGCGCCGATTTGGCAAAGCTTACCCAAGGGCAGGCCGCCTTACACTCAAAATTCCACAAAGCAAAACCGGGCGATTGCACCCGGTGGCGTCCCGTGGCAATTGGGGACAGAATTTTTAGGATAGACTTATGGGACCAAATGCCAAAGGCGCCTTGCTTGCCCTGTTCGGATTTGCCGTTTTTTCCACCCACGATGTGATCGTCAAAACGCTGGGCGGCACCTATAGCCCCTATCAGCTGCTGTTTTTCAACGTGCTTTTTGGGTTTCCATTGCTGTCTTTCATGCTGGTGCGCGATTCCGTGGCCGATACCTTGCGCCCGCGCCATCCGTGGTGGACGGTGGTGCGCATGGTGTCGATCACCATTGCCTCGGCCAGCATTTTTTACGCCTTTTCGGTGCTGCCTTTGGCGCAGACCTATTCGATTTTGTTTTTGTTCCCGCTTTTCATCACCTTATTGTCGATCCCGATGCTGGGCGAAAAAATCGGCATACAACGTGGCGGCGCGATGTTGTTGGGTCTGGCGGGGGTTTTGATCGTTTTGCAACCGGGCACGACGACCTTTGGCATCGGCCATGTGGCGGCTTTGGTTGGGGTGTTCTTTTCTGCACTCGGGTCTATTATCGTGCGCCGCGTCGGGCGGGCAGAACGCAATCTGGTGCTGTTGCTGTTTCCAATGCTGGGAAATTTCATCGTGATGGGGACGCTGATGCCCTTCACCTATGTGCCGATGCCGCTGGCGGATCTGGCGGCGCTGGCGCTGATGTCGTTGCTTGGCTTTATCGGGCTGAATTGCATGATCATCGCCTATCAATGGGCCGAGGCGGTGGTGGTGGCCCCGATGCAGTACAGCCAGATGATCTGGGCGACGATTTTTGGCACATTGCTGTTTGGCGACAGGCTAGAAACCAGCACCGTGGTTGGCACTTTGGTGATCGTGGTCAGTGGTTTGATCATCGTGCTGCGCGAGGGGCGCAAGAATATTTCGGACAACACGCCGGTGTTGCGATCAGGGGGCCGTTTGCCCGCCGGTGCCATGCCGGAACAATCGGTGGCGCGGGATGGGTTGAATGCAACAAAACCACCGGGCGAAAAATAGGTTTGGCGGCAAAAATTTGCCAAGCCAGCCGGGGCAAAGGGCGCAAGGGGTTCAAAACTTTCAGCTGCCGCCTTGACCCGGCCCCGCTTTGTGGTTGCAATGCGGGAAGGGAATGAAAAAGAAGCCCACGCGCTGAGCGAAACCGACGCCCATATCAACAATCAGGCCTTTGCCGATACGGACCAGATTTTCGACGCATGGGTCGCCTAAGGCGCTGTTGCAGGGGCATAGTGGCGATGGCCGCGCGCCCATCAAAACGTCGCGGGTGGCCAGTGGAATTACGGCGTCAGGGGCGCGATCAGACAATGACAGTTTCAGTGAAAATCGAGAGCGATCTGGCCTGGGTCAGTATCGACAATCCGCCGGTGAATACGGCTGACCATTCGGTGCGGGCAGGGTTGATGAAGGCGGTGACGCAGGTTGATTTGGCAACAGTTTCCGCCGCAATTCTGATCTGTGAGGGGCGCACCTTTGTGGCCGGTGCTGATGTGCGCGAATTTGGTCAGGTGCCACAGCCGCCGCATTTGCCCGATGTTATCAATGCCATCGAGGCGGGCAAAACGCCCTGGGTCGCGGCGATCCACGGTACCGCGCTGGGGGGTGGTTTGGAAATCGCTTTGGGCTGTGCCTATCGTGTGGCGGTGGCCTCGGCCAAACTGGGATTACCCGAGGTCGCCTTGGGGCTGATACCGGGGGCAGGCGGCACAGTGCGATTGCCGCGATTGATCGGCGCAGATGCGGCGCTGGGCATGATCATCGGTGGCAAACCGGTGACCGCGGCCAAGGCCTTGGCAATGGGCTTGCTGGATCACATAACGGGTGATGATTTACGAACGGGGGCGGCTGATTTTGCGCGAAATCTGCGGGGAAAACCGCGCCCATCCGCCCTGTTGATGGCCCCGCCTGTGGCGGCCTCGCCAAGTTTTGAAAAAACGGTGGCTGCGATGAAAGCCAAAGCAGGCGGGCAAAATTCAATCGCGGCGGCGGCGGATGCTGTCGCGCGCGGGCAAAACATGGATGGTATCACCGCACTGGCCGCTGAACGCGCGGCTTTTGTGGGGCTCAAGGAAGATCCGCAATCCATCGCCCTGCGCCATATCTTTTTTGCCGAACGCAGTGTTGGGAAATTGCCGCTGATCAAGGGCGTCACGCCCGCGCCAGTCAAAAACATTGGTGTCATTGGCGGTGGCACCATGGGGTCGGGCATTGCGGCGGCCTGTTTGCTGGCGGGGCTGTCGGTCACCATGGTGGAACGCGATGACAGCGCCGCGGCACTTGGGCATGAACGGGTCGCGGGCATATTGGCGGGGGCGGAACAACGCGGGAAACTGGCCTCTGCTGCTGTGGTACTGGCCGATTTTGAAACCAGCACAGCCTTTGCGGCGCTTGGAAATGCCGATCTGGTGATCGAGGCGGTGTTTGAGGATATGGTCGCCAAGGCCGAGGTTTTTGCCGCTTTGGATGCGGTTTTGCGGCCCGATGCGATCATCGCCAGCAATACCTCCTACCTTGATGTGACGGTTTTGGCGGCGGCAACAGCGCACCCTGAACGGATGATTGGATTGCATTTTTTTTCGCCCGCGCATGTGATGAAGCTGCTGGAGGTTATCCTGCCCGACACTGCCAATGCGCGGGCGGTTGCCACCGGCATGGCCTTGGGTAAAAGGCTGGGAAAAATAGCGGTGCCTGCGGGGGTCTGTGACGGATTTATTGGCAATCGCATCATGTCAGCCTATCGCCGTGAGGCGGATTATATGATCGAGGACGGGGCCTTTCCTGATCAAATTGACGCCGCTATGCGCGCCTTCGGGTTTCCCATTGGTGTGTTTCAAATGCAGGATTTGGCTGGGCTGGATATTGCCTGGGCCATGCGCCGCCGCCGCGCCGCGACACGGCCCGCAAGTGAACGGTATGTACATATTGCCGATCAATTGTGTCAGGTGGCGCGTTTTGGGCGCAAATCCGGTCAAGGATGGTATGACTATCGCGATGACCCACAGGGCGCGGTTGATCCGGTCGTGACCGCACTGATCATTGCGGCCTCGGCGGCGGCTGGGATCAGGCGGGTTGCCCTGACGGCTGATGACATCATCGGGCGACTGTTGGCGGTAATGCAGGCCGAGGGGGCCGCGCTTTTGGCCGAAGGCATCGCCGCCACACCCGAGGCCATTGATGTTGTGATGGTCAACGGTTTTGGCTTTCCGCGCTGGCGGGGGGGGCCGATGTTTATGGCGGGCAAATAGGGGTGGTTCGGCTTGGTGTCGCGTGCCGGTTTGCCCACAACGCCGATAATCAGCATCGGGCGCAGTGCGCGGCCAAAAAAACGCGAAAAATACGCCCTTGTGGCTAGCCGCGCGGGGGCGATGACGATCCTTTGGGTGGCAAATAAACCCTATCGTCTGCCCGGCATGTCGGCCTAATATGCACGGATGACTTCGCTTGGCGACGAGACGAAATTGCCATTGCTTGAACAAAAGGGAAAGCAGATGAAAACACAGGTGGCGATTATTGGCGGCGGGCCGTCGGGTTTGTTGTTGGCGCAACTGCTGCACACCCGTGGCATTTCCAGTGTCATCCTGGAGCGTAAAACCAAAGACTATGTGTTGGGCCGCATTCGCGCCGGTGTGCTGGAACGTGGTCTGCTGGATTTGATGCGCGAAGCAGGTGTTTCCGAACGGATGCAGGCCGAAGGTTTTGCCCATGACGGCACGTTGCTGGCCTATGGCGATACAGTTTTCAGGGTGGATTTTGCCGGATTGACCGGCCATTCGGTGATGGTTTATGGCCAAACCGAAGTGACCCGTGATCTTTATGCCGCGCGCGAGTCGGCGGGGGCGGTAATCGAATACAATGTTGAAAATGTTGTGATTCATCACGCCAAAACCGATACCCCCTTTGTGACCTATGAGGCGGCGGGGGAAAGCCGGAAAATTGACTGTGATTTTGTGGCGGGCTGTGACGGGTTTCACGGTGTCAGCCGCCAAAGCATTCCCCAAGACGTGCGGCAGGAATTTGAAAAAACCTATCCCTTTGGCTGGCTGGGTATTTTGTCCGAAACAGCCCCGGTCAGTGACGAGCTGATCTATGCAAATTCGCCGCGTGGTTTTGCGCTTTGTTCCATGCGCAACGCCAATCTAAGCCGCTACTACATCCAGTGCCCATTGACCGATAAAGTCGAGGATTGGTCCGATGATGCATTTTGGGCGGAATTGAAACGCCGCATTCCCGCCGATCAGGCAGCGCGGCTGATCACCGGCCCGTCAATCGAAAAATCAATCGCGCCGCTGCGGTCATTTGTCTGCGAGCCGATGCAGTGGGGGCGGCTGTTTTTATGCGGCGATGCGGCCCATATCGTGCCCCCCACCGGGGCCAAGGGGCTGAATACGGCGGCCTCTGATGTGCAATATCTGTATGCGGCCCTGTGCCAGTATTATGAGGACAACAATGCCGCCGGTATTGCGGGGTATTCCGCCAAAGCCCTGACGCGGGTGTGGAAGGCCGAGCGATTCAGCTGGTGGTTTACCTCGCTTGTGCACCGGTTTCCGGACCAGACGGAATTCGATCTGAAAATGCAATTGTCAGAGCTGGAATTTTTGCGCACCAACCGGGCGGCGCAACAGGCGATGGCGGAAAACTATGTGGGTTTGCCGTATTAACACGCGGGTCGGGGTGAAATGACAATCGCGCGAGGTTCTATGATCTGTTGAAATTAGGGTCAGGATCCTAGATGGTAACGCTGGATGGCAGCGCGCTGACAATTCCGAAATTGGCGGCTGTGGCCGAAGGGGCCGAAGTTGTCGATTAGGGCGACTGGCCTGACTAGGGCGACTGGCCTGACTAGGGCGACGGGCCTGACCCGGATACAGCGGCACGGGATTTGAGGGCGCAAGCCGTGGCACCACCGGCCATTTGGCCCAGTGCGAATGCAGGCGGGGCCGAGGATTTCTTGACCACGGCACCGGTGGTGATGCGGGCAATTTGTTTGCCAGACAGAGCCTGATCAAAGCACTGACCTGGTGAGTGTTCACAGGCCAATTGGCTGGGTTGGCATTTGCTGAGGTCGGCATTCGTGACGCCACGATAAACTTGTCGCCATGGGCCCAACAAATTAGCATGACAGCCAAGCGCGCTTTGGCAATCGCATAAACGGGAGGAATGGGATGGAATGTTGTGGTCCGGGATACGCAAGCCCTGCGGCGGCGATGCAGGCGCCGCGGGAAAAATTGCTGTATACGATTGCGATTTACACCGGCACGGGCATTCAGAAACCCGACTATCTGGCGACGATTGACAATGACCCCGACAGCCCGACTTATTCGCAAGTGATTTCGCGCTGCGAGGTGCCGGGCATTGGTGACGAGCTGCACCATATGGGGTGGAACGCCTGTTCATCGTGTTTTGATGATGCCTCCATGGCGCGCAAATATCTGTTGGTGCCGGGGGTGCGGTCAAGCAATATCCATGTGATCGATTGTGCGACCGACCCGCGAAATCCGGCGTTGTACAAGGTGATCGACGGGGCGGAAATCAAGGCCAAAACCGACCTGTCAGCGCCGCATACCGTTCACTGCCTCGGCTCGGAGATCATCATTTCCATGTTGGGGAACGCCAAGGGCGAGGCACCGGGCGGCTATCTGCATCTGAACAAAGATTTTGACATCATCGGCCGTTGGGAAAATTCCATGGGTGACATCCCGTTTGGCTATGATTTCTGGTATCAGCCGCGCCATAACGTCATGGTTTCATCCGAATGGGCCGCGCCCAATACATTCATGCCCGGCTTTGATTTAGAAGAGGTCGGCCATTTGAAATATGGCCGCCGATTGCATCTTTGGGATTTTGAAAAAAAGGAACCCAAGCAGACCTTTTATCTGGGCGAGGATGGGTTGGTGCCGCTTGAGGTACGCTTTCACCACAATCCGGAGTCCACCCACGGGTTTTGCGGTGCCGCCCTGAGTGCCAATATCATTCACTGGTGGCAAGACACCGATGGCGACTGGAAATGGGAAAAAATCATTGATGTGGAAAATGAACCGCACCCCGATTGGCCGATCCCTGTGCCCGGTGTGATTTCGGTGATCTTGTTGTCGATGGATGATCGGTTCTTGTATCTGTGCAATTGGCTGCATGGCGATATTCGTCAATACAACATAGAAGACCCGCACAATCCCGTGCTGACTGGTCAGGTCTGGATGGGCGGGTTGCTGGGCAAGGCGCCCGAGGTGAACGGGGTGAAGGTGACGGGTGGGCCACAGATGATCCAGCTGAGCCTTGATGGCAAACGGCTTTATGTGACGACGTCGTTGTTCAGCACGTGGGACAATCAGTTTTACCCCGAAATCCGCAGCAATGGCGGCTGTATGTTGCAGGTGAACTGTGACGCGGAAAGCGGTGGCATGGAAATTGACCCGGATTTTGTTGTTGATTTTGGGCGCGAACCCAATGGGCCGTCGCGGTGTCACGAAACCCGCTATCCGGGTGGCGATTGCACCAGTGATATATGGCTATGAAAGATTTCGGTTCGGGCGGATTTGCAGAAGATTTCGAGCGTATACATGTGGGCGCGGTGGCGAAATGACCCGGCACACCGTCACAATTTCAAACCGAAATGGCGCGACTTTTCAAGTGACGGCGCGCCGCCCCCTGTTGGACAGTTTGCGCCAGCAGGGCGTTGATTTGCCCTATGGCTGTAAATATGGCGGCTGTATCACCTGTGCGGCGAAATTGACGGTGGGCACAGTGGATCAGCGGCGGCAGGTTGCCCTGAACAACCGGCAAATCGCCGACGGTTATGTGATTTTATGTGTGGCGCGGGCAACGTCGGATATTACGCTGGAAATCGGCGTTGAAAGCCATGATAAACTGTATCGAAACCCGTTTCTTGACCCGCTGGAACCCCATGAATTAAAGGCGGATATCGCCACACCAAAGGAGCTGTGAATTGGACCACACGCAACCCTATACCGACGCCTATCTGCAAGGGATTTTGAAATCGGTCAAGTCCATCGCCATGGTTGGCGCCAGCCCGGATAAAACCAAATTCAGCTATGGGGTGCTGCGGGTTTTGCACGAAACCGGCTATGACATGATCCCGGTAAATCCGCGTGCAGGATTGACGGAAATTCGGGGGCTTAAGGTTTATCCGACCCTGAAATCCATCGACCGCCCCGTGGATATGGTCGAGGTTTTTCGCCGCCCCGAAGATTTGATGGCCGTCACGATTGAGGCGATCGAAATTGGCGCAAAGGTGCTTTGGGGGCAGATCGGCGTTGTCGATCACGAGGCGGCGAAACTGGCCGAGGAAGCCGGATTACAGGTGGTGATGGATCGCTGTCCGAAAATCGAATTGTTTCGCCCGTTCTGGAAGCCAAAACTGCATCTTGGCATTGGCGCGGAACCGGGTTGAATTTGACCGGCGCGCGCGTCGTAATTTTTGGTTAATTGTTGTTGAAAAGGTCACTCAAGCTGCCGCCACCGCCCGGGGATGGGGCCGGTGTGGGGGCCAGTGCAGGGGCCGGGGATGGCGCAGGGGTACCGGCGTTGTTTGCCGGCGGCGTGCCAAACAGATTGCTCAAGGATCCGGTTGGTGCCGCAGGCGCCGCCCCGTTTGCCGGCGCTTTTACCGCCGGTGCCGCCAACACATCCGCCAACAGCGGAATTTGCGACCGGTTCAACTGACTTGCGAGGGCGAAGGTCAGGTCATCAATCGCATAGCCCGCAGGTTCCGCGCCAACCAGTGAAAACTGAAGCCCGGCAATTCGATTGGCCCCGTCTTCGGTGACCAGAGCCAGATATTCCATGCCTTCCCGCAGGTTTTTCACACCACCAATCAAGACCCCGTTGCGATCAAAGGCTTGAATCGCCGTGCTGCGCACCGCATTGAAAAATCCACCCGCAAGGCCGACGCCCGCGACATCCTTGTCAAAAACCATCGAAACCGGCCCGTTAAATCGCGGTGACCCCGACAGCGATGGTGAATTAGGGTTCGAGCCGTCTTCGGCAATAAAAGTCGGCGGCGCGTTTCGCGCCAAACGAAGCGGTGACAGGGCGGTGCCCACAACGCAGCCATCCGGGTTTGCACCGGGGGGGCATTGTGCAGGGTTACCCAAATATTGCCCGTCAAAAAACGCCCCGAAAATCACCGATACCCCGCCATCCCTGGCACCATAGTTGCGTGGTCGATACACGGGATTTTTGGTGCCGACGGGATTCTCTGAAAAGGTAATTCGCCCGGCATCCCCTTGAAAGGCATTGGCCTCGATCCTGATCACTTTGCCGAACTGACCCTGATCCTGCGCCAAAGCGGGCAGCGCAAAAAAGGTGACAATAAAGGCGGTGAAAACCTGCAAAGATCGAGCGGCAAGGGGCCGGGTTGTCATGGGTTTTCCTTTCAGTGTGACTAGGGGCGATCCAGTTGCCACCCCAGCAAGTTTCCGGGAATATAATAATAACCGCAATTAGGGTTCGCGGCGGCACGTTGTTCAAGCGCCTCGCCGATCTTGTTCAGATTGCTGGCGGATAGCAACAGATCGTCGGCATTTCGATCCAGTCCGGTTTTGGCCAAAAGCCGGGCCAAAAGTGCCGGTTGCAGCGTCATATTTCGAGGATCACCGTACTCATCTGTTTCCATCAATAACAAAGAAGGCAGCATCACTTCGTTGTCCACATTTGGGATGTCTTTCGCATTGATCCCTTTGCCAAGGGCGATCATCATAAGACCTGAAGTCCGCAAATCTGTATTATATGATGCAGCGGCTGCGGCTGAAATTACCAGCCCTAAGCGGTCAACCACGCTGCTTGCGTCAAAGGTCAGGGCCTCGGTATCCAAGGTTTCACGAACCGGCGCATTTGGCAAAGTATCATCGTTCTTTTCGGATAGTATTCGTTCAAGCCGGTTCATCGGGCGGTCAAAGTTACTAAGCAATTGACGACGCCCCGCCTTTCGATCGCCTTCTTCCAGATAATAGGATGTCGGGGTGTCTGCGACCATCGGGCCTATCAGATAATACAGCGCGTATTCGACCGCATTTTTACCCGCCAGGACGTAAAACCAAGGTTTCAGTCTGCCCAGATCATCGCGCCGGATGTTGCCCGTCGTTTTGGCCCGCGTGATCGCTTTGGCCATAAGATCGGGCGTCGCATGGGGCAGCGGGTGGCCCTCGGTGACCCAGAAAACCATATCCACAGGCTCAGGGCTGGTGGCAAGCGCGTCGGTGAAACCGGTCAGAAAATTGCTGATCTTGGCCTGACTTGTCAGATAAACCGCATCATCCCTTGCGGGCAGGCTGTCATAAAGCGCGTTCATGCTGTCAAATCGGGCGCGGGGGGCCACGGTGCCGGACTTGTCCACATCATACCAGTCGATCGCCAGTGGAACCTTGCCGTAACGGGCGTTTATTTCTTGTTCAAACTCTGCAAGGCCGGAAATGGAAATCATATGCGGATCCCCAAAGACCGCCAAATTGATGCCGTTGATTTCAGCGCGTTCGCTTGGCGCGGCGTCGATCAATTGAACTGGCGACCAGTCCACCAATTTCAAGGGGATAATCTGCTGTCCATCAAGGGTGAGCTGGCGCGATACCCCGATGGGCAAAGACATGCGTTCCAAACTGCCTGATGGTGTCGCCGCGATGCTGACGGATTTTTCAAAGCCATTGATGTCGCGAGACAGCGAGGGCAACATCCAATACGGCACGATGCTGTCGATTTGCCTGAGCGCGCCTGCCAGTTGATATGCTGGGGCGTCGGCCAGCCAATCGGCGCTTAGAAGGGCATCGCTTGTCAATTGGCACAAGTTCATATTCACGTCTGGTGCCACCGGCGTCACCGCTACTGGCACAGATTCTGGCGCGGCTGGAACTTTTGGCTTTGCAATGCGTGCGATGCTGTTCTCGCGCGATTTTGCCTCATTTGCGATGGCGCTAAGCCCACCGCCTGCGGGGCGGGGGGAGGGGGGCGACAGCGCCTCGGCAATAGCATTTTCGGCCCCGATCCCGATCACAATGTTGCGTCCCATTGGTACTTTGGCGGGGTTGGGGGCCTCGGGCGTTTCGGATTTAAACAAATCCGCCAGCCCCGGCTTTTCAGCGGCCATGCCAAAGTCGGCGCCTTCATCTTTGGCAACGGGGGGAACGGCCAGCGCCTCGGCAAGGCCGCCAGCGGGTGTTTCCACATCACCATCCACATCGGCCGCCACCAGAAATTTTTCGCCAGCGACCTTGACGCAATACATTGGCGCAATGCTATAATCGTCGCCGGCAATGCCGTTGTTTCCGGTCAAAATGCCGCCCCGAACCGTGAAGCTGTCGCCCGAAGGCGTGTATAGCTTCACAAAATCCCGCCTTGCCACAACAAAAGCGTGCCGACGTTTTTCGTCGATCTCGTAAAACCCAAGTGTCAGGTCACCGTGCCGAGGCGCATCTTCTGATACGACACCGAAGCGAATGGTGCCTTGAAAAGTATCCCCATCGTCAACAGCGGTGCCTTGGGCCTCAAATCCATTTGGCACAGTGGATATGCGGTTGATCCGAATGGTGCGGCCCGGTTCAAGGTACTCGCTGGCGTACCAGTCAGCGCATTTCAATTCGGCGCGCCGCCCTACAACATCTGCCTGTGCGGGCAGCACCGGTACTGCCATCGCGACGGCCAGCACCGTGGCGCCGATATTTTGTAGCAGGCTCATGATTGCAATACTTTTGCCGGGTCGGTTTTGGCCGTGCGAAATGCAGGATAAAGCGCGGCCAGAACCCCGATGACCACCGCCGCAATGATGACCGGCCAAAAGAATTGACCGACCGAGGCGAAGATGGCGTCGAAATCCTGAACATCACCACCGGTGGCCTCGGCGGTTTCCTGGGCACGCTGGATCAACATGGCCTTGGTTTGCCGGATCAAAACGGTACCCAGTGCCAAACCCGCCAATGCGCCAACAAAGACGGAAAAAGATGTCGCCAAAATTTGCGTCAATACGATGTCACCGCGCCGCATCCCCAGCACACGCCAAAGCGCCAGTTCGGTTTCCCGAAGCTTGGCGGAGGTGAAAATATTCGCCGCCACGGTGATCGCTACGGACAAAACGATCAGCACCAGAAGCGGCAAGAAAATTCGCCACGCCGTATCCTGGATGTCCAAGGCCCATTTGAAATCCCAGATGTCAGAATCCGGGCGGTACCCGATTTTTGACAGGTGCGAATAAAGCCCCATGACGCTTTTCATTTCAGCGGCATAAACATGCAGGGAATCTTCCCATGGAAAATCGGTCATTTCCGCCAGTTTCGCCTGATCGGGCCAATTGTTCACGCCTGCATCAACGCCCAAGGTATAATCGCCCTTGCGATCACGGATCAGGCTGTCAAACAACAAAAGTGTGGTGTTGGGGAAATAAAGCTGTCGGCCGCCTTCGCCGTTTAAAATGACACCCTGAATTTTCAATGTAATGGGTTCTTCGCCGACAAGCTTTTTCTTTAGATTGTACCGATTAACCACGATATTCAGGGGCTTCCCGATGAAATCTTCGTAACTTTGGCTGCCCTCGCCCACGGCAGACGTGTCATAGGCTTCGGCCAAAAGACCCGCGGTTACGATTACTTCGGGGGCATCGTGGGCGGCACTAAAGGGGCCACCGGCGGCAAAAGTAAGCAGCTTATATTCTGGATCGTTCTCATGCAGGCCGGTGACCGAATAGGTTTTCACCGACCCGTCCAGCACCTTGATCCTTGTCGATGTGGCGCGGCGGGCAACGACGGCTTGAACCGCCTCAAGCCCGGCGATCTCATCGCGCACCGGGAAACGGTCTTCGGCGCTGCGATCCTTGGCTTTGGGCTTTATCTGAATGCGATTCAGCCGCGATCCTTGGGTGATTTTTTCGTTCACGTATTCCTGTGCGCCCAAAATAACCGAGGTAAACACGCTGACTTGTGTCACCCCGACGATAAGAGACACCAATATCAGGCTTAGGAAAATCGGCCGAAACAGGGTTTCACGGATCGCCTGCGCCATCAAAATCGAAAATGGCGCGCGTGGTTTCCAGCCCCACAAAAAGGCACGGCCTTCCAGCGGCATTCGGCTGGCGATTGGTTCTGCTTTGCTGGGCATTTCCTTCTGCGCCTGCGCAAGCTTGCCTTTATCTAGCAAAAACTGATTGCCGATGTCGAAAAATACCTTGTCGTGGCTGACCACAATCACCGTGTGCCCGGCATCGCACAGCATTTGCAGATGCTGAACGACCTCTTCTTTCTTTTCGCCGTGCAGGCTGGCGGTGGGTTCATCGGCCAAAATGATGCTGGGTTTATTCACAATCGCCCGCATCACCGCCGCCCGTTGTTTTTGCCCCCCCGAGGCAGGGCCGGGTTTCAGATCAAGCGTTTCTTCAGCGATTTCCTTTGCCGAGAAAAAAGTGGGTTCCAGTTTTTTGATTGTATCGTGCACTTCGGCCTGATCGCGCATCCCGTGCATTTCCAGCGGCACATGAATATTTTTGCGCATGGTCATGTGGTCAAACAGGCGGCCTTCCTGGAAAATAAATCCGATGTTCTGCGCGCGCAGCTCATCCAGATACCAGTCTGCCTTGTCCTGAACGCTAACGTCTTCAAACTGGTATTCGCCGTCAAAATTGGTGTCCAACATGCCAAGAATGCGCAGAAGGGTGGTTTTGCCCGACCCGCTTTCGCCGCGAATGACGTTAAAGCTGCCGCGTTGGATATCCAGCGAAACCTGATCCAGAATGGTGATCGTTTCGCCGCGCCCCGCCGTGAATTGGCGGGTGATGTTTTTTAATGAAATAATCGGGCCGAGTTTCGCCACAATACGCTCCGTCGGAAAAGGAAAAAGGGCGGGGGGCAATGCAGTGGGCCTGCCCCCCGAAACACTGGTTTATGGCAGAACAGCGATCGGCATCCAAACCGCGATCTGCTCATCAAACTCGGTCTGATTGGCCTCGAGGTATTGGCTCAGAATGTCAGCGGCTTCTTGAATGCGTTTGGTATAGGCCAGCCGCTCTGCGGGCACCATCGCGGGCAAAAAGTTCAGATCGAAGTTCAGCAAATCCGACCGAAATTGAATGCCAAGGCGCTTTTCGATGATGGCCTCGATCGGTTCTTCGGGGTCGTAATCTTCACCCGCAATGGCGGCGATTGCCTCGGAAATCGATTGCAACATTGCCTCTTCATCAACGCCAACGGTTGCTAGCACGGAATAAAGGTTGATCAGATTGATTAGCGTTTCCTTGTCAATCTGAATTTCAGGGGACAGTAGGTCATTGTTTTCAAGAACAAAACCTTCACGCACCAAAACGCCGCCATCGCCCGGATCGATGTTGAAATCAATCCCTGCCGCCCGCAGCCGTTCCAGCATTTCGCCGTCCAGAACCTCAAGCGGGATCGAGGCATGGCCTGCCAGGTCAAACTTCAATGCTTCAAGCGCATCATTGCCTTTGGCAATCGCTTCACCGGCGGCTGTCGTCATCAAGTTGACCAATCCGCCGGTCACATCCCGCGGCTTTAATCCGGCTTCCCAAGCGATGATTTCCCCGCCGGTTTCATCGGCCATGGTTTGCAGCACAGAAATTAGATTTGCCCCGGCGTTCGGCCCTGCTTGGACCGCCAAAACCGGAATGTTTTTGTCATAAAGATCCCGGGAAATGCTGACAACATCCAAACCGGTGGGCACGCGCCCTTCGACATCCAGCGTGCCAATCGTTGACGTTTTTGCATCGTCATTCAACACGGCAACGATGATTCTTCTACCCGCTTGTTTCCAGTCATATATATTTGACGCGAAATACATGGCATCCAAAATCGGTTCTGCCGGATCACCGCCACCGGACATGAAATCAGCCGCTTTGCCCAAGGCATTGCCCGCATCACTTAGGGACATTGGCGGCACTTGCACCAGCTTTTCGGCATCGCCTTCGTCGCGGTAAAACAGAAAGCCCATTTCCGAATTATCGCGCACCGCTGGATCAAGGGCGGTTATACCTTCGGCGATGGCTTTGGCTGTTGCCGTCGCAAAAGGCCCCATTGACGCGGTTGCATCAAAGACCAACAAAATGGTTGCGCTGCGCAGGGCCTTTTCGGCGATCGCGACCTCGTCATCTTTCATCTCAATTCGTGCGGCGGGTGTGATTGCGGCGGGCAGCAACACGTTATAAACGCGTTTTTTTGCGGTTTTGCGCAACAGCTTTTCTTGTGATCCCAGCACCGGATAGGGGCGGGTTGAGCGTTCGCGCATGCGCGTGGCTTCTAGGTTTTCTTTAAAAGCCGGCGCGTGCAATTTGGCATTGCCGGTTTCCATGAATTTATCCAGAATGCCCTCGTCATCCCAGGCGACAATCTCGGGCCGGTCTTCCAGAAACGCAATTTCCGAAAAACTCAGCGCCTCGCGCGTGGTCCATGCATAAACCTGATCGATCGAGACATAGCCGACATTGCCACTTTCGGCCTCATCCACAGAGTCGGTTTGCAGATCGGTGATTTTGTAATAATCATTGTCTTCGCAAATGACGAAATAGGGTTGCAACAATTCCAGCGGATAGGCTTCTTCGCTGGCAGATGTATCGGTGTAGGCGGCGATTTTGTCAGAACCTGCAACGATTTTAAAAATGAATCCACTTTCGGTTGACTTCATTTCATCGCTTTCGCAAGCATATGACAAGGTCGGTAACAAAGCGATCGTTGTGGAAAGCAGCAAATTTCGAGTCAATTTAGTGAACATATGATGATCCTATTTAAAATACCCAGAGCAGACTTAACAAAAAGTTTACTGGAAAAACGACGCATAGCAACCCGTTTAACGCGTGTGATTTTTCTTTTCACCTTGGCGGCGGCTTTTTCCGCGGGCTTTTGGGGCGTGGCTGCGACGCAGGAGGCCGAGGCAGCAGCACCGGATGTCTGTGGCAGCTTCAATAATTTGCCGCAGTTGCGCCAGAGCCATCTTAAAATGCTGAATTTGCTTCGTAAAAGAAATAATTTGGCCGCGCTGACACAAGAATCCCGGTTGAATAAAGTGGCTCAGGAATACGCTTGCAAGCTGGCCAGCACCGGGCATTTTGCCCATGTCGGCCCAGAAGGATCCACCATCGTGACCCGCGCGGGTGACAAAGGATATAAATATTGTGCCTTGGCGGAAAATTTGGCCAAGGGACAGCGCAATCTAAGGGAGGTGATGATCGGATGGGTGAAATCGCCGGGTCATTTGAAGAACCTGATCAACAAGGACGTTACCGAAGTTGGCTTTGGGGCGGCTTTCGCGACGGGGCCGGTGCGGCGCCCGGAGGGTGTTTATTCCCTCAGTGATCTTGCGCGTGGCGGCCCAGCTGATCCTGACGCCGCGCCGTTGCCCGCCGATGGTTCGATCGTTTGGGTGCAGTTTTTCGGGCGCCCTTGGGGGGATTGCTGAAACTAACGGCTGAACAATGGTTGGGGAAACTGTGGTTCGGTCTTGAACAACAATGTGTTAACCACCACCCAGAATGGCAGCGCCTGCCAGGCCGCATCTGGATTTAGGGTGTCAAACACTGCAAACGAGGTGGCATCGGTGGGGGTGACGGCGAGAAAACCACTGTTTTGCTGCGCTGAAATTGCCTGTTGCAAAGCAAGGCTGCCACGCCCGGCCGCACCGGAAAACAGCCCGATTTCTTGGGCCATCGTCGATACAAGCTGGCCTTGAGTTGCGGAAAAATCAACAAAGGAATAGGCCAGATTTTCAGCGCTTTGCAAAAGCTGACCATCCACTTCCGGGGTCAGTTTCGCGACGATAGCATTGCCGATTGTTGGCAGGCTTTCTGGCAAAGAAATGTCGCCACCGGCAACCACCAACAAGCCCTGGGGCAAGGTTTCATTCGCCAAAATACTGGTTAAATCACCGGCAACAAATTTTGGCAAATTGGCATCGGCGACCATCATCCCCGACAAGGTGGTATTTTCTTGCCGCGCGATTTGATCGGGGCCGCCAATGATCACCAGATCGAGCGGATGATCCAGCACAGACGTCGTTGTCAACGCGCGGTTGAAATCACGCATGAAACCAGCAACAAAGGGCCGTGCCGAGCCGCTTAAATCCAAAATTGCCAGGGGAAATTTGGCGGTGTTGGTCGCTTGGTTGAATGCTTTTAATGCCCCGAGAGCCTCGCGGGAAATCGGCAATAACACCTTGGCAACTTTGACAGTGCGCGGCCCGATTTTCGCGCGGCCAATGGCAATTACCGGAAACAAAGCATCCTTGCTTGTGCTGGCATCGGCCACATCTGTCAACACTGGCGCGCTGTCTGTCGTCGCCGCGTTGCTGAAAAATTCCTGCATACGGGTGGGGTCGGACCAAAAGCTAAGCCTCGGGCGTTCGGCCCGTAGCAAATTCGCGTTGATACGCAAAACCATCGCCGCACCGCTTGCATCGATTGCCGAGCGGTCAACGATCTGGAAATTGCCGTCCAAACATGGCGGGGCGGACCCTTGCTGCGCATGGAAAACCTGGCCGAATGCTTGGCCGGATTGACTGGTCGTTGCATATACCAACTGGCCAGATGGCGTTGTTTCGCAGGCGACCGAGGCGGTCCCCGTGAAGGCGAAAACAAGGCCGGTAAAAAAGGCACCCAGAATTTGCCCGGGTGCCTTTTTATCTCGCACAGGTGAAACCATCAGGGAAGGGCGATCAGAATTTAATCACAGGCACCACAGCACCCGCCGCGTCGCCGCCCAATGCAGAGCGCCGTTCCAGAATGAAATCGGTGTTCCACAATCCGATATTGATGATGTTGTTTGAATAGCTGACGGTGATCACGTCACCACAGGCCTGGGTAACGCTGCCCAAAGTTGTGGTATCCAGTTTTGGACCGCTCCCCGCAGACCAAAGCGAACCCGCCGCATCCGCCGCCAAATCGGAGGCCGCCAATGCCAGCGTGCCGCAGCTTGCAAGCGTCGATGGATTGGCCGCCGCCGCCGCGCGTTGTGTGGGATCGCCGATCCAGGTTAACGTACCGGGAACCTGTGCTTCGGTGCCGTAAGTTTTCACAATGTCGGGCAAAACAGCGGTTTGAAACACTTCTTCGGTGACAGATTTCGGCAATTTAATGCTGCGAAAAACACCAAGTGCGCCGTATTCCGGCAGGGCGGCATCAAACACCGCCACCAAACGGTTCGAGCCGTCTTGGGGCCAGTTGGCTGTCATGAGATGTTGCGCCTGGCTGAACACCTCGTCGCCGCCAAAATCAGTCGCCGCCGACATTTCAACAAGTAAACCATCGCCCAGTTCATCTGTTGCGATGTCGACTATTTCTTCGGGAACCATGCCAAATCGAAGACCCATCATTTCCAGACTTACAGGATAATCCGCAGCCGCTGGTGCGGCGGGGGCTGCTGGTGCGGCGGGCACAAGTGCTGCTGCTGGTGTTGCCATTACGCCTTGACCACCCGCAGCTGCGGCCGGTGCGCGCACAGCCGCGCCGGCAACCACCACGGGCACCACGGCGGCAGCGCCACGCGCCAACGCCATTTTTGCGCGCGCCGGGGACACATAAACGCGCCCCTCAAGTACCGCCAACAATCGTTTGGTTGCAAACTGGCCGCCGCCGATAAAGTTGTCGCGCCGGAACGCGGCGATTGCGCCGCGCGTGCGCCGCCCCATGGCACCATCTACCGGGCCAGAGTCATAGCCAAGCGCGTTCAGACGCGATTGAATGGCGGCAACTTCGGCGCGATCGGTATCGCCCCCAACCTCCAGTTCAAACAAGACGTTATCTTCGTTGGGAACGCTGACATAACGTGGCGACAAAGAAATCAGATCATGGATTTGCTCTCCTGTCAGCCGACCGTTCACCTTTTGCTCGATGTAGGATTGATAGGTGCGGATAGAATTACGTGTGCTGGTCCCAAAAGAGCCATCGATTGTGCCGGAATAATACCCGAGCTGTTTCAGCCCTTGTTGAATGTCGATGCGATTGTTGCGCGTCAGGGTCAGCGCGTCGCCAGCCGCAGGATGTGCCGCTTTGGGTTTGGCTTTTGCTTTTTTGCGCACTTTGGCTTTTTTCTTGCCACCACAGGCCTTGGTTACGCCACAGGCAATAATGCCACCGATGACCGCGCCAACAAGCGCATCCGCCAGTTCAGCACGCGTAGGGGTTGCGGTGGAAAGCGTTGTCGGGATTGCCAAAGACAACGCCAAAACCGAAGACATCGCAATTTTGGTCGACTTTATATTGGATATAAGAAACATCGTCACACCTATACTTAGTTGAATAATTCCCTCAAGCTTAGGGACTATGACTTGTAGGCGTCAACCGATTCGCTGGTTTCTTCCCCCGGGCTTCTGGCGCGAATTATCCCTTTTTTTAACGATTTTTTGCGTGTTCTTGGGGGGGCTGGGGGCGTCGTTTGCCGCCGATATCCAGATCGTTGATGGCCGTGGGCGACCCGGGCCCGTGTGTACTGTTTTGATTGGCCCCGATGAAGTGCAACCCAAAACCAGTGGCATATCGTTAAAGTTGCGTTCGGTGTCGGGCAATGATCTTTCGTTGCTGGCCGAAAGCACGCAACCGTTTGAAAATCTTGAAATAGTAATCGGCGATCAACGTATCGGGTTTGCCGGTGTGTCGGTCTCGGCGCTTGCAGATTTGGCTGATAACCGGGTTTTCGCGATGATCCGCGACACGCGGAAGCTGCACGTTACAACCCGTTCTGTGCGCGGTGAATATGCGTCGGCGCGGTTTGATGATCTGGATTTGACCGCCATATTTCAGCGGATGTCAAAAGAATGCGGGCTGTTGCTGAACGGTGCCAGCGACAAGTCGGCAGAAAATTTGTTCACCATGTCAACAGAGACCGAGCGCCTCATAAAATGGCTGAGTTTCTATGTTTTGGGTAAAAAACGCGGCTATGGGAATATCTCGCCGGATCTGGGTGGTAGCGGGCGCAAAAGGTTTGTTCAGGCACAGCGTAAACTGGATTTACCGCCCAAAGAATTTCTTGATGCGCAATCTGTGGCAAGTTTCTTGGCGGCTTTTGGCATTGCGATTGCCCCGAATTACGAAAATATTTTGGCGTTTCGCGAAGGCATAGCGCCGTTTGAAAAAGGCGGTAAATGGGGGGGGCTTGCTGTAAACGGTGACGTGTTGATCAGACCGGTTTTTGCCGAAGCACGACCACCGGTTGCCGGGTACATGCCAATTCGACAGGGCGGAAACTGGGTGTTTATCAACCATGATCGCAAACGGCTTTCCCGCGCCAGATTTCGCGAAATTCTGGCCTGTTCGCCAAACGTTTGCGCGTTTCGGCACAATGGACGCACCGGCATCATCGACATTCAGAACAACACCCGAAAATATGTGAAATTTGATCAAGTCGGCGATTTTAACGAGGGCTTTGCCCCGATGAAAATTGGCTCCAAGTGGCATCTTATGGATGAAACCGGGGATATCACCATCAAGGGTATTGCCGGTAAGGCACTGTCGCCACCATCAGGTGGTGTCGCCGTGGTTTCTTATACTTCAAATATCAAGGGTTTTGTCGATCTGAAGGTTTCGCCGCTTTTCAACCGCGCGCGTTTTCTCGACGCACATCCGTTTTCCAGCCGCCTTGCTGGCGCGAAAGAAGACGGTCTTTGGGGGTTTGTCGACAAGCGCCGGGGGGATTTTGTGGTGGCGCCCAGCTTTCGCGCGGTTTCCACATTCAATCGCGGTCTGGCCGCGGCCACGCAAGATGGGGTTAACTGGGGGTATATCGATAAAAACGGCGGTTGGGCAATCGCGCCGCGCTATCAGGCGGCGGGTGATTTTTCAGAAGGGTTGGCGGTGGTGGCGCTTGGCGCTAAAAAGACGCTAATCAGCACCCGAGGCGAGCAACAGGCCCCGGCGATTTTTGATGAAATTCGCGACATGCAAGATGGTTTTGCGGCATTTCGGCTGGGGGCCTATTGGGGTGTCTTTTCCAAAGACCTGCTTAGAAAACGCCGACAGGTGACACAATAACCCATCGGCCGATTTCGGCGGCAAGCCCTAAGGATAAGCTGAAATAGCCGCCTTTATACAGTACCGCGTGCGGGGCGGTCGTTTTTGATGGTGAAAATCATCCCGTCCAACAATTCATCCAGATCGGGCCTTGCGGCGGGGCCGTTAGAAAGTGCGGCGATTTGAACGGTGCCGTCGGGCCGGATGCAGAAAACCGCCGGTTCGGCAAAGCGCCGGTCGGTTTCCGTACCGGAAAGCGGATCGCTGATATAAAGGCCCATTTGGCGCATTTCGGCCAGTTGCAAATCGTAGCCGATGTCAAAGCTCCAGCCAAATTCGGCGATGTCATCGGATACCTTTTCCAATGGGTCCGCGGAAATACAGGCAACATCAAAACCGGCGGCCTGCCAATCTGCGTATGTTTTTTCAAATTTGTTCAAATAGTTTTTGCAGCGTCCACAATGTTTGCCGCGATACACGATCAGCAAAACCCAGCGATCACTTGCGCCGCCCAATTGCACCTTGCCACCCCCGATTTTTGGTACTGAGAAAGACGGAAATTCGGTGCCACCCAAAAGTTTTGATGTTGTTGAGGTCATTTAAAAATACTTTCAAAATATAGCGTCGCCAGAACATCCCGGCGGCTTTTTTACAGAGTGCCGCGCCTTTTCAGCGGGATCAAGTGGATTTTTCGTATAAATACTGTAAGTAACACTCCAAAAATTGGCAGGGCTGGAAAATTCTCACATGCAGTTTTTTTTGAATGTGTTTCCTGTTGATTGCTGTGCAATTTGATGTAAAATGGCTGGAATGGGATATCGTTGGACATCACAAATGTTGGGTTTATTGCTGGCTTTACTGCTGGCTGGAACCGCGTATGCGAGTGCGGCAAACCGGTTGCCTGCAACGCAAGAAACGGTCGTTACTATTGAAACCATGATGATGGGCAAGGCAGGTATGGCCTGTGGTATGATGGCCGGTGCTGGGCCTTCGCGATGTGCAAGTTCTTCAAACATGACCTTTGGCTCCTGTGCCGGATGTTCATCGTTGTCCCCTGAAAATGTGGTGCTGTTGGTTGTTCCGACTGCCACAACAATTCTTTCCTTCACCAGCAACACCGAATCTGTGATTCTGGAACCTTTGACGGGATTTTTCCGACCTCCCCGGGCGTGAAATTCTTACCCGCTTGCCCTTGCTGAGAGACGGTCAGGGCGGCACGTCGGTGGTTTGCCGACAAAAACATTCCAAATTTAAACTATGTAAGGTGATCCGCCCACGGCGTGCATCACAATCAGAAATCAAAGGAGAACCGATATGGAATCCGCATTGGGCCTGAGTGGTTATCAGGCAACTATGATGATCATCGTTTTCGTCGTTCTGGGAGCTGGGATAAGCGCGCTGTTTTTGGCGCTGTTCCTGCCCGCACGCTGGAGACTTAAATACTGGATGGAAATTGCCTTCGTTGGCCTGCTAATTGGCGTTGTCTGGTATGGCGATAAACGCAGCGCCGAGGTGTATGGTGCCTATCAAGAAGAGATGTCGAATGCCGGCATTCTGGATGAACCTGCCATTGATGGCGCCGAAGGGTTTGACCGCGAATTGAAGGTGATTGCCTTTCAATGGGGTTTTGCGTTTTTGACGGACGAAAATGAAATCAGCCGTAACGCGGCCGTTGTGAAACCCGGCGAAAGGGTTTTGTTCCGGATATTTTCAAATGACGTGATCCATGGGTTCAACATTCCGGCGGCTGGTATTACCGCAGAATTTGACCCCGGCAAAGAACGCGATGTTTGGATACGCGCGCCCCAGGAACCTGGTAAATATCTGATCCAGTGTCTGAATTATTGTGGCATCGGTCACGCGCAAATGAAAGCGTGGCTGGTTGTTGAAGGAGCCGAAGCATGATTTTGGCCAACATAAAACGAGGAGGAAACCACTGATGGCAAGTGCACATGATGCCCAGCGAATGGGCGAGACGCCAACTTGGGTACCCGAAGATATCATCGGCAATATGACGTTAAAGTCACTGCTTTTTTCAAACGATTACCGCCATATTGCGATCAAGGGCATATTGACCTCGATTGTGATGTTGGGCCTTGGCGGGCTTATGGCGATCCTTTTCCGCACCGAACTGGCGGTGCCTGACGTCCAGTTTTTCGGGGCGCGCCCCTATATGCAGCTGATGACGCTGCACGGCATGTTCATGGTCTTTGGCTTTATCATTCCGTTTGTCATTGCTTTGAATTACTACATGATGCCCAAAGTTCTGGGAACCGGTCGGCTGTTATGGGCCGGTGCCGCACAATGGAGCTATTGGTTGCTGATTATCGCGGCCGTATTTCTGATCATTGCGCGGCCTGATTTCACCTGGACGTTCTATCCACCGATGTCGCTGCGTGTTGGTGGTGATCTGGTGTACCTTGGGTATCTGGCTGTTTTACTGGTGGCGATTTCGGAATTTCTGGCCGGTGCAGTGCTTATGCGCAACGGTTGGGAAGCGGCGCGTCGCCTAAGCTGGAGCAAACTGCCCTTGATGGGTTGGGGCGCGATTTCAGAAGGTATCCTGTTGATGGGTTCAACGCCAATCCTTGGCCTTGTGGGCATCTATATGTTTACCGACTGGATGCAGATCACGGCGATGTTTGATCCGGCTCGTGGCGGCGAAGTCATGACATTTATGTTCATGTTCTGGTTTTATGGTCACCCTGCCGTTTATTTGCCACTGATGCCTGCGATTGCGGTTCTATATACGCTTTTGCCACGGTTTCTTGGGCGCCCGATCTGGAGCTATTGGTCGGCGGTGATTGCATTTTCGATGCTGACTGTTCTGGGCTTTATCGTTTATCCACACCACTTTCAGCCTGCTGAAAATGTTGTAGGTCCGCTGCAACGTGCGACCCAAATCCTGACTTTGGCGATTTTCATCCCGTCGACACTGCACGTGTTCAACTGGATTGCAACGCTTTGGTCTGATCCGATTCCGAAATCGGCACGTCGTGCGATACCGTTCAAGTTCATCATTGCCGCGATCTTTTTCCTGATGCTGGGTGGGGTTACCGCCTATGTGAACGCACAGATCGCAACCGATAGTGACTTTGTACACAATACCTATTTTGTACCGGCGCACTTTCACGCGATGTTTGTTGGGTTCATGGCCAATATGGCGATGGCGGGGGCTTACTATCTGTACCCGTATTTCACCGGTCGTATGTTCAATCAGGCGCTGGCGAACACCCACTTTTGGTTCTGGCAAATCGGTATCTTTAGTAAGGTAACGCTGATGTACTATCTGGGCTATGTCTATTTCCCCCGTTGGGTCGTGGACTATTTGCCATTGGATCAATGGGCGATGCCACAAATGATGTTGACCGGGGCGGCCTATTTGATTGGCCTTGGGTTCATCGTTTTTGTCATCAACTTCATGTGGAGCGCCACACGTGGTCGCAAAGCAGACACCGATCCTTGGGCGGTTAGCGATGATGCCGTAAGTTCGGGCGCTTCTGCCCAGCCAGCGGAATGAAAGGAGAATAGCTATGACAATACGTTTATTTTTCACCTTGGGGATCGTTCTGCTTGGAACGACCGCCTATTTCATCGTGGTTCAACAAGAACCCTCCTATCAGGAAGCGCCGTTCAGGTCGTCGATTTCTCAACTGCAAGAAGAAGGCGTTTTGCCGGTCGGGCCATTTGAGGAAAATGAAGAGATCGAACATGATGTGTTCGGGGTGCCGGAGATGGATGAAATGATGCTCGAACAGGCGATGGGCGAAATGGACATGGCCGACGGCATGGATATGGGCGGCATGGATATGTCTTCATCCAGTGGTGAAACCATGACCATGGCCGACGGTTCCACGATGCCGATGGCGGATATGGCCCCGGCGGCTGGTGATGGCATGATGACCATGGCCGACGGTTCCACGATGCCGATGGCGGATATGGCCCCGGCGGCTGGTGATGGCATGATGACCATGGCCGACGGTACCACGATGCCGATGGCGGATATGGCCCCGGCGGCTGGTGATGGCATGATGACCATGGCCGACGGTACCATGATGCCGATGGCGGATATGGCGCAAGCGGGCGAGGGCACTACCATGCCAATGGCCG